>Ga0163150_10001913_pt1 | contig 33708 bp, 16 predicted proteins | sample OliLakLV19P2IB_FD_148628 | JGI IMG/M metagenome (GOLD analysis project Ga0163150, IMG submission 148628) | Freshwater microbial mat bacterial communities from Lake Vanda, McMurdo Dry Valleys, Antarctica - Oligotrophic Lake LV.19.P2.IB | ecosystem: Environmental > Aquatic > Freshwater > Lake >...
ATATATTCCTTGCTCAAATAAAATATAACAGTAACGATTAAAGATAGAATAGTAATTGGAATAGTTAGGGCGTTTTCGAAAAATTGCTTTCTATCATCTTCTTTATAATACCAATCGAGCAAAAAATCTAAATCATTCTTCATGTATTCCTATTTATAATTTGATGTCTACAAATCCTATAATATGAAAAGCTCCATTCTAAATTTCATTATATTACTAATTTATAAACAAAAGAAGTAATCAATTGATTATCTCCATTTACAAATTTAATTATATATAGATCCATAAAAAATTACAATAAAACAAAAGTCAATTCGATATTCTTTGTCGATTGATAATAAATTCCAATTCGTAAAGGTACTGCCAGTTAGCCTTCTTATTGCTTTTGAAAATTATAATCAACCGGTATCCCGTCCACTTTCAAAAGCCCCTCCTCAATATTTAGCTTGTTTCCGGATGGAATTAAAACCAATACCACAGCCTGATCTCCTGGAATAGTTATATCCACTGAATTCCGGACACCGGTTTTGATAAACTTTCGGTTGACCAGGTCGTAAATGTCTGTTTTTTCTACTCCCAACTTACACTCCACCAATTTGGTCTCCTTATGGGGATTAAAATATAAATAAGTGGGATAGGCTTTTTGTTTGCGATAGAAATCAGTGGCCAGGCAATCGACCCGGAGGATTTCGGGGACGCTGGTTTGTTGAATGGTGCCTCCAAACAAACCTACATGGCTGCTGCCATAAACAGAAAACATGGTGACCTGGGGCATACCTTTCTCCCATAGGGGTCCATCCCCCTGGGCAAACGGCGTGATTCCTTTAAACTCCGGATAGATGGATTCTTTGATGATCCCTTCATAGGCGATCACATTTTTTGTTATTGCTTTGTGTTGTGGCAATGCCTGCAATGAATCCGGTATGGTATACGGATAACAAAAGCGGGCTGCATTGGACGCATTCAACACCCATTTTCCAACAGCTCTTGCCCAGCGTTGATCGTATCGCACCATACCCGCCAGGGGCATGATCAGATCAAACGTATTCATCAAAAACCCATAACCTCCGTTGTGGACCGTGCTCCCTGCCATACCGCTCACATCATATCCTCCCCAACTGTCTACCAGCACCCCCCAACCTTCCCGGCCCACTGCGGTTCCATCAAAGGTCCAATCCAGAAATCGTTTTACATCATAATTGGTGCCTTCTTCCACATTGAGGCGCACCCCCACATAAGCGGCCAGGGGCATCATCGCTTCATAAAAGCGGTTTTCTTTAAGATTATATAAAACGTCCATAGCATTCTTTGCTGCTTTCAGGTATTTTGGATCCTTAAATTTGATCCAGGCCGAATACAGGATAAAGGCATAACCACCGGCAACATCTTCCTGGGCGGGAATATGATTTTTTCCGGGTTGCATATTTTTAAAATCAAAAAAAGAATAGCTGTAGTTTTTGCCCATAATAGAATCCGAGCGATAAAATTGGTCAGCGATAGTTCTAAGTAGTATATCAAAATCCGGCTCAGCGGGATAAAAGTTGGCCACACTATAAAACAAAACGTTGTTGTGCACTTCATACCAAAAATCATTTCCATAGCCCCCTCCGATATGGGCTCCTTTGTTGGTAAAATTCATGATGACATTCCACCCATTGTCCTTGTTGAAGTAATTCCGTAACATCTTTACATAGTTCCTTCCATCCTGATTGCTTTTATCGATGCCGACCATAGTAGCCCCCAGTATCGATCCGAGTGCACCCAGGGCCTCATGATTTTCACCGTGGTTGACGGTGGGCCCCATCCGGATATCGCCGATAGCGGTATAAAATCCAAAAGTGGTATCCGGAAAATTGCGTTTTGCCCCATCCAGCCAGATCAGCGGGCGATATGCCCCGGTCTGTTTAAAATCAAAAATATAGTCGTCAAAGTCCAGGGCTTTCTGCCTCCAATCCTCATATACATAAGGGTGTGGGTGATTGGGCATAAGATCAATACGCGGAACGGATCGCTGGACTATCGGGGTATTGGAAGGCAGCGGCTGTTTGATTACCGCACAACTGCACAGAGCAATAGCTGCTATTCCTATAAAAATTAATGTTTTAATCATATATCAATCGTATTGTTACCGAATTCTTACTAATGAATTTCTATGTTACGCGATGGTAGATTGAACCACAGAGGAAGTCGGACGAAGTCGATAGGACATAGAAAACAGCGCAGCGTAGTATCTCACACATAGAACTTTTAAATTAACGACATTGGTTCATATTTTCCAATTCACCAGGTTTCAAATTTTATTCTACCATTAGATTAGCGGCACACCAGGTAATTGTTCACGAGGGGTTGATTCTGCAATGACCGGCTCATCGGGTATAAAATCCCTGGTTATACTTTTGGCCATAAAATACCCCATAAAATGGACCAGGGCTATGACCAGTAAAGCATACCTCAGGGCCACCATTTCACTCACGTACCGTGCCAGCACGATAAACAATCCGCACCCAAATAATCGGCCCAGGTATAAACCCAATTCATGATTAAAAATATACGTAAACTCGTTTCTTTTTTCTTTTGCGGCCACGATATCAATCACCTTCAGTTGAATTGGGAAATAAGCAATATCCAACAGAGGCCTGGCAAACACCAGGCACAATATAAATAAAATAACCCCTACCGCAGAGAACAACATGGCATTACTTAATGCTCCCAGCACAAATAAAGAACATCCGAAGAGATAAATCAATAATCGGTGTTTTGGACCGGTCAACCTTCCCAGAGCATACAACAATACCGCCGAAAGGGCAGCCGCAATCCCCTGCAGGAGGCCCAGTGACCCTTCTTTTCCGACATGGGTCATCACCAGCATGGTTGGCGCAGTGACGATATACCCCTGAGCTACCCCTTTGAGCGCGGCCAACCTGAGCATTTTATTCCAAAGCCGGTCAAAATTGAAAAACAGGAAGGGTGCTTTTTTAGGATTTTGAAATTGGCCTCTATGGACCAACAAGGAAGCGAAAACAGATAAAATAAATACCCCTGCCGTCAGGATATAATAAGCCATATTGACATTACCACTAAACCATTGATTTTTATCCGTGGCTGCAATAAATCCTCCTGCCAGGAGGGGGATACCAATGCCGGTGATGGTGTATAAAAACGTTTCGATGCCATAATAATAATTGCGGTTTCCATCCCTGGTCGTGTTTAAAGCCAGAAAATCACGATTGGCCCAGAAAAAACCATAAGACAAACCCATAATCAAACCTGCCAGAAAAACACCGATAGTACTCAGTTTGTCCAGGGTCATCATGGCAGTCATCGAGACTCCGCTGAGCAACATACCCAGCGAATACAACCGCGAAATCGGAAAGTAGTTCAACAAAAACCCATTGATCATAAAGGTCAGGGGAATTCCGGTGTAGACAGCCAATTGAAAAATAACCACCAGGCTGATGTCGGTGGAATTGCGCATGATGTAAGCGCCGATAAACAATTCAATGATCGGCACGACCATCCCATAGATCAGGTTGGTCAACAACAACATCCGCATACTCAACGGATGCGATTTGAAAAAATTCAGTTCTTTAAGTATAGAGGTGCTCATGCCGCCTGGTTTTGATTGGACTCGCGTAAATCGGATAATATCGTTTCAATGGAAAAACTGGCCCGGCAGATGACTTCATCCGAAGCGCCATAATACAAAATAATTTCATCGCCTTGGACGATATGGCCATTGGTGAATACTACATTGCCAAAAAAGCCTTTCAGTTCATAAGGTGCTGTAGGTTCCAATATAGGGTGATAAGAACGGGCAATAACTTTCGAGGGATCGTTAAGGTCGAGTAAGATTGCGCCCAGAGCATACCGATGGTTGTGGTCCGCGCCATGATAAATTTCCAGCCATCCTTTTGAGGTTTTAATCGGAGCTGCCCCTGCCCCTACCCTGGCTGAATCCCACCAACCATCGCGGGTTTGCAGTATACATTGATGTTCGCCCCAATGGATCAGGTCATGAGAGGCGGCTATCCAAATAAAATTTCCACCGAGGGCAATGCCCGATGGACGATGGAAACAATAATATTTTTCATTAATTTTTTCTTCAAATAAAGCGCAATCCTTGTTGTGGGGAGGAATAATCATACCGATCCGGTCGAAATTTTTCCAGTCTTTGGTTTGCATCAACCCCACTCCTACCCCATTACCGGAGACCTGCGTGTAGGTCAGATTATATATGCCTTCTATCAGGCTGACCCTGGCATCTTCTATACCAAAGGTTTCCAGAGGGCCTTCGCCAAAAATTTTGGTGTTGACCTCATCCGGCTCTTCAAAATGAATTCCATCATCACTGCACACCATACGCAAGTGTGAAAGGGTGGAAAGATAAGTTTTACCCTTATACCCAATCATCCGTGAATCGGACAAATCCAGGTCAGGGTCATCTATTTTAAATTCTAAGATTTTCATTCCTCCCCCTTCCAGCAGTACCGGAAATGAAATCGTTCCGGGATTCTGGACCGGTCTTTCTGCAACACGTATCAACAACCAGGTTTTTTCTTTAAAATTAAACACTCCTGGATTTAAAACACATTCAACCACAAATCCGGGTTGACTGGCCTGGATATCCCTGGTAGTGAGTATTGGATTATCTACAAATCTGTTTTCCATGGACTTTAAATGAAACTATGAATGAATAAAATTCTATTATTGATTTCAGGAATTACCGGGAGATCAACAGCTTGATTAAAAAAAGCATTAAAAAAACAGGAAGGAACCCCAAATCCGATGGGATTCAGAATTCCTTTCCTGTAAGATTAAAACTCACTTCAATTAAAAAAGGATTAGATTTTTATAAACTTCATAGCACCAAGACTTTTCCCATCGCGTACAAAATTGATGAGATAAGTACCTGGATTGTATTTATTGACGTCAATGCCGAATTGGCCGGCTGGGATCTGATTTTTAGAAAACTTCAGCGCATCCACTTGTCTGCCTGAGAAATCAAATATCCTGATGTCCAATGATTCTTTTGCGGTAAAGGAATGCCGTACTGTCAATCTATCTGTCACCGGATTAGGTGATATGCTCTGCACCATTTTCAGTAATTCAGCGCTGGCGGCTTCATCCAGCGGAGTAGTACCTAAAGTAAAAAGTTTGCTGATTTCCGCAGCGGTCAGGGCTTTATTGTAAATTTTTACATTATCCAATGAGCCATTAAAATACCGGCCTCCATCAACAGCATCGCTACCAAATATTAAAGCCCGGGTCGTATTTTTGAGTTTCCCTGTAACAGGCTTTCTATTTGCTTCTTTGCCATTGACATAAATAATATCATTGGTGCCATCATGCACCATGGTCACATACCACCAAACATTTTTTGACAGTTCATTGCCATCTTTGCTATCCATGTCCGAAACAAAAGTTGGAAACTGAGTGTTTGTGCTTACCGTGGTCCAGACTATTTTAAGATGTTCCGGTAAAGAAATTTTCCAACGTTGATCCCAATGGCCGAAATCAATCACATAAGCTTCACCAATGCCTGATTTTACACTATCTACCTGAATCCAGAAACTGACTGTGGTATAATCTGAAATCAATTGGATGGCATTTGGGACGGATACCGAGTCTCTGTTGCCATCAAAATGGATGGCTTTTCCGCTTGCACCGGGACGGGTAATAAAAACAGGATTACCTCCGATGACCCCATGATTGAGATATGGTGTAGCGTCATTGGCATTATCATCAAAAGGATAAGAAGCCACCAATCCGGGTTCACCGGTATCGACTGGTTTTAAAGTTGTAATGGTGACCTCGGCTATCCCTGATTTATTGCCGGCTGCATCAATAGCAAATACCTCAAATGTATAAGCTGTTAGCGAAATTAAACCGCCTACGAATTTGGTAATAGTAGGAGCCAGAACGGTATCGATCACAATGCCATCCTGGGAAATAATGTAAGCTCTCACACTTCTATTGTCCGTGGAAGCGGTCCAGGACAATTGAACCGAATTGGAACCTGCCTGAGCAACTAAATTGCCAGGTGTAGATGGAGCCTGTGTATCCGGTGTTTGATCTTCACCGGTGGTCACTGGTAAGGTGGACATGGCTGATTCATTACCAGCAGCATCTACGGCTGATACTCCAAATTTAAATTTTGTAGTGGGCCGCAAGCCCGTTAATAAGGCTGATAAGTTTGCCGTGCTTAAAATGAGGGTATCATTTTTATATACATTATATGCAACTACGCCTATATTATCCGTTGAGGGCAGCCAGGAAAGGGTAACGTTGGTAAATGAAACGGCTGCTGCAAGATTGAGCGGTGCACTAGGGGCAACAGTGTCTTCAGCAACTGGTGCCTGACTTTGAGCCAGGTATAATGCAGTTATTTCTGTGGCATTTAAGGCCACATTATACACCTGCACTTCATCAAGAGCTCCATCAAAATAATTGGCAATGTCTATCGGGTCAAATCCGAAGCCGAATGGTTTTGTCGAGTTCAACAAATTACCTGCGGCTGCTTTGCTGTTTTTTAAAGCTCCATTGATATAGATTTTATTGTTCGCACTGTCGTGTGTCATCACCAGATGCACCCATTTGTTTAATGACAATACTACAGAGTCTGCATCCATATCGGAGTTCCCGTTGTTGCTTTTTGTTGAATAAACAGGCTTTCCGTGGGAGGGCAAAGAGATTTTCCAACGTTCTTGCCAGCCACCATGTGACAATAGATAGGCTTCACCCTGTCCTGGCAATTGATTGATTTTTGCCCAGAAGCTGACGGTATTAAATGGGGTATTGAGTTGAATAGAGTTATTTGCCGTTACCTTACTGTTATTAAATGCGTATGCTTTATTGGATTTATTGAAACGATCTTTGGTTGGCACCGCGCTGCTAATGTTGGCATGATTGCCATAAGCTGTAATATCATTGCCATTGTTGCTAAATGGATAATAGGCGACGAGTGGGCCCGTCAACATTGGAGTTTGAGTTTGTTGTCCATATAGGGCGGCTATTTCTGCATCAGTCAATGCTCTATTATAAACCTGCAGGTCATCCAGATCGCCATTAAAATGACCCCCTTTATCGATTGGATCATACCCGATACCGAATGGATGAACGGTTTTGTTGAGGGTCCCGGAGGACAATATACTTTTCTTAAGCACTCCATTGATAAATATTTTGTTGGTGGTCCCATCATGAACCATGGCGACATGCCTCCAGGCACCAATAGGCAGGGGCACTGAATCAGAGTCCATGTCTTTATTGCCATCATTGGCACCACCTGTACTTTTTGTTGAAAAAACCGGTTTGCCGTGGGAGGGCAAGGATATTTTCCAACGCTGCTGCCAGCCTCCATGGGATACCAGGTAAACCTCACCTTGTGCAGGTAATTGATTGACTTTTACCCAAAAACTTATCGTTGTATTATCAGATTGTAAAGCCACTGAGTTAGACGCTACAAGGGAATCCTTACCCGTAAAACCCACTGCATTTGAACCATAACCAAAACGATTAACAACAGGGACTGCTGAACCAGATGCGTCATTTCCAAATTGCGAGTCGTCCTTGCCATTGCCATTCAGTTTATAATCTGCAACCAGATCCGTAACAATTCCCGGGAAAGCAGATTGGGCAGCATAAAGACCTGTAATGGCGGTATCACTGAGTGCATAATTATATATCTGTATTTCATCCAGATTCCCATTGAAATAGCCTCCATTATCTATTGGATCGTAACCTATCCCCAGGGGATGAACAGTATTATTCAAGGCACCGACAACTGCTTTTTCAGCCTTTTTTAGCCCATCAATAAAAATTTTATCCGTAGTGCCATTGTGAACCATCACCACATGTTGCCAGCTGCCGATTTTCAATGCATTGCCATCTCCGGCATCCATATCTGAATTTCCGTTAGCGCCTTTTATCGAAAAAACAATCTTGCCATGAGCGGGAAGAGATATTTTCCATCGTTCCTGCCATCCCCCGAATGAAAGGAGATAAGATTCTCCGGACCCTGGCAAGGCGTTGACTTTCACCCAAAAACTTATTGTTGTTGCAGGCGAATTGAGTTGTGCACTATTAGGCGCTTTTCCAGTCGAGGAAACCCCGTTGAATTCATATGCTTTTGATCCGAAACCAAACCGGTCTGTCGTTGTTTTTACATTACTTAAAGTTGCATGATTGGCATAGACGCTGGAATCAAAACCCGAACCACTGAACGAATACGCAGCGACCCTTTCATTTACTATTGCCGGTGCGGTTTTTTGACTGGTATAAAGAGCAGTAATCTGGGTATCTGTCAAGGCCGTATTAAATAGCATCACTTCATCCAGTGAACCGTTGAAATAATTGGCATTATCAACCGCGTCAAAGCCGATGCCGAAGGGTTTAGCCGTGTTCTTCAAAGCACCCACGCTTGCCTTACTGTTTTTTAGCACCCCATCGATATAGATTTTATCATTTGCTCCATCGTGTACCATGGTGAAATGTTTCCATACCCCAATTGCCAGTGGTACAGAATCTGTATCCATATCTTTAATCCCGGTGGCACTATTTGTTGAAAAAATCATCTTACCATGCGAAGGCAAGGATACTTTCCAACGCTCCTGCCAGCCACCGTGAGACAACAAAAAGCCTTCACCCTGAGCAGGCAATTGATTGACTTTCACCCAAAAACTGACGGTGAGATTGGGAGTATTAAGATGTGCTGCATTATTGGCCCGTAAATTACTCTGGACACCATCAAAAGCGAAGGCCCTGTTGGAGTAATTAAATCTATCCTGTGTCAGCACAGCTCCATTCACTACTGCATGATTGGCAAAAGAAGATTGGTCGTTGGCATTGCCCGTAAATGAATATTGGGCTATGGGTACTGGCGTTTGCGCTTGCAAGCCGAAAACGGACAGCAACAAGCACATCAGCGCGGGTAAGAATTTTAAATACGCTTTCATAATCGAGTGATTTTAATTGATAAATATTTTTTATAAAACATAGAGTTTTTAAATTTTTACAAACTGCGCGATAGCCGAGTAAAGGCCAACACGCAGTGTCAGGATATACACACCAGCTGTTAATTGACTGATATCCATAATCTCCCGATCCCGGATAAGTCTCATTTTCTTTTCTATCATTACCTGCCCTCTGACATTGGTTATGATCAGGTGACCACTTGCTTCAACCGGATGGGAGGACTGTACCGTTAAAAAATCGGTTACCGGATTTGGGGAGATTTTGAGTGTAGGAGTGGCTGATTTGTCTTTTACAGGGGTCGTAACCTCTTGGTACAAAGTGGCAGCGGCGACCGGTGACAGGGCATAGTCAAATAACCTTACTTCATCAAGAATGCCTTTAAAATTATATTCGGCATTATCCTCCAGCATCTGTCCCATCAACAGGGGCAAGGTCGTGGTGCGTACATTTCCTCTCAGGGTTTTGTAGGTTTTCAACACCCCATTGATGTACATTGTCATCAGGCTTCCGTCATAAGCTGCAATCACATGATAAAAACTATCAATACGGAAATCTGCAGAAACATCCAGGTCACCTATCGCATTCACTGTATTTACTGTCCAACGAAGAAATTTTTCAGGGGTAAATGAAATTTTCCACCGATTTTGCCAACTACCGTGAGACAATAAGAAAGTTTCTTTATCCGGCAGACTTGATGGGTTAACCCAACAACTTACTGTAATAGCGTTTGTACTGTTGAGGATGGTGCTGTTGGCAACTGTGATGTGCTGGGTACCACCATTGAAATAATAAGCTGCATTGGGCCGGTTATTTTTATCGGGGACTAAAACGGTACCAAAACCTTGACCATGCAATTGGTTGCCACTGATATCCTGGGTATTGCCGGCAAATGGATAATATGCCAGTAGTTTACCTTCCTGGTTGTTAAAATTTTTGACCAGGATTTTAGTGGTGGCCTGGGCGCTGAGGTTCCCGTTGTCCTTAACCTGGACACTAATGGTGAAAATACCTTCGTTAGCCGGGGCTATCCAATTCACTGTCCTCATTCCATTATTACTAAATGATCCCCCATCGGCAGCCCAGATATAGGTCAGTGTATCCTGATTGGGGTCAGTAGCGAGACCGGTGAATACTATAGTCCCCCCCGTGGAACTATATTCAGCACTTTTTTGAATTCCAGCTATAAAAGGTGCATTATTTATTTTAGCTACCACACTCAATTCAATAGTGGCGGTATCGCTATTGGATTGTGCATCCGATACGATCAATTGAATCGATTGTTGCCCAATGGTTAACGGTGCGTACCATTTAATGGTCTGTCCTTCTCCTACTATTGATCCATTGGAACTACTCCAGGTATACTGAATAGTTCCACCGTCCGGATCTTCAGCAGTGCCATAGATGAGTATGGAGTCGCCGGATTGAATTATTTTTTGAGCCGCTGCCAACGCTTTGATACGTAAGGGCCTCGTGTATGGTCTAACAGATTGCCGGTAATCCGCAACAATACCATCAATAGACATTTTATGTCGATCGTAGCGAATTATTCCACCCACCGGAGTGACTGAAATCAGGATAGCCTGATTCGCGGGAATGGATAAACCTGTTGGACCTGAAACATTTTCGGCAATAAATTTTTCAGACAACGCTTCATAAAGATTGACCGGCTGGATACCGGCATCAAAAGTTATCGTCCTGGCAATAGAATACGGGTTATAATATAAATAAGTCGGATACGCGGAGTCATGAAAAAAATCTGTTTTCAGGAGATCCAATTGCAGTATTTGCTCCACATCTGTTTTTTCCAGTATACTTCCCAAATAACCTATAGATGATGTACCATATAATGCCAGGTTAGTGGCAGCCCAGCCCCCTTTCACCGCATCACCAGTTGAAAACGGTGACAACCCCTGATTTTTTTCTCTCAACGCTTCATAACCCATCACTTGTTTGAGGTCATATACGGTAGACCATGCAGAGGCGTCTTGCAGATGGTTGGGTAAAAAACCGGGATAAAATAAACGCGTGGCATTGGATAGGTTCAACACCCATTTACCAATAGCTTTTGCAAATCTTTTATCGTATCGCACCATCGGTACTAATGCCGCAGCCTGCTGGACCCCATTGAGTTGAAAGGCATAATCATTGCCCGCATCATTGGCTTCACCCACCAGTCCGGAGACATCAAATCCTCCCCACTTACCTACAATGGTCCCCCATCCCCTAAGTGCACCGCGGTCAAAAGACCAATTAACCAATTTGGTAATATTATACGTGGTGCCCAGTTCAGCATTCATTCGGGCTGCCGTATACGTACCATAGGGCAATTGTAGTTCATACGATGGATTGGATGGCCATTGATTCAAAAACTCGATAGCCCACTCTGCCCCTTTGAGGTATTCCTTATTTTTAGTCCTTGTCCATGCGTGATACAACATCCAGGCATATGCTCCGGAAGCCTCCGGTTCTTTGACCCCGGTAGCATTGGGTTGCATCGTTTTAAATTTCCAGGCACGATAATTCATGTTGGGAATGTTCCACGGAGTGTCCCGCCCACCCATAGCTTTAACCGATTCCAGCAAGCGGTCTGCAATGGTATTAAACTGAAGGCTGGTTTCGCCGCCAAGGTTGGGATAGAGGTCATACAACTGGTAAAAAAACACATTGGGCATGAGGTCATACCACCAGTCTCCGCCACTCCCTGCGCCTGCATTATTGAGATAAATATTTTCGCCATTGGCTTTATTAAAAAAGTCCTGGCTCATCTGGATCCAGTTTTGACCAAATTGGTTGGTCTTGTTGATGCCCACTAAAGAAGCTCCAACGAGTGAGGGCAATACATTGATCGCTTCACTGCCGGAAGGGCTATTAGTTCCAACATAAGTATGTAATCGTATGGTTTTATTTTGAGGATAATTAATACCGGAAGGCCCGATGGAGAGGAATGGCAGATAGAGTCCCATTTTGGAAACATCATAGATCATGGAATCGTATTGCCTCGCAACCTGTTTCCAATCTCTTAGATTGTAAGGACTCGGCAATTCAGGCATGAGCTCAATACGCGGAATAGATAGTTGACCTGATTGAGCCTGCAGGTCAGGCAAGCCGCTGCTTCCATGGAATACCCATGCCATGGAAAATACCACGGCGACACGTTTCAATTTTATTTTAAATGGTTGAATCAATAGCCTGGATTTTGGTTGAGTTTGGGATTCAAATCAATTTCGGTTTGAGGTATGGGAAATACTTCATGTTTACCGGTTATAAATTCCGGTATGTTCGCAGCGGCGATACCCCATCTGACTAAATCAAAAAAACGATGCATTTCAAACCCCAATTCCACCTGACGTTCGTGCCGTATCGCATTAATCATGGTTTGTTTATCATTGGTCACTATTTTCGGCAAAGCGGTGACAGGATTAGATGCCTGAGCGCGTGCCCGACTGCGGACCAGTTCAAGCGGGGTGCCTGCTTCATTTACCCGACCCAATCCAGCCAGGGATTCAGCTTCCCATAAGAGTACTTCAGCATACCGGATCGCAGTATAATTGATATCCCCATCTGCTTTTTGAGTGGCTGTACTGTCTGTTTGTAAATATTTTCTCGGGCTGTACCGGGTGGATGAAAAGGAGTTTTTATACACCACTCCGAAATAGTCTTCATTATTCATGGCAATGGTAAAACGGCGTCTGGGATCATCCGTTTCGAACGCATTAAATAAAGACCCGGTGACCTCTGCAAAACCATAACCCCCGGTTACTTTTTTGGAGGTCCACCATTGATTCAGGGAATTACCAACTCCCAATTCGAGGTTGGTATGTTGAATCTCCCATACCGATTCACTATTGTTTTGGGTGAGTTCCTTAAAATTATCTTCATAGCGCATCATCAATGCATATACATTGAGTGCCTTGATCCGGGCGATGTACTCCAATGTTTTATCCCAATTTTTTTGATACAAACTCGCTTTGGCAGCCAGGGCCAGCGCAGCTCCTTTGGTCGCCCGGCCTAATTCAGCCACTGAATATTTATCGGGGAGGAACGATGCAGCCCGGTCACAATCCGCGATGATTTGATTAAAAATATCGGATTTAGGAGTTCTCGGAATCTTTAATTTATCGGGAGAAACAATAGAAGTAAATAAAGGAACGTCGCCAAAAACCTGTAAGAGTAAAAAATAATAATAGGATCGTAAAAACAACGATTCTCCAATGATGCGGCTTTGGACTACCGGGTTAAAACTGATTTCCTGGATTTTATCGAGGACCAGGTTGCACTGGGTAATGCCGCTGTATTGCAGTTTCCAAAAACTGTTGATTTCCTCCGTACGGGGTGTATGCGTGAGGGCATCGATTTCCACCATACCCGATCTCGATCCATCCCCTCCGGCAATCGCTTCGTCTCCGGTCAAAACACCAAAAGCCCAATAAAAATTATTATTACTGTTGCTGAAGGTCAATGGCTTGTAGGCTGCATTCAAAGCCTGGAGAGCATCTGCTTCCGTTTGAAAAAACGAACCTGCATCAAGGGTGCCGATCGGATCCTTGTCCAGAATGTTTTCGCAGGAAACACTCAGGAGGAGTAAAACCAGCATCAAATAAAATTGATTTTTTTTCTTCATGATGGTCAGGTTTTAAAAATCCAATTTTAGTCCGGCAATGATGGTTCTCGGTGCCGGTACGGTGCCCCAATCTATACCCACCGCTAAGTCTGATGATAAACCCAGACCCCGCGTATCGTTCGAGTTGGCTTGTATTTCAGGATCCAGACCTGGGTATCGGGTGAACGTGAAAGCGTTCTGTACCGTAACATAAACATTAAATCCTCCAATGCCATAGGATTTAACCACATCATTCAGATTATAGGATAAGGAGATATTCCTGATCCTCACATACGATCCATCTTCCAGCCAGCGTGTCGAAGCCCTGCGATTACCATTGCGATCATCGAGGCTTACTTTAGGTATAGTGGTATTGGTATGGGTTGGTGTCCATCGGTCCAGTATTTTTTCGTAGGAGTTGAAACCGCGTGATTGGGTTTCATAAGCAAAGTTGCCAAATAAAAAATAAACATCATTGCCCTGGATACCTTGTGCTAAGACTGAAAGTTCTAATTTTTTCCAAATGACATTGGCATTGATTCCGAATGTAAAATCAGGAAAAGGTTTGCCGGTATGCATCCGGTCTTTATCATCAATTTTATCATCCCCATTTAAATCGGCAAATCTGACATCACCCGGCCGGGTGTCTACCGTTTGAAAAGGTGCATCATCTATCTCACCCTGGGTCTGAAATATACCCTGCATCCTCCACAGATAAAAAGAGCCGATAGGATAACCCGCTTCGGTCCTGGTCAGGGGACCATCAGAGAGTCCAAATCCACCGAATATCGGTTCGCTGTCTGCTATAGATAAAACTTTATTATTCAGTGCTGCTATATTGGCTCCTATGGTATAACGGAAAGCGCTGACTTTGTCTTTAAATAGGATGCCTAATTCAATGCCTTTGTTTTCGACGGAGCCGGCATTGACATAAGGTGGGCGCTGTGACCCTCCTGCCTGGGGTATCGGTACCCGGACGAGGATATCATCTGTACGCTTGCGGAACACATCGGCAACGATAGATAACCGATCTTTCCATAAACTCAGATCCAGTCCGAGATTAGTCTGGGTAGTTGTTTCCCATCGAACCTCACTGTTACCGGTTTCAACAATCGTAGCACCGGTGGCAATTTTATCGCCAAAGGAATATACTCTTTGCCCTGTTTCAACCAACGAACTAAAAGGATAGATGCCAATCTCCTGGTTGCCTAACCGGCCCCAACTGGCTCTGAATTTTAAGCTGGAGACAAAACGTACATTCTTAATGAAGTCTTCATTGCCCATATTCCATGCTGCCGAAACCGATGGAAAGGTTCCCCATCGATTATTGGGACCAAAACGGGAAGAACCGTCTCGTCTTAAAGAAGCGCTGATGATGTATCTGCTGTCAAATGAATAAGCGGCCTGACCGAAATAGGACATCAAAGCCCATTCCGTAGCCACACCGGAAGCCCCTATATTGCCAATTTCAACGGGAAGACTGGTGTTGATGTAACGAAATAAGGGATCCGAACGACGAAAATTATTGGCAGAAGCACCCAGGTAATCGGTATGATTTTGGATTGCTTCCATACCTAATAAAGCGGATATACGCTGTTTGCCAAATGTCCTGCTGTAATCGGCTGTATTGTTCCAGATCAAAGTCTGGTTGAATACCCTTCCTTCATTGAGTGAGGTAGGATTGTATATCGCATCGGATAAACGAAGTTTAAATAGTTTTTCCCGTTCAAATAAAAAGTCACCGCCTAGACTGGTACGTAATTTTAAACCTTCCAGCGGAGTGATCTCGGCAAATACATTCCCAAAAACCCGGTAACGTTTAATCGTCCAATCTGTGTTTGCAATAAATACCAGGGGATTAGCATTGCCGTCGCCAAACAAAGTAGGTTCACCCATTTCAGAAGTGACATTGATATACCTTCCATCAGCATATCGTTCAGGAAAGACCGGAGCAGTAATCAACGCATACCGGATGCCACTGGCTTCATTACCTGCTCCAAATCCATCGCCGGATGATCCGATCAGTTTTCGGTCCGTGTGCGAGAAAGAAAAATTATTTCCAATTTTAAATCGTTTACTGCCTACTTCGCCATTAAAACGCAACTGGTATTTATCAAATCCTTGTCCTTTAAATACTCCGTCCTGGGTTTGATACTCAGCGGATAAATAAAAATTTCCTGTCTCACTGCCACCCATTCCCACTAAAGAATAATGCTGGATCGGTGCACTCTGAAACACTTTGCTCAACCAGTCATTATCCGGTAAGGTATCCAGGATGGACGGATTATACGTGCTCAATTGCCGCACAGGGTCTCTCAACGCATTTGCATTGGTAATAGCTTCGTTGCGTATGGTGAGGTAGTCTCTTGAATTGAGCAGCGTAGGCAAACGAACCGCATTTTGTATCCCGGTATACGCATCAAAACTAAATCTGGATTTACCTGCTTTGCCTCGTTTGGAAGTGATCAACACTACCCCGTTAGCGGCCCTGGATCCATAAATAGCAGCCGCCGCACCATCTTTTAATATTTCAATAGATTCTATATCCGCCAGGGAGAACATATTAATATTTCCAGTGGTAGGTACTCCGTCTACAATAAACAAGGGGCTGTTATTGCCGAGGGTACCTGACCCCCTGATGCGAACAGCAATATCATCACCAGGGGCACCCGTAACCTGGGTCACCATGACTCCAGGGGCCTGGCCCTGCAAGGCTTGTTCAACACCGGTGACGACCAGTTTCTCCAGGTCTTTTGATTTAATGGATGTGATGGCGGCGGAAACATCGGACCTGATTTCCCTTCTATAACCGGTGATGACAATATCGTCTAATAATTCACTGGCATTGGACATGATCACTTCAAGTCTGGATTGACCGGCTAATGGAATTTCCAGGGTTCCCAATCCAATATAGCTAAAGACTAAAGTGGCCGTGTCGGACTCTACGATCAGGATAAAATTGCCATCGGCATCGGATACCGTACCATTCTGTTTATTTTTTTCAATGATGGTTGCTCCGATGATAGGAAGTTGATCTTCTGAGGAGGTTATCGAACCGGAAACGCTGTGTTTTTGTCCCAATAGATTTGTTCCGGAAAAGAGGACCATAATCACCAGCAGATGCCGGATCAAACTGTTAATGGAATAATTCAAAAGTCGAATTTTTTGTAAAGAGATTAACTCCATGTTAAGAACATTTCCTTTGTTACCGTTAAAGGTCATATCTTTGGTATCCTGGGGTTGATACTATTAGTCAATAGTTTGGTACTATTATGAAATTGGTCATAGGGTACCCTACATAGTTGAAATCTTTCGTTCTAATGTATCAATTCGATTATTTTGAATATCTACCAGGAAGTTACCCCGCTCAATACACCCGACATCTTTGTTGTTCTGGATTCCTGCAACAATGGTTTTGATTATCCTATCCATAATCATCCCGAATATGAGTTGAACCTGATCATGGGTATGTCGGGTACACGTATTGTCGGAGACTCCACAGAACGCTATATCGATTATGATTTGGTTTTACTGGGGCCCTATTTATACCACAAGTGGGATGGGGACAAACACCTTCAGGAGAATGGTCAATCCTACCGGGTAATCACGATTCAATTTGGGATGGGATTGATTAGCGGCCAGTTTTTTCAAAAAGATCAATTTAATAAAATACGGAAATTACTTCAGGACGCCGGAGAAGGAATTAAATTTTATGGGCAGACCCTGACGGAAGCGATACAATTGATGCTTCAATTGACGGTGGACAAAGGATTTTCAAACGTGGTGGAATTTTTACAATTGCTCAACCTCTTGTCCCAATCATCCGAAACCTGTTATTTATCCAGCGAAGGTTTTTCATCGAAAGTACTCAGCACCCATAATCACCGGGTACAAATGGCATACAGTTATATCCTTAAAAATTTCGAAAAACACGATCTTAAAATCAATGAGGTAGCCGCACTATTGAATATGAGTGACTCCGCGTTCAGTCATTTTTTTCAAAAATATGCCCTCAGGAGCTTTACCCAGTTTTTATTGGATATCCGGATTGGTCATGCCTGCAAACTATTGTTAGACACGGAAGAAACCATTGGACAGATTTGTTTTAAATCCGGTTTTAATAATATTTCGAATTTTAACCGGTTATTTAAAAAATACCGCCAGGTGACTCCGGTCAACTTCAGGCGAAGGTATCTTGAAAACAATCAATTTGATTGGACCAACCAGGTGACGCCCTTGCAATTTATACCCCCTAAAAATATAACGACGGCAAGTTTAAAACCGGATGCTTATGTTACCCGATTGGTGCATGTTTAGCTTGAACCACATAAGAACATAGAACACATAGCAGAGCACACATAGTGGTTTAATTAAACGAGTTTGATATGGTGTTAACATCTATAAAAGTGAATAATGGAAACTCTAAAATATACTATAATCAAGTCTGATAAACTATATCCCATTTTGTCCCGTTCTAAAGAGATGGGGTCAGTGGCGAACCAGCTTCGTTTCGCCCCGCTCGTCCCCCGCTGACCCAAAAATGATACTTTAATGTTCTCGGTTGTTTTATTGATTTTGCAAGTATCATTTTGGGAACCCAACCTTTAGCGATTCAGCTAGAGTAATTGATCCGGGCTTTTTTTATAGACTTTTTTGCAATTCAACTGCGCTAAAATTTATATCCTTTCCATCAAAATTTTGCAAGTTGAATTAATTTGTAGTGATGAACACAAGACTACAGCGAAAAAAAATATTTAAGTCGTAGATAGCCCCTATCCTTTCATCTGATAGGCTTTGGTCTTTGTAAAAGCTCGGATCCCTTGATGGGACAGGGTAACGCCAAAACCCGAATGTTTGCGCCCGCTCCAGGGCACAGCGGCACTCACCCGGTCACAACAATTCCAATAGGCAGTACCTGAATTGATCTGTGATAATATCTTTTGTGCCCTGTCAAAGGAAGCAGAATAAACCGAAGCAGTAAGGCCATATTCCGTATCCTGCATAAGGGCCAATGCTTCCTTATCGTTTTTGACTTTCATAATTCCAATGACCGGCCCAAAACTTTCCTCCCGCATCAGGCTCATCGTATGGTTTGTATTCAAGACCACCGTTGGTTCAAAATAATATCCTTTGCGGTTTATCCGATGTCCACCGGTTACTACCGTTCCCCCTTTGGCAATCGCATCCTGAATTTGGTGTTCGATCAAATCCAATTGAGATTTTCGGGATAACACAGCGATATAGGTTCCCTTTTCATCAGGCGCGCCTACTTTCCAGGACTTGACTTCGGTTATAAACTCCCGAACAAACTCGTCGTATATTTTTTCATGCACATAAATTCGTTCTACAGCACAACAGCTTTGACCATTGTTGTAAAAGGCCCCATCTGCAATGGAAGCCACCGCCAACGGTATTTCTTCAATATCGTCTGTGACATAAACAGGGTCCTTGCCTCCCAGTTCAAGCTGACAAGGAACCATTTTTGATGCTACTTTTTGATAAATGTATTGACCGGTGTGGTAGGAGCCGGTGAAAAAATATCCATCAAAGGGCAAGTCCAACAACAAAGCACCTACATCTCCAGCTCCAACGGCTACCTGGAAAGCTCCATCCGGAACACCGGATTGAATCAACAGTTTGCCTATTTCCAATCCGGTGAGGGTGGCATATTCAGAAGGTTTATACATCACCGTATTGCCGGCCAGTAAAGCGGGTATAAATACATTGACCCCTACATTATAAGGATAATTCCAGGCGGATATATTACATACGACGCCCAAAGGTTCATACGCTATCTTTTCCATCAGGCCACCTGTATACGTCATCACTTCTTCGGCTAAATAACTGGAACAATGTTCTGTCAACCATAAAATGCGGTTACAGGCGCCGTTGATTTCATTGATACTTTGGGACAAAGGTTTTCCCATTTCACTGGTGAGGGTATGGGCCAATGATTCTATGTTCTCCTTCAATATGTCTACAAATCGATTTAAAATTTCTTCCCGTTCGGCCAGGGGAATGGCCTGCCATAACGGTTGGGTTTTTCTTAATACTTCATACTTCTTCTGCAGATCGGGTAAGAGGTCAGGTTGTATGGTGGTGATCTTTTCTTCTGTGGCCGGGTTAATAATGTCCATCGGTATTATTTTTTATTGCTGTTAAAAATGCGTCTCTGATGTTTTTTGTAAAGGCTTCATCCGCTTTCAGGATATCGAGTCGTTCGGGATGCCATTGAACTCCAAGTAAAAAAGGTTTTCCTGCCCTGTGTCGGTATTCCACCGCTTCGGCAATGTCATCTTCTGAAGCTGCACAGGAGATTAATTCATCGGCTATCCGGCCAAGTCCCTGGTGGTGGGCCGAATTTACCAGACCTTTTTCAATTTGAACTACGCTGAATAGAAAACTATTTTTATCCACGTAAATTTCATGTAGCCCGTCTTCTGCTGCTGAATGCCGATGATTGTTTTTTCCATGGTCTTCCAGGTCTTGTATCAGGTCACCCCCCAAAGCGATATTGATGAGCTGCATTCCCCGGCAAATAGCTAAAACAGGGATGTGGTGGTGACGCGCATATTCAAAAACCTGAAGTTCAAAAACATCGCGTTCTTCAATAAAAATACCCGCCCGGGGAAAATCCAATCGCGGATTGTTATAATGTTTCGGGTGGGCATCCACACCACCGCTTAATACGATACCATCACATGATTTTATATCCTCCAGGTTACCAGCAATATGGGATAAGACGATAATTTTAATAGAAACATCACCACCATGGATCCAGGGCTCATAATTATGAAAATTGACTTCGGATGCCGTTATGCCTATGGTGATCATTTTAAATTCAATAGGAGTTAACTCGGTTGATTCCCAAAGTTCACATAAAATTTTAAATACCAAAAAATAGCAGAATAGGACTGGTATACACGTTTTGTAACGTAAGTGGTGTCGAATTTAGATTCAAAAAACATGATTTATTTCAATAGGCTTGCCGGTATAAATTCTCAAAATCTTCCCTGAATACAGGCTTTGGATTATTCGGATGGGCAAAGTCAGCTATAGCCAGATCGGTAAGTGGTATTAAATGTTCCTCCTTTACCCCGATGTGTCTCAATTGATGGGGTATCCCTATCGTGGAGTTCAGATCAAACAGGTAATTCACCACCGCCTCGCCATGGTGTTCATTTAAACAGAGTGCATGCGCCATACGCAAAAATTTACCTTCAAATCCTTCGATATTGAATCTCATGCCGTAAGGGATATTGATTGCATTTGCCAGGCCATGATGGGTGTCCAACAGGGAGGAAAGCGGATGGGCCAGTGAATGTACGACCCCCAGCCCTTTTTGAAAGGCGATCGCCCCCATCATAGATGCCAACAACATTTGAGCGCGGGAAGTTAAATCAGGTCGAAGTACTGCCGATTTTAAAGACATAGATACCAATCGCATGCCTTCCAAAGCAATTCCCTCGCAAATCGGGTGATCATTTTTAGCGAGAAAAGCCTCCATATTATGGGTCAGGGCATCCATACCTGTAGCTGCGGTGACAGCCGGAGGCAGGTCCATGGTTAAAAGAGGGTCAGCAAACACTATTTTGGCTAATAGTTTAGGAGAAAAAAGAATTTTTTTCTGATGGGTAATATCATCGGAAATTATAGCCGAGCGGCCTACTTCACTTCCTGTCCCGGAGGTGGTGGGTATCGTCACAAAAAATGGTACCTCGCCAGTCACATACACATCACCCCCGATCAAATCATCGTAAGTGAATAAATCTTCCCGGTGGTGCACCCTCAATACCATAGCCCTGGCCACATCCAAAGCGGCACCTCCGCCAATCCCAATAATACAGTCCCTTTCCGTAGCATCCCACTGATCAATACCACGGTATACATCTGATTTTACCGGATTTTTATGAATGTCATAAAATACTTCAACAGAAAAACCATCCTGGTTCAACGCCTCGACAATCGATTTAAAAAAATCAAGACTGGCAATCACTGGGTCCGTGACGACCAACGGTCTATTTAACTTATTCTGGCGGAGATAAGGGTTGAGTTCTTTGACTGCATGGGCCCCAAACCGAATAGTAGTAGGAAAATTGAATTGCCTGATCTGGTTAAAATCCATGGAGCTATGCCGGTTTATATGATTTCAAAATATCGTTTCTTTTCCCAATCGGTCACGACCTTGCTAAATTGCCTCCATTCCCACTCGCGGGTTGCTGTAAAATGGCGTACAAATGAATCACCAAACAATTCGATTGCCAGTTCGGATTGTTTCATCGCTTGGGTGGCAGCCCATAAATTGGACGGGAGTACACCGCGAGCAATATCCTTATACCCATTCCCTTTAGTCGGTGTCTGTAGCCTAAGTTTATGCTTAATTCCATACAACCCGCTTGCCAGACAAGCTGCCATAGCGAGGTAAGGGTTGACATCCGCACCCACTACGCGGGTCTCCAAACGAGTAGACTTGTTATTACCCGGCAAAGCCCGGAGGGCCACCGTACGATTGTCTACCGCCCAAGTCAGTGTGGTCGGGGCCCATGCTCCCTCCACCAGTCTTTTATAAGAATTGATTGTAGGGGCAAACATAGGAAGGATATAGGGCAAACAATATAACTGCCCGGCAATATACTGTTTAAACAAAGGGCTCATACCCAATTTGTCTCTGGCATTGAAAAATAAGTTATTGGAGGAATTGAGGTCCCATAAACTTTGATGTACGTGACCGCTGCAGCCCGGTAAGTTTTCGTCCCATTTTGCCATAAAAGTGGCCATGATGCCATGTTTATAAGCGATTTCTTTCACTGCTGTTTTAAAAAGAACAGCCCGGTCAGCTGCTTCCAGAATATGGGAATACGCGATAGCGGCTTCATATACACCGGGGCCTGTCTCGGTGTGTAAACCTTCGAGGGGAATATCAAATGCTTTGAGGGAATCAAACAGGGATGAAAAAAAATCATTGCGCAGGGAGGTGCGTAAAACGGAATAACCAAACATACCGGGGCTTAATGATTTGAGCCCGGTGAATTTTTTATCTACCGCGGATTGGCTGGTCTCTTCAAAATTGAACCATTCAAATTCCTGACTGAAATAAGGGGTAAACCCTGATTTTTCGGCTTCAGCGATAATTTTTTTCAACAAATTTCTTGGACAAACTTCATCCCGGTGTTCACTATTGATCACGAGATCGCATAAAAAAAATGGGATGTTATTGTCCCAGGGAATCTTTCTGAAGGTAGTTAGGTCAATTTCTGCCGGAGCATCCGGGTACCCCGTGTGCCATCCGGAATAACTGGCATTGTCATAGGCCAGATCAGCCGCGTCCCAACCGAAGACCACGTTACACACCCCCAGATTTGTTTTTACAGCCGATTTGAATTTTTCTGTGCTGATGTATTTACCCCTTAAAATCCCATCGATATCGGTGATGGCTACTTTTACTTTTTGGTCGGGGTGATCTTTAAGATAATCTTTGATTTGTTGTTCAGTCATGAGCAGGTTTCTTTTTATACAACAATTTAAAAAAGATAAAAGGTAAAATTAACAATCCCATATAAATGAAGAACAACTTCAAGTTATAATAATCAATCAACACCAAGGCGATCGCTGCAATGATCAGGGCAATTATTGGCGTAACCGGATAACCAGGAACTTTAAAAGGACGGACTGTCAAGGGGTCTTTTTTTCTCAGGATGATTAAAGAAATCATAGCTATAATATACAAGGTAAGGGCCCCCAAAACAGAAATGGTAATGATTTCACCGGTTTTATTGGTAAAGAGGGCGATGATACCGATCAGCATATTAATGACCAGGGCATTTGCCGGTGTCCTGTATTTTGGATGGATTCGACCCAACAGACCAGGGCCGTAACCTTCTTTTCCAAACTCATAGGTCGACCGGCCTGCAGCCAGGATCAATCCATGAAAAGACGCTACCAGTCCAAATAATCCTATAGTCAGCAGCATATGAAATAATAAGCTGTTATCACCAACCACCTGTCCCATCGCCAGCGGAAGCGGTGAATCCGAGGTGTCACCATCAACCCCATTCTTGAATACAATCTCTTCCCATCCCCCCACACCAACGGCAGAAATAAAAATTAGAATACACAATATGACCAGGGTCAGTATGGCCGAGCCAAATCCTTTCAATATGTCTTTTTGTGGATTTTTGGTCTCCTCAGCTACATTAGCCAATCCTTCAATGCCCAGGAAAAACCAGATAGCAAATGGCAGCGATGCGAAAACACCGGCCCATCCGTTTGGAAAAGCGTTATGCTGCAAATTTTCAACTCTAAAATGAGGAAGCGTGACCGCTGAAAATAACAACAATTCAAAAACAGCAATCATTGTGATAATCAATTCAAAAGAAGCAGCTGCCTTTACCCCGTAAATATTCAACCCGGTAAACAGGATATACGCCGTAATTGAAATCGCCAGTATCGGTACGGTCGGAAAAAATAAATTAAAATAAGCACCTATTCCGAATGCAATGGCCGGTGGGGCAAAAACAAATTCAATAATCTGGGCAATCCCGGCAATAAACCCCCAATCTTTTCCAAGTGCTTTGTTGGCATAATCAAATACACCTCCCGCTTTGGGCAGGTAACAGGCTAATTCGGCATAGGAAAAACTAAAACAAACGTATAGTATGATAATAAAGAAGGTTGCTATGGCAAGCCCCAAGGTACCACCTTCTTTTAAACCCAGGTTCCACCCAAAGTACATGCCTGAAATCACATAGCCCACTCCAAGTCCCCACAGCATCAAAGGGGTCAGCGCTTTTTTTAATTCTGGACGTTCAGGAAGTTGCATAAGGAGTTGAATTGTTTGCCGGAAGTCAATGTGAATATAGGATTTCCATCAGGAATATTTGGTACCTGACGGTATAACCTTCTAGGATGCTGAAAAATGAGAATGAATGGTCCACCCGGGATAAATAAACCATAGGATTTTGTCTTATTTAAATCAACAATGAGTTCCGGGGTTTAGCAAGGGAATAAAACCAGGGCAAACAAAGAATGGAGGTCGTATTTTATGCGGTTGACGACCTTAAATATTGACTTTCAGCATGTTAAAATATAATAATTTTTAATTCAATCCGTGCAAATATCATAGTACTGAATGAGACTGGGAGAAAAAGGTAGTGATATATTTGCGCCATGATTTTATCCTTTTTTCTGCTTTTACTTGGATTTACCATTCTTGTAAAGGGGGCCGATTGGTTGGTAAAGGGCGCATCCTCCGCCGCAAAAAGAAAAGGAATTTCCAACCTGGCTATTGGTCTCACCGTGGTAGCTTTTGGAACTTCAATGCCAGAGATGACGGTCAGTGTATTAGCGGCTTTGGATGGAAAAAACGATGCTTCTTTTGGCAACGTTATCGGAAGCAATAATTTTAACCTGCTTTTTATTCTCGGGGTAGCTGGGCTCATTTTCCCTCTCGCAGTGCACCGGAATACTGTTAACAAGGAAATCCCAATTTCGCTCGGTGCTGCGTTTTTACTGTGGTTATTAGTTAATGATTCCTGGCATGGTTTGAGCGATCCGGGTATCAATATTTTATCCCGGCTGGATGGTGTTATTTTATTGCTTTTTTTCGCTGGCTTTCTATATTATGTTTATTTGAGCATAAAGCAAACCACAGGAAAAAATGCAGAAGAAGGATACCAGGATTTTACGATGGCAAAGTCCATATTAATGACCTCCCTGGGCCTCGCCGCCCTGATCGGTGGGGGTAAACTGGTCGTGGACCATGCCGTAATCATTGCCCAACATTATGGCTGGAGCGAAAAATTGATCGGATTGACTATCCTGGCCATCGGAACTTCCCTTCCTGAATTAGCAACTTCTTCGGTTGCGGCTTATCATAAACACGATGATATAGCGATAGGAAATGTAGTAGGTTCTAATATATTTAATATCCTGTTTATTCTGGGATTCACCGGACTCGTTCGACCAATCCCATATAATACGGACATGAACCGCGACATTTACGTTTTGATCATCGGTACCATCGCCCTGGTAATGTTTTTGTTCATCCTTCCCGTGCACAAATTGGATAGATGGAAATCGTTTTTAATGCTGGTTGCGTATATTTTCTATACCATTTATCTTATCAGGTTGGGATAGACTAGTCAGGCACCCCGCAGGCAGAATAAACGACTCTGGTAATTTATCCTGTCCTGTTTGGGACCAGTAATCGATAAAAAACTTAAAAGTACTCCCGGGTGCTTTAGGACGCTTTGGTCAAATGGCGAATGCCATGACTAAGGCACAGGTGATTCTATAAGAAATTTTTTACCAATATGAATTGCTTACGGCACAAGCCTAACCATTAGGCATAATCATACTACAAAAATGTATGGGGGAAGCTGAGGCAAGGTATGTACCTGGAAATAAGGACCTATCCTTTCGGGTCGCTTTCATTTGCAAAAATAACACTGCTATTACGTACCATGGATATTCCAATCCTACGAGGTGTATGACAAATTGCAGGTTTAAAGAATTTGAATAAAACGAGACCTGGAAGTCCGCCTGGCCAAGACGGACAGGGTTTTTAGTTGGTTTAATGAGGTTTCAAACCCTGTCCGCCGACAGGCGGGCTTCCAGGTCTTGTAAAAAAATCCAAAAACCTGCAATTTGTCATACACAAATCATACGAAGTCCGTAGTTTATAAATTGAATATAATCCTGTTGGCCGCTAGGTGATATATTTGCACTATGGTATTATCCATTTCGATGTTGCTGCTCGGCTTTATTATTTTGATAAAAGGGGCAGATTGGCTGGTAAAGGGTGCTTCATCGGCTGCAAAAAGAAAAGGAATTTCCAACCTGGCTATTGGTCTTACGGTGGTGGCCTTCGGTACTTCGATGCCGGAAATGACGGTCAGTATATTGGCTGCCCTTGATGAAAAAAGCGATGCAACTTTTGGCAATGTCATTGGTAGTAACAATTTTAATCTCTTGTTCATCCTGGGTGTGTCAGGTCTTATATTTCCTCTTGCTGTCCATCGGAATACGGTGAACAAGGAAATCCCAATTTCGCTCGGTGCTGCGTTTGTTCTCTGGTTGTTGGTCAATGATTCATGGCATACTTCGGGCGATTCCGTCCACAATATTCTATCCAGGTTGGATGCTATATTATTATTGACCTTATTCACTGGTTTTATATACTACGTTTACCGGAGCATGAATAAAACCACAGGAGAGCATACTGAACATGGTTTTCATAAATATACCATGGTGAAGTCGGTACTTTTATTTTTCCTTGGCCTTGCCGCTCTTATTGGCGGAGGAAAACTAGTCGTTGACCATGCTGTTGACATTGCACAATATTATGGATTGAGTGAAAAATTAATCGGATTGACCATTCTGGCCATAGGTACTTCACTTCCAGAGCTGGCCACGTCTGTAGTCGCCGCTTATCACAGACATGATGACATCGCAATTGGAAATGTCGTGGGTTCTAATATTTTTAATATCCTGTTGATTCTTGGAGTCACAGGCCTTGTCCATCCGATACCTTATAATACCGCACTGAACCTGGATATTTTTGTTTTGATCATCAGCACCATGGCTCTGGTAATATTTTTGTTTATTCTCTCCCAACACAAATTGGATAGGTGGAAGGCATTTTTGATGTTATCTGGATATGTATTTTATACCGTATACTTGTTTAAGTTGGGATAGACGATCCAAATAATCGGATATAATTTTCTGAAACCTCAACCTAAGGCCCTGCTGGCAAAAGTATGTCCACCACCTCCTCCTCTCTCATTGGTAAAATCCCGACCTCCGCCACCCGATCGGTCGCATTGTAAATTATAAAGGTTCCATTACCTTGTTTTAATGCAGATTACATAAAATATCCGACTACGATCAATGAAGCAAAATAATGACTATCGTATGTATTTCCCTTTCTGATTTTATCTGCATAAAGTAACTACCATCAGGTAAATGTGCGACATCAAACTTTTTCGCGATGAATCCATTATTTACAATTATTTGTTCAACCAGAACGATCTGACCCAGTGAGTTTATCATTGAAAACTCAATTTTTTGTTCAATGGATGATTCAAAAGTCAGCTTAATGATCTCATTGGCCGGATTGGGCCACAATTTGAATTTCTGTAAATAATTATTTGATTTGATTTTCGTACCATAAACCTGGCTAGGACCAGGCTTGAATTTTAATTTCTCCGCTGCATCATGGCATGGCAGTATAACTAAGCATCTCGAAACACAGCCAAAAGTATCAGTTACCGTAAGCGATATACTCACCTCCGACCAACCTATATAGATTAAAATCGATGGAGTACCCTGACCTGCTTGTATAAAACATTCTTCGCCCTTAATTTCCCATTTATAAGTGAAAGGTCCAGTTCCATTGGTAATCTGGCTGGTGATGACTACCCCATGGGAATTGCAATCAACCGAATCCGGCACTATTATCTTACATTCCAGTATAGTATCCGTGATCCAGATAATATGCTGGGTTTTAGTTGATTTATTCTCACATGCATCAGTGGCCATCCACCTTCGTGTTACATTATATTTACCTTTTCCTGCTCCAGGTGTAATCGTCTCTGAGTAAATAACCGTCACTAGTGGTGCAGGATCTTCAGTACCGACTACCGGGACTGGGGGTAATGGAGCACAGATGATAGTCGTATCCTTTGGCACATTTATGAGGACAGGTGGAATGTCATCCATGATATCCACGCTGAATAAAATTGTATCTGAGTTTCCACAAACATCAGTGGCGATCCAGGAATAAACCCTGCGTTCGAAATATCCGTCTTGCAAACAATTATTGGCAGATATAATTTCCAACCTGAATTCCGGGATGATGGTTTCATCACAATCATCAATGAATAGTATACTGCTTGTATCCAATGCATTCAGTTTATTCATGATGACGGTATCGGACAAGAATACAAGTTGGTACGCGCTGTCCACGAATTTTTGGATAATCGAATCAGATGGAATTGCGATTTGAGGGGGGGTGGTATCCCCAACAATGATTTGCTGTCGGATTTCACGAATATGTCCGCAAGCGTCCACTGCAAACCAGGTCCTTTCAATGACGATACCATCCCTGCAAAGGAGATCTAAGGTATCCTGAAGCATGGTGACTTTGACAAATTGACCTGCACATAGATCAAATGCAGTTACCACCGGAATTGACAGATCATCACAAAGTTCCTCCACGACCCCTTCGATGATGGGACCTTTTCCATCTCCTACATGGACCCTCTGCAATCTGGTGACTGAATTTCCGCAGATATCTCTTGCAATAATTCGTCGAAGTACATCATATTCGTACGGACAAGGGCCGGGAACAATACTATCCCTAATGGTAACCGATACTTCACTACAGTTATCTGAAGTAAAGATTTCCGGCATTGAATCTTTGCATCCAATAGTCACACTGTCTTTGAAATTTAGGAATACCGGGGCTGTATTATCCACTACATTGGCCATTATTGTCAATTGACTCCGGTTTCCACACCTATCAATAGCCGTCCATTGTAATTGCAATACAACCACGATTCCATTTATTGAACAATCGCCGGTTTGTATTAATCTTTCTTCAAAGTCAATAGTTAATCCGCCAAGGCATCTGGCCTCTACTTTTACATCTTCGACGCCGTAGGAGGTATATTTTCCTTCATGTAAAGCACATTCGACAGTAAGTATTTCCCCTGATTGCAACGCTACTAATTTGGGATTGATAAATAGTATTGCAGGAGGGACACTATCATTTGGAATGAGTAGAACGGTGTCTCTAAGTGAATTGCCACAGGGATCAGAACCTTCATAAATTCTTATAAAAGCAGAGTCTACTCCGCAGGGGTTTGGAATTTTACTATCCCGGAAGATAATCGTTCCGCTTCCGCAATTATCCATGATTGTTACCCGAAGCAGCGCAGTGTCCCCAATACAAGTCATTTCAGGTACACCTATTAATACCGGAGCTTCATCATCTATCAGGTGTACGGTAAAAGTCAATGAGGTTCGATTTCCGCATTGATCTACGCTCACCCATTGATAGGTACGAGCTTCAATATATCCCGTGAGTATACAATTCTGTGAGGTTTGAATATTGCTATTGAAGATAATAAGTGAACTATCGCCGCAAGAAACCGGGCTGTATACGGACGTTGCATCGAGTGAATCAAAGAAAAAAGGAATACCACCTTCGTTACAGGTATATTCCAAGATGGTTCCATTGGAGACATCGGCAATCTCGGGACGTATAATATTTATAACCGGACCTTTTTTATCAATAAGGGTAATGTGCTGAACCTCCACAGTGATATTACCACAATAATCCACGGCTTTCCATGATCTGGTAATGACCTGCTGATCCTGGCAGCCTGAATCAGGAATTGATTCCTTGAATTCAATAAGACAAGCACAAAGGCACTCATCCGTTGCGTATAAAACCGGGGGTGCAGGAACTTCATCACAGTTTACTATGGTATCCCGAGGGATGTCCCGGATAACTGGCGGGATCGTATCAATCATCGCAAGGAATATAAAAGCACTGTTGGAAAGTCCGCTTGCATCAGTTGCTGTCCAAACCAGACGGTATAGATTAATATAACCACTTACCTTACACTGATCGTGAGCAATCAAGCGCTGAGTAAATGAGATGGATAAATTTCTTCCTGCATAGTCTGTTGCGCTTGCATTAGATTTGTCAAACTGCGGGAGATCCCATTCGGGGTTTTGTCCAAAACATTGCACCTTCACCGTATCCCCATTTGATATACCTCCGTGAAGTGTGATCACCGGTGGCGCATTTTCAGATACTGTAATCACCTGAGTACAGGTTGCTGAATCACCGCAGGCATCAATGGCAAGATATTTTCTTGTCAAGATAAATTGATTCACATTGGTTTGGTTGCTGATTACATCACCGACAAAGGTTATTGTTGTAATTCTCCCGCAATTGCTTGAAAATATGACAGCAGCTGGATTAGGTGCAGGCACCTGGTTAGCACCCTGTACAGAGAGGGCATTAGGGCAATTGATTAAAAGAGATCCGTCAACGTCTAAAGCAGTTAGAGTATGCGTCACATCAATGAAATTGCCACAATCATCGCTCACCCGGTATATTCTCGTCACAACAAATGGTTGATCTGCACATCCCAATCCGGCATTGTTGGTTTCGGAGATAAAGGTAACTGTCGGACTGGCATCACAATTATCTGATTCATTAGTCACTACATTCACGTCCGGGCCGGGAATATTGGTAATACAATTGAAATTTAATGTAGTAGGATTAGCCGCAGTTGGTTTGATTTTATCTATGCTATAGCTGATGGTTTGAGATACCGAGATATCATTACCACATCCATTCGTTGCCGTCCAGCTTCTGGTATCTGATTGAGTACAACCACTACCACTATGAACTGTAGTGACCGTAACTATAGGTAATCCGCAGTTGTTCCCCGCAAACGTCGGAGCAATGAACCCTGCTTCTATCTGAACGGCAGAAGGATTACATCCCAGATTTACATCTGCACCTTCTGTTGTTTTAACCGTCGGGCTATTTGTATTTATCGTGTAACTAATTGTTTGAGATACTGAGATATCGTTTCCACATCGATCAGTTGCTGTCCATGTCCGCGTGTCTGCTTGTGAACAACCAATGCCATAATGTAAGTTGGTGACTGTGACTTTTGCTATTCCGCAGTTGTCAGTAAAAACTGGTGCTGTGAATCTGTTGTTAATCTGAATTGCAGTTGGGTTGCAACCCAAGCTTAAATCTGCGCCTTGCATTGTAGTTACTGTTGGATCCACCAGATCTACATTGTAGCTAATTGTCTGGGAAACTGAAATAGCATTACCACATTCATCTGTTGCGGTCCAAATACGGGTGTCTGATTGTGTACACCCAATCCTATTGTGCAAATTTGCAATGGTTACCACTGGTGGACCGCAATTGTCAATAAATACAGGCGCTACAAATGCATTATTAATAGATATACTGGTTGGGTTACATCCTAAGTTCGTATCGCTACCCTGTACTTTTGTCAGGATTGGATCAAGCGTATCTACGGTATAACTTATGGTCTGGGACAATGCAATATCACTACCACAACCATCCCTTGTAGTCCAGGTCCGTGTTTGGGATTGAGTACAACCACTTCCGTTATGCACGGTGGCTGCTATTACCACAGTATTTCCGCATTGGTCGTCAAATAAAGGTGCAAAAAATGCGGCTTGAATCTGAATTTCAGATGGATTACATCCGATATATGCATTATTACCCTGTGCTATTAAAACAGTTGAGTCCTCTGAAGTTACACGGTAGCTGATCGTTTGGGAAATTGAGATCTCATTACTACATCCATCTGTTGCAGTCCAGGTCCTGGTGTCAGATCGTAAACATCCAGTACTATTATGGAGGGTGACTATATCTATTGAGGCTATTCCACAGTTGTCTGTAAAAACCGGGTTTACAAATCCTGCTTCAATTTGTGTGGGGTTCGGATTACATCCTAAGTTTGCATCCGCACCTTGTATTGTTGTGACTTTTGGGTCAATAGTGTCAATACTATAGCTAATTGTTTGAGATACTGAAATATCATTTTCACATCCATCCCTGGCAGTCCAGGTCCGCGTATCGGATTGTAAACATCCAATTTCAGTATGCAAGTTTGATATTATTACTGTTGGAACTCCACAATTGTCTGCAAATACCGGAGCAATGAATGCGATTTCTATCTGCCCTGCAATTGGATTACATCCTATGTATTCATTGTTACCCTGTGCTATGGTGATCGTTGGATCTAAGGTATCGATCGAATAGCTAATCGTTTGGGAGACCGAAATAGTATTGACACATGGATTAGTCGCAGTCCAGGTCCGCGTATCGGAATGTAAACATCCAATTCCAGTATGTATGTTTGATATAACCACTGTTGGAGCTCCACAGTTCTCTTCAAATATGGGTGCGCTGAATTTCGCAGAAATCTGACCTGCCGTTGGATTGCATCCTATATATTCATCGCTGCCTTGGGGTACCATTATCGTTGGTTGTAAATCGATAGTATAGCTGACTATTTGGGAGACTATTGTAATATTACCACATCCATCTGTCGCAGTCCAGGTCCGGGTATCAGATTGTAAACTTCCAATTTCAGTATGCAAGTTTGATATTATTATTGTTGGGGCTCCACAATTATCTGCAAATTCCGGAGCACTGAATGCGGCTTCTATCTGACCTACAGTTGGATACGATCCTATGTTTGCATCCGCTCCTTCTAATGTGGTTATCGTTGGATCTAAGGTATCTCTGGTATAGCTGATCGTTTGAGATACTGCAAAATCATTGCCACATGCATCCGTTGCAGTCCAGGTCCGGGTATCAGATTGAATACAACCAGTTCCTGTGTGTAAATCCGTAACTATTACTGTTGGAACTCCGCAATTATCTGTAAAGACCGGAGCACTAAACGCTGCGGTAATCTGAGTTGTGGTCGGATTACATCCAATGTTTGCATTTTCTCCTTCTATTGTAGTTATCGTTGGATCTAAAGTATCTATGGTATAACTGATCGTCTGGGATACTGCAATATCGTTTCCACAGGCATCCGTCGCGGTCCAGGTCCGGGTATCGGATTGAATACAACCAGTTCCTGTGTGTAAATCCGTAACTGTTACAGTTGGAACTCCACAATTATCTGCAAATACCGGAGCACTAAACGCTGCGGTAAACTGAGTTGGACTCGGATTACATCCTATGTTCGCATTTTCTCCTTCTAATGCAGTTATCGTTGGATCTAGAGTATCTATGGTATAACTGATCGTCTGTGATACTGCAATATCGTTTCCGCATGCATCTGTTGCTGTCCAGGTACGGGTATCGGATTGGGCGCACCCACTACCAGTATGTATGTTGGCAACTATTACCGTTGGGATTTCACAATTATCAGTAAATACCGGGGCACTAAATGCTGCTGCAATCTGAGTTGTGGTCGGATTACATCCTATGTTTGAATTGATGCCTTGTGCTGTTGTTATCGTTGGGTCTATAGTATCTCTGGTGTAGCTAATTATCTGAGATACTGCCAAATCATTGCCACACCCATCCGTTGCGGTCCAGGTCCTGGTGTCGG
>Ga0163150_10001918_pt1 | contig 33672 bp, 26 predicted proteins | sample OliLakLV19P2IB_FD_148628 | JGI IMG/M metagenome (GOLD analysis project Ga0163150, IMG submission 148628) | Freshwater microbial mat bacterial communities from Lake Vanda, McMurdo Dry Valleys, Antarctica - Oligotrophic Lake LV.19.P2.IB | ecosystem: Environmental > Aquatic > Freshwater > Lake >...
TGGATTTACAAGGGATGGCTCCGATGTCCAAAGTATTGCCACAAAGTCTTTGATCGGACATGATGGTTGTGCCGGGAGAAGCGGAAGCGGGCTCTGCTGAGAAGCAACTCGCTGAGGAATATCTCGGCCTCCGATGCGCCAAAGGCGCTCGGCAACCCGCCGGACTGATCGTCTGGTTCGTTGTTTTTCTTCAACTTTGGACATCGGAGTGATGCCTCAAAAATCCAATGCGAAACGGTTGTCCGTTGAAACTTCGGTTTTCTATTCGTAACGGTAAATAGTCAATTTTGCCCCACAGATTCTGCGGAAGAGCAGCGATTCTTTTTACCCGTTCCTATGGCAGACGTCGTTTTTCCAATTCGTCCGCCTTGCGTTCACCGCTTGATTCGACTGCATCGGCCTTGCGTTCACCCGCATCTTCGATCGCATCGGCGGCCTTCTCGACACGCGTGTCCCTGGCGGATCCTGTGATGGTTTTACCGTCGGCGTTACGCAATTGATCTGCGGCATGGTCGTGACTTTCACGGGTTAGATCCGCTTGCCGTTGGCTCGCGTCGCGAACTTCGTCCGCCTTATACTCCAGATTGGTTTTTTCGCATCCTGACATCAATATGGCTGATAAGCCAGCGAATGCTAATACATAAAGTTTCATCGTTCTACTCCTACGCTTGAGAAAAAAGAAGGTCAAATGAATGCCTTCGACATCACTAAAAAGTGAGCCGCTCGCTGCATTTGCAAGCCGGCTCGAACTGTATCGTCGCTAAATAACTATCGAGTTTCAAAGCTAGCGAGGTTTTGGATAGCACCTGTCTTGAGCTCGGGTGTAAGCATCCTTAGCGGCCAGTTTTGCCTTATCCCATTCGAGTTCGGCAGTGGTTGCCGAATTTTCGTAGCGAGCTCGTGCATCGGCCTCGCGTTCTTTCCAATCCGCAGGCGTTTTAGGATCGTAGACGTCCACACCCGCTCGATATGCAGGCTCATATGCGTCGAATTCGTAAGTGCCGTCATAATAGGGCCGGTTCTGGTAATCGCTTCGCCAATAATCGATTTCCACCGTCGGGTCTAACTCCTCGCCGATGGCTTTTCCGGCCAACCCACCAGAATACGCGCCAACTGCGACGCCAACTATTGTTCCGATTGGACCAGCTGCGGCGCCAGCCAGGGCGCCGATTGCGGCGCCACCCAACGCAGCGCCGATACCCGTGGTTACAGGATGTGCGCCTGCTTGTCCCGTCAATGGATCTTCGTTACGTCGATCCGCAACCGCTTCGTTCCGCCCACTTTTCTTTTTTTCTTCCACGATAGATCTCCCTTGAGTCTGGAACCTTAAGAGCAATTGATATACCACAAGCAAAATTCCGCTTCTCCGACCATTTGTACGCAAAGCGAGGGCTTACTTCGTCGGAAATCGCTCAAGATTACCGTGCGCGTCTCGACGCAAATGGTATCGCCGATGGAGATCGTCAACAAAATCTTTGTCGGCGAAGTTCGGCCAATTTTGCTCATCGAACCCCACAGCACCTTTCAGCTCGGACTCGCTGACGTTCAGCACCAGGGTGTTCTGCTTGGCGTTGTTCGGGTCGACTTTTGTGTGAAACGCCTCGTAAGGAACGGCAAACATCTTGTTGCCAATACCTAAGAATCCACCATACGTTACGGCGGCGTAGTTGATCTTCCCTGTCTCCGAGTCTAGCATTAAGTCATTCACTTCACCGAGACTTTCACCGGCTTGATTCTCAATGTTCATTCCAATTAAGTGGCTCGCACGAATCATCCTCACCGGCGAGTGACTTGTGTCACGTACTGCTGTCCGAGTCTGAGTCGAATCCTGTGCGACTAATGCCCCAATCGCTAAGCAAGAGCAAGCCATCGTCAGTACGCTGTTTCGAAATAACCTTTTCATAGTGAACTCCAACATAAAAAATGTACCTTCTAACCTATAAATCGCTGTCGAGCCGTGAGCGGAGCGTCTGATGCGAGATGTTCATTTATATTTATGGCAATTGCCATCATGCGACATTTCGCGTTCATCTGCAGCAGTTCAATCACCCACGGCTCGAAGCGAACCTAATACTTTCAAAAATTCGACGCGCCCAGTTCGAGTTATTGCCGTTACGATTAGCAACGCTTTATGCGACAACCAACAATCGGCCACGCCATTTTTTGTAGATATCATGCCGTTGCAACCGTTGCACCGTTGCACCGTTGCAACCGTTGCACCGTTGCAACCGTTGCAACCGTTGACCGTTGCACATGCTGTGCCAAAGTCGGTAAGAATGTATTGCATAGCCCGAGGCACTTTCAAAGTGCCTTGAGGCGATACAATTGTCGCATGTTTTGACGTCAACACACGCAGGTACTGCTTCATCGCGATCCACGTTGAACGAATTTAGCTCTGCTCGATTGTCAATTGAGCAACCAATTCGACCAGCTTCTTCGCGTCGATGGGCTTACTCAGATAGCCGTTGCAGCCGCATTCGATGCATCGATTCATGTCTCCTTGCATCGCGTCGGCGGTAATCGCGATAATGGGGCGTTGATACCCTTGCTTGCGAAGTTCGACCGCAGTGGCATAACCGTCTAAATTCGGCATCTGCATATCGAGCAATATCAAGTCAAATGGATTGCCATTAGCCGCCGATTGTTGCGCACGTTCAATTGCAACTTGGCCATCTTCCGCTTCACTGACACGAGCTCCCGCCGTCGTCAGCAGATGCTTGCTGAGGAAGCGAATATCACGACGGTCATCGACAATGAGCACGTGACAATTCAATTGTTTTGGTTCATCCGTCGGCGTTTCATTGGATGTGTGCGATGCGATCATCGGTTGAATCATAGGAACGTCTGGAACTAAACCGACGGATACGACGAGGGTAAACTCGCTTCCTTTGCCTACTTCGCTCTTACAGAAAACTCGGCCACCGAGCAAAGTGGCCAATCGTTGGCTGATTGCGAGACCGAGTCCGGTACCACCAAATTCGCGTGTCACCAATGCGTCACCCTGCGAAAAAGGTTTGAATAGCCGATCGTTCTGTTCCTGCGAGATTCCGATCCCCGTATCCACGACCTTCAATTCCAATTGCGGTGAATCGCTTTGTTGATAAGTAACGATGAGTCTTACACTTCCTACTTTGGTGAATTTAATTGCGTTGCCGACAAGATTGATCAATATCTGCTTGAGACGTTTGGGATCGCTTTCGATCAACGAAGGAATCCTGTTGGTATACTCCACCACCAATTCGAGGGCGTTTTCTTTCGCTCGGACTTCCATGATCGAGCGAACATCCTCGACAACTTGAAGAGGCGAAAATTGCTCTTTGAATACTTCTAATTTGCCAGCCTCGATTTTCGACAAATCCAGGATGTCATCGATAATATCGAGGAGGAAATCGCCGTTGCGTCGGATCGTTCGAAGATACTGTCGTGCATCGATGCCATCGACCAAATCGGTCAACAAATCGGCGTAGCCAAGGATAGCCGTCATGGGAGTGCGTATCTCGTGACTCATGTTTGCAAGGAACTCGCTCTTCGATTGATTCGCCGCCTCCGCCGACGCGCGCGCAGCGTGCAACGATTGCTCGTATTGTCGCTGTTGTGTGATATCGATGATGGTTCCAATCAGTTGCGATGGCGTATGATATCCATTCTCATCTATGGAATAGAATTTCTTTGTCTCCATTCGAACCCACCGAACCTCGTTGTCCGGTCGGACGATGCGATGCTCAAAGGGTGCAATCGCGTCGGGTATAGAGGATTTCGCACGCCTTAAATAGTCTGCCCATAACGTCGCGTCCTCAGGATGGATGAATTTCGGGATGTCTTCCGTTTTGTACTCCAACAATTCTTCATTGGGATACCCGAGCACTTTTTTGGCTTCGGTCGAATAGGTCGCTTGCCCGCTGTCAAGGTCGATGTGAAGCAGTCCGAAGCCTGCCGATTCTGCCGCCAACAAAAGTCGTTCGGCTGCTAATCGAATTTGCTCTTCGGATTGCTTGCGGTTAATAAACTGGGCAACCGCGATCGCCATCGGTTGAAGCTGTTCGACATTGCCCTCGGCGTCCCGCACTGGAGACATCATGAAGTCGATCATCAATCGTTTATCTGGGGTGTTGAGACCAGCGGCATATAACGCTACGTCATAGCGGACGATCTCTCCTGCGAACACCCGATCCATGGTTGCTCGCATTTGCTGCGAGACCGCTGGATCATACGTCCACCAGGCACAGTCGGCAAAGTGTTTGCCAATAACATCCTCGCGGGTTACGCCTGCGATTCGCATCGAATCGTCATCGACCTCCAATAACGTCCCATCGCGACCGATCACACCTACCAATCCAAGTTGGTTATTGATCACGCGACGCAGATGTGCTTCGCGATCGGTGAGCTCTTGTTCCCAAAGTCGTCGTTGCGTAATATCGCGTGAGACGGCGACGTAGCGCGTGATTTGACCATCGTGATTTTTGACGGGGCGAACAATCACGTCCCACCACTTTGGCTTGCCTTTCATCGTGGGACGATAGGCTTCAAATTGTCCAATGCCGGTTTTTTTAGCACACGCCATAGCCTCTCGAACGAGTAGTTGTCCTTCTTCAGGCCATAGGCTGCTCCAATCGGTGCCTGTCAATTTCGAAAAATCCTCGCATTCCAACAGGTTTTGTGCTTGGCCGTTCATCGTTAGCAGCCGTCCGTCAACATCGATCACTTTGACACAATCGGGACTATTCTCAAGCACAGTCCGCAAAAATTCTTCCGCCTCTTTCGCCGCTTCGGTAACTCGAGCGTTTTCCAATCGATGATAAACAACGGCCGCCAGTGTATTTAGCAATTCAGATTCGTCATCGCGCCACGGATAGGTTGTCGATTTTGTGGCCATTAAAGCAAAACGATGGGTTCTGTCGATGAAGTAGAGACCCTCTGCAATCGCCGCTACGTTCAGTTCTTTGAAACGACGTCCCTGTTCAGCGGGCCGATCTGCCGTGACGTCGTCAATCCGCAGTTGTCTACCTGATCGTCCATCGGTAGCTTCAATGGGTGATAAAAAATCATTGATATCGTGTTGACCAAGAGTGCTATTCGCGCCTTTTGAGGAGTGTTCAAAGAAGACCGTGGCGATTTGCTTCTCATCGTCGATGGTAACCAAAAGACATCGATCCAATTGGAAATAGTCAGCGATCTGCCCGGTCGCAATTCGAGCCAGTGTATCTGGCGATTCAGCGCCTATCATCGCCATTTGCAAATCGGCGACAAAGGCGGAGTTATTGTGTTTGAGATGCCTGGCCGTAACGTCGCTTACAATTACATAACACCCGGCAATCTCCTTGTTGTGATCTTCCTGGGGAAGATAATTGACCTCGCAAAACAGAGTTTTTTTCGTACCCAAATCCAGCAAGGGAAGATCGTACGTCAGTTTCTCTCCCAAAAGTGCGCGGCGAAGATTTGGCTCGATCTTCTTAAAATTTGCTGGTCCCACGAGTTCCGCAACGGTCATCCCAACAATTTGATCTTCAGACAGCTTCCAATACTTGGCATATGCCGCGTTAACAAATTGGTAGCGCAAGCTCGTATCCACGAATCCGACCAACGGAGGCATCGCGTCGGTAATCGCCTTCAATTGGCGGGCCTGGTTTTCTATCTTCAGGGCGGACTGTTTTCGTTCGGTGATATCCTCGATTATCCTAATCGAAAAGACGGGATTGCCTGCATCATCACGCATCAACGAAGCGGTCAAGTGAATCCAGACCACTTCGCCCGAACTTCGAATGTATCGCTTGTCTCGGGAGTCGATCGTAATTTCGCCCGAAATCAAACGACGAAATTGATCGGTATCGTTTGCGATGTCATCGGGATGCGTAATGTCGTGAAACGTCCTTTTGAGCATCTCCTCACGCGAGTAACCGGTGATCTCGCATAACCGATCATTCAGTATTAACCACTCGCCCGAGAGCCCTACGTGGGCAATGCCGACGGCTGCGTTTTCAACTGTGCCTCGAAATCGCATTTCACTATCACGCAAATCAGCATGGGATTGAGCAAGCGCATCCATGCTCGCGCGAATTTCTTCCTTGGATGTTTCCAGCTCTTCATTCGTCGATTGCAACTCCTCGTTTGTCGACAACAATTCTTCGTTGGATGACTTTAGTTCCTCATTCGTCGCCTCGATGTCTTGCATCGTTCGCTCGAGATCCTCACGTGTCGTTTCCAATTCTTGTTCGAGCTGAGCAATAATCGAATCGGCATCATGTCCATTGCGAGCCGTATTGCTAGTCGAAGTTTCGGCGGCTTTTTCTCGGTCTATGGAAAATCCAACATCATGAAAAGCGACAAGAAACAATTCTTCGTCCTCACCTAGCTGTGGCATTGGCTGGACGGTGACCATCACACGTTGAATCTCATCACCGGTGCGAATGGACATGTTATCATGTTGCACTTTGCGGCGAGTCTTTTTCGCTTCGGCAATGGCAGCTCGCAGGCCCATCCGGAGGCCGCGAGCCGCCATTTTGATTACGTTGCTCTGAAAATCTCCATCATGCAGCGAAAGGTACTTTTGTATATTCGCTGAGGCATTTAGCACTCGACCTGTTTCGTCGATCACACAAGTCCGGGGCGCGAATTCGTCGAGTACAATTCGTTGTCGCATGGCGGTCAAATCGACGTTCGTATCCGGACAGTTTGTGTCAGGACGGGCTGGGATCGTACGGCCTAACGGCGCTTGAATCGATGGCACCGCACCGAGGGCGGTAGCTTTGCGTTGAGAAATGCGGTACTTGGCGTTGACAGCGACACCGGTCGTCGCGGCGCTTTGAGGCATGCTATCGTGGCTGGCCGACTTTGGTTGCTGCGCGAATGTAAGCCCTCCTTGATCGCTGATCGCTTTTAGGCCGAGCGTGCCGTCGGTTCCGCCATCGGATAGAATCACCCCGACCGCATTTTCGCCTTGATCTTCAGCGAGTTCGTAAAAAAAATGGTCAATTGGATGCGGTGCAGGCTGCACATTGTCGACTTCGACGAGTGTTGCTATACCTTCTTTTAAATTGACAGCTCGCTTGGGCGGGCAAATGTAGATGCCTCCTGCAACCAGCTTCGTAAGTTCACCAAGCTGAACGATGGATAGTGGCGTATGCTTGGCTAGCAGCTTTATTAGAAGTAAGTCGCTCGAGGGATCAAGATGTTGCACTAAAACGACGGCGATAGACTTTGCGTCTCCAAGTCCAGTCAATAATTGACCAATTGCCTCCAAGCCTCCCGCCGACGCACCTATGCCAAAAATGATTGGTTTCATATATCGAACTCTTGAATGAACACTGAAATCTTGGCTAAGTCTTTTCCAATCAGGCATCTACGGAAACTTCGAAGGCAATTCGCCCGGGGCTAAACGTTAATTTAACGTCAGCGACCATTATATGAAATCTATCCTGATGCGCCGCAAAAAGTTAGTTCTTCAATCGGCCCTCAATTGGCCAAGTGGTCGAAAATCACACAGAATGGCCGGGCATCGACCATTGTCGTATCGTGGGGGCGGTTATCGCGATCAATCAAATGGAACCTTTGGCTTTCTGTTTCATGGCATGGGATTTGCAAAATCACTTGACGCTCGCGTGTTCGTCCAAGGCGGGATGCCGCACGATAGATTTCCATTCTACTAAGCCCGTCATGAAAGCCGTTAGCAATCTTGGCCCGATTTAAAGCGAGACTTGTTCCGCGGTTTATCACGCTAGCGCGACCTTATTTCACGTCCGAGAAATACTTGGTCGCTTGGAGCTTGCTGACGCTGTTGGTCGTCTTGATGTTAGCGAACACTGCAGCGGGCGTGCTGCTTGTTCAACAGACGGGAGAATTTACGTCGGCCCTTGCCGCGCGCGATAGTGATCGCTATTGGAAGTCGATTTACTATTCGGCGATCCTCATTGCGGTCGCCGTCCCGATCTACGGGCTATACTACTATGCTCGGGATAGATTGTCGATTCGATGGCGAGAATGGATGACGAATTACTACCTTGAACGCTATTTCAAAAATCGAGCGTATTACAAACTTTCTTATTCGCCAAGCATCGACAACCCAGATCAACGAATTGCCGATGATATCAACGCTTTTACCACGAAGTCGCTTTATTTCTTACTCATTTTCATCGAGACGGTCCTGCAGATAGTCGCATATTCTGGCGTACTGTGGTTCATTTCCAAGAAATTAGTCGTGGTACTTATTGTCTACGCAGTCGTCGGAACGCTTGTAACTTGGCTAGTATTCGGACGTCCGCTTGTCGGATTGAATTTCTTTTTGCTTCGTCGTGAAGGCGATTTTAGGTACAGCCTCGTTCGAGTTCGCGAAAACGCCGAATCGATAGCATTCTATGGAGGCGAATCGCAGGAGCAATCCTATCTTTCGAAACAGTTTTCCCATGTTGCGACGATGTTTCTTCGTCTCATCCGATGGCAGTTCTTCCTCAATGTCTTTCAGTACGCTTTTACGACGGCAACGGTGATCGTGCCTGGCATCGTCCTTGCGAAGGTTGTGATGGCCGGTGAAATGGAAATTGGGAGAGTCACGGAAGCTACGGGAGCTTTTGCAGCCGTTTTTAGTGCATTGAGCGTCATCGTCAATAAATTTGACATGCTCAGTTTGTTTGCGGCGGGGGTCGGGCGTATAGAACGATTCTCCAAAGCACTCGACAATGCGGGAATGGCCGATGAGGACCGACTCGATGCGAGTACGCGAATTCAAACGACGGAAGGAGCATCCATCGCCTTTCAAAATACCGAAGTGCAAACGCCAGATGGAAAGCGAACGCTCGTCAAAGACCTGTCGCTGGATCTCGACCAAGGCGACGGTCTACTAATTGTTGGTGCTAGTGGTGGCGGAAAGAGTTCATTGTTAAGAGCCATTGCCGGGTTATGGAATAACGGCAGTGGAACGATCGTTCGACCACCACTAGATGACATGTTATTTCTTCCGCAACGCCCATATCTCGTCGTAGGCACGCTTCGCGATCAATTGCTTTATCCCGCGCATCGTGAAGGAGTTACCGACGATGAGCTGCAAGAGGCTTTGGAATTCGTAAATCTCCCCAACTTGGTAAAGCAGTGTGGTGGTCTCGATGTTTCTGCCGATTGGGGGAAAACGCTATCGATTGGTGAACAGCAGCGGCTTGCGATTGGTCGAGTCCTTTTGGCAGAACGCCCGTTTGTGATTCTTGATGAAGCAACCAGTGCGCTGGACGAGGAAAATGAGGCCAAAGTTTACGAATCTTTAAATCAAAGTTCGGCTACGATCGTCAGCATCAGCCACAGGCCCCAAGTTGCGAGGTTTCATTCCCATGTGCTGGAACTGGATGGCAAAGAAGGATGGGAACTCATGACTTCCGAAGCTTTTCTAGCGAAAGTTCTAGAAACTAAACCTTGAGTTTGTCCGTGGTTGGTTCTAACCCAAACCATAATGTTTTTCAACAATCATCCCAACCGAAGAAAAACCAAAATTGAACTTAACATCCGACCGGCCGTTCTGGCTCATTAAGAATGGACTTTATGCGACCTATCCACCGCTAGAAGATGACGTCACCTGCGATGTTGTCGTCGCCGGTGCCGGAATATCTGGTGCCATGGTAGCCCAACGCTTAGCCTCCAATGGCTATTCCGTAGTTGTTATCGATCGACGTGACATTTGTACGGGCAGCACGTCGGCAAGTACGGCGCTCCTGCAATATGACATCGATGTCACGCTAGTCGAGATGGCGAAAACAATCGGCAGCGAACAAGCGGAAGCGGCGTATAAGATTTCGCATCGTTCGATCGACGATCTTGCAAAACTTGCCGAAGTTGTCGGCGGTGATTGTAGTTTTACTCGAAAGAAAAGCATCTTTCTGGCTGCCGATCGAACGAAAGCTAAACTGCTGGCAAACGAAGCGCGTGCCCGTAAAGCAATTGGATTGAGCGTCGTCTATCACGATGAACAATCCGTGATGGACGAATTTGGGCTTCGTGGGGTAGCAGCATTGTCGAGCGATCAGGCTGCATGTTGCGATCCGTATCGCTTCGCACACGCATTGCTCAAAAACACGACGGCTAATGGTGGAAGAATATTCGATCGTACTCGCGTCACAAAGTTTCATTGCGACGATCAAGGTGTCAGGTTGGAGTCGGATCGTGGTCCCGCCATCGTAGCTCGACATGCGGTCATCGCAATGGGGTACGAATCCCAAAGTATGCTCCACGAAAAGGTTGTCAATCTCGATAATACTTATGCAATTGTTTCACAGCCGCTAAACAGCGTCTCTCCTTGGAATGCGGACTGGATGATGTGGGAAGCGAAGAACCCATACCTTTATATGCGCATCACATCTGAGAATCGATTGCTAGTCGGCGGTGAAGACGACGAATTCCACAGTCCAGTTCGACGCGATGCGAGCCTCGCAAAAAAGGCAGTGGCGATCGAAGCAAAGGTGCGTAATCTGATTCCGGACTTGCAATGGGAGACTGAATTCGCCTGGGCCGGTACATTCGGCAAAACGAAAGATGGGTTAGCCTATATTGGAAAGACGGACGAATACCCAAATTGTTACTTCGCTCTTGGCTTCGGTGGCAATGGGATCACGTACAGTTCGATCGCTGCGAACATTATTTCGGATTTGGTTGCGGGCAAGCCGAATCGAGACGCCGCCTTGTTTCGGTTTGGACGCTAACAGGAACTAATGGAACAGCGATTGCTAGTTCAAATGTTAAACGCAGTCAACAGTAGAGGAGTGCCTCCGAATGGAACTATGGACTTCGGCCAAGCAAAACATGCAACAACTTCGCGACGGACAACCCGGTCATCGATTCCGCGATTACGTGAAACATCGAATCGAAGGCCGAGACAAGGTTACCCGCCTTTGGAATTACATTGCCGGAGTTGCCCTCATTGCAATTGGTCTGGCAGTCGGATGGTTACCTGGTCCCGGCGGTTTCTTGGCGTTAATAGGGTTGGCGATCCTTGCCAAGGAGTTTCCCTTCATTGCGAGTTGGCTCGACAAAGCAGAAGTCTTCCTTAGACGGTTTGTCGCTTTGGTTGCAAGACCGTATCGATCATTTCGTCGCAAACGTCGAACGGCAGCACAAAGCAACAAGTAGCAATCAGATTGGAACACGAATTGCGTTGGTTCGACGATCAAAAGCCGAATCCAATCATCAATTTGAAAGGTGCAAACAATGCCATACGTTAAGCCGCTTGCGATTTCCGAAGCGCCTGAAGAATCACAATCGATCTTGAACGCGATCGAGAAAAAATTCGGTCGCTCGTTCAATATTTTCAGTACAGCCGCCTATCAACCCGAAGTCTTGAGTGGAATCACTCAGATTGTAGACGTTGCAATTGTCCAGGAAATCAAGACTTTCTTGAATGACAAGCAACTTGTGAGTCTGGCAGGTGCCGTCGCATTAGCGAACTTTACAAACCGATTCAATCATGGTTTGGATATACAGTTACCATGAGAAAGTATGACTTGGTTGTCATAGGTACTGGCCCAGCAGCTTCAACGGTTGCCACGAAAGTCGCTCGGTTGGACAAATCGGTCGCCGTAATCGAATCAAATGGATTTGGTGGTACGTGTGCATTGCGCGGATGCAACCCGAAGAAGGTCTATACCAATGCGGGGGATTTACTGGATCGGTTGCGGCGAACTAACGGTAAACTGGCAACATTCGACGACGCACGAATCGACTGGGCCTCGCTTTGGGCTTTCAAGCAAGAGTTTACTCAGCCCATTTTGGATAAAACCGAAGGTTCGCTTCGTCGCAAGGGAATTGATACGTATTTTGGTACTGCGAGGTTTGAGTCTGACAACAAGATCGACGTGGATGGCAAGATTTTGGAGGCGGATCGCATATTTGTTGGTACAGGCGCTTCGCCCGCGACGCTTGACATTGAAGGGGAAGAATTCGTCACGCTGAGTGATGAATTCTTTGAACAGAAAACAATTCCGCCTCACGTTACGTTCATCGGCGGTGGGTATATCTCGATGGAGTTCGCCCATGTGGTCGTACGGTACGGTAGTAAGGTTGTCATCGTAAATCATCATGCTCGCCCACTTCAGCAATTCGACCCTACGCTAGTGGATCAACTCGTGAAGTGGTCGGAGTCGATCGGAATTCAATTCATTAACAATGCAAGGGTGGTTGGTATTGAGAAAACCGGTAGCGATTCACTTAGCGTGCAATGGACGGATTCAACCGGCAGCCAGGCCATTGAAACCGACCTGGTCATACACGGAGCGGGACGTCGTCCTAACCTTGAAAGACTGCAGTTAGACCGTGGCAACGTGAGATTCGGGAAAAATGGTATCGAGGTTGATAACTATATGCGAAGTATTTCGAATCCAAAAGTCTTTGCGGCGGGCGACTGTGCGGATAGCCCAATGCCGCGACTTACACCCGTTGCAAATGAACAGGCTCGCATCATTGTCAAGAATCTGTTCGTAGATACTCTCGTAGAAAGGCCCGATTACGGCATTGTCCCGAAAGTTGTCTTCACGTCACCCTGCTTGGCAGCCGTCGGAATGTTGGAAGAGGCAGCAATAGACAGTGGCCTTGACATTGACGTACGGTATGAGGAGACGTCCGATTGGAGTTCCGTTCGCAAGACGGGACAAGGCTGCGCTGCCTATAAGGTCATCGTCGACAAGAGCAATGGACAAATTCTTGGGGCGCATTTATTGGGGCCGGCGGCTGAAGAAACGATCAATATCTTCGCACTTGCGATGAAATTTGATCTCACGGCAAAGAATATTAAATCGACATTATTTGCGTTTCCGACCTTCGCCTCAGACGTGCGAAAGATGCTATGAATTCTTGGCTATGGATCGGGTTTATCGTTTTTGTCTTCTCGATGCTGGCGCTAGACTTAGGCGTCTTTCAGCGCAAGCCACACGTCGTTACCTCGAAAGAAGCCTTGCTTTGGTTCGGCGTTTGGAGTGGCATGGCACTCGCCTTTAACGTCGGTATTGTCTTCTTCCACAGCCGCGGCGCAGAAGCAGGTTTAGAATTTTTCGCCGGATATCTGGTCGAAAAATCGTTGAGTATCGATAACATCTTCGTTTTTATCCTGATCTTTCAATTCTTCAACACCCCGCCGATTTATCAACATAAAGTTCTTTTTTGGGGGATTGTCGGCGCCATCGTGCTGCGGATGGCATTTATCGTCGGTGGTCTTGCGCTCTTGGAACGCTTTCATTGGATTATCTACGTTTTTGGTGCGTTCCTCCTTATGTCGGGAATCGGCATGATGCGCAACAAAGAGACTGACTATGATCCGGAGAAGAACTGGATTGTTCGAAGCATTCGCAAGATTGTTCCGACGACCGGTCGTTACGATACGAGCCGATTTTTCGTGCGTGAAGGCGGACGGCTTTGTGTTACGCCGTTGTTAATTGTGTTGCTTGCGATCGAGTCGTCCGACATCCTCTTTGCCGTTGATTCGATCCCGGCGATCTTTGCCATCTCGAATGACACTTTCATTATTTTCACGTCCAATATCTTCGCAATGCTCGGCTTGAGATCCCTCTACCTCGCCGTTTCCGGGATCATGCAAACGTTCCATTTCTTGCACTATGGCTTTGCTTCCATCCTGACGATTCTAGGGGTGAAGATGCTGATCAGCGACTTTTACGAAGTACCCATCGCGATTTCATTGACGGCGATTCTGATCATCCTCTTAATCTGCGTGATCGTTTCACTATTGCGCCCGCGCAAGGCTGACTTGAAGTTAATGTTTGAGCGTACAGAAAAGCTTGGACATATTCCGTTTCGTCGACTTTTAATGATCGAAAACATTATTGACCTTGGTGAACTAAGAGTACGAGACGCTATGTGTTCTCGCGCTGACGTCATTTCGATTCGGCTCGACAAGCCCTGGCATGAAACCGCCACGTTGATTTCTGAGATGGAACATTCTCGGTATCCGGTCATAGAACAAAATGGCGAAAAGCCTATTGGTATTGTCCATATTAAGAGTATTTGCTTTGCCGATCCAGCCGAGCAGTTGACCTCGGAACATTTAAAAATGGTAGCGCGAACAGGGCTCGAAATGCAGGAAGACATGCCGTTGGAGGAGGCGTTGACGAAATTTCAACAACACTACGACCGTATGGCGATCGTGATCAACGGCAATAGTGAGTGGACGGGAATACTTACTTATGAGGACGTTCTCGGACAGATCGTTGGCAGCATGGGTGACGAATTTGACTTGCGCCGTCATGGACCGATGGTATCGTTAGCCGATTTACTAACCCCAAGCCGAATCGTGCTTGATCTCTCGGCCGACTCGATGTCGGAAGCAATTCAGAAGTTAATCGCAACAATACCTCGAGAAGAGCTCGCTATCGAACCAGAGTTGATTGTGCGGGCTATTCTGCAACGAGAAAAAACTCATTTGCTAAATGTCGAGAGCGGGTTAGCAATTCCATTCGCCCGTCTCTCTGGAATCGATCAACCGTTGCTTGCTTTCGCACGTTCTCGAGATGGAATTCCGATCAAGACGCCAGAAGGGCGTATCGATTTGGTTTTTCTGGTGGTGATTCCGTATCGTATGGCGCGGATTCAGTCACAGATGCTTGCGAATATCGAAGGTCTTCTGGCGAGTGAGTACGTCGCTGATCGACTTCGAAAAGCGCCGACTCCGGAAAAGGTAATCGAAGCTATCCGCGCCGGGCAAGAAGTGGTGGCCGAGCAAGGAATTCCATCTCACTTTGAAATCCCATCGTTCAATCAATGATTGCGATAAACTCGTAATACCGACGAATGATACAATTGGATGGTGTAACTTTCGTTTTTATGCACACGTTTACCCAGATGTTTATATACGATGGTAACACGATGGCGGAAATGGCGTGCTGAAGTACCAGCTTCGTCGGCTCAATATGAGAAACAGATCGATAAACTACGCGAGAAAGCTCCCATTCCTTCGATATGGCTTTTCGGGAAAACGGGCAGCGGTAAGAGCTCGATCATCCGATATTTGACGGGAGCCGAATCGGCGACGATTGGAGAGGGGTATCGACCGGAGACAAAAACCTCTCGACGCTTTGACTTTCCTGACCCCATGGATCCGTTGCTGGCATTCATTGATACGCGAGGTTTGGGCGAAGCAACCTATGATCCAACCGAAGACATCGAACGATTCAACAGTTCTTCGCAATTGATGATCATCGTCGTTCGAGTTGCCGATCATGCCTTGCAATCTGTTATTTCGCCTCTTCGCAGCATTCGTAAGGCATCGCCAAATCGCCCGATGCTTCTGGTGCTCACCTGCTTGCATGAGGTTGCCGGCACAGTCGATCTTTCAAGTGGCGAGGATCCCTTTTTGGAAATGAGCGATTCGCCGGCAAGCAACGCTGCGAGCGCCGTTCCTATGCAGCTACGAAAACTGATGGATGAGAAAGCAAAGCAGTTCAAAGGTCTCTATGATCTAATGATCCCCGTCGATTTAACGCAACCGTTCGATGGGTTTGCGGATCCAGATTTTGGTGGTCAGAGACTCAAGCGAGCCATTCTCGAGTATTTACCGCACGCCTACCGACAGGCATTATTGACACTTAATGAAGTGGATAGCCGCGCCTCTTTTCGTCAAACAAGATCGCGTTGGCAAGTACTTACCTCCAGCGCGATGGCCGCGACAGCGGGGGCAGTCCCAATTCCATGGCTTGATATTCCGGTTGTCCTTGCATTGCAAACACACTTGGCAGTGAGAATAGCTTCGATTTATGAGCGAGATATTACGACCGGCGACTGGGCGATACTCAGCAGTGCAGCAGGTAGTCGTATCGCCTTGCGAATGGCGCTCTTCGAGATGCTCAAATTCATTCCCGTTTGGGGAATGGCGGTGGGCGCGGCTAGCTCGTTCGCCTTTACCTACGCACTCGGCATGTCGTGGGATTGGTACTTTTCAAATATGCGCGAGGGTAATGCCCCCAGCGCCGCAAGGCTCAAGGAGGTTTTTTCCGATCAATTGAAACGTGGACATGCGCTTTGGAGAGCTGAATGAGCATCCTTCAATGGCTACCCAAACGCGTTGGAATTCTTGCGATGTTCTGGTCGCTTCCGATCGTCATCTATCTTGTCATCGGCTTGATTGCTCTCTATCAAACCGGCTGGCTTGTGATCATCGCTTGGTCGTTGCCGCCGGTATGGCTTCTAGCTTGGATTGTCGGCAAGTTGTGTTCACCACCGGGATTGCAAGAATCAGCTTCGAGATTGCCGCTCACCGCCCGCGAGTTCTGGACTCCCCACGATACTGCGGCCATCAAAGTTGTCGAGGAATTCCGCAAACACGTCGCGGACGTGGATCCGATTGCAATCGTCGATCCCATCCGCTATTTGAGCGATGCGAGAGCCATCGCAGAATTGTTGTCGACGCATTATCACGAATCGAATAGCAAACACGCATTGCATGCACTTACACCCATCGAAATCGTCGCCGTTATTCATTTATCAGTCGAGGACTTGGAAGACTGGATATTGCAAAACGTTCCAGGGAGCACTTTGGCGACGATGCAACAACTTGAACAGATCCCCGCCCTTGTCAAGGCTCTCGATATCGGGCAAAGCATTTGGTTTTTCATCTCGACAATAGCTAACCCTGGAAAGCTATTGTCCTATCCGTTGTGGCGTCAATCGGGACGCGTGACCATCGAGCTTCATAAGGAGCTCATTCGTACGTTCTACCAAGTTTACCTTCGGCAAGTCAGCTACTACCTAATCGAGATGTATAGTGGACGACTCAAAGGTGGTTCTAGGCACTTTCGACAAAAGTTTGGCCATCTCGCGACCGCCATGCATGCATCGCGAGGTGATACCAGCCTTTTAGCAAACCTAGAAGCTGTCAATACTACAATCGCTGTCATTGGACAAGTGAAGGCAGGGAAATCGAGCCTAGTCAACGCCTTAATGGGGGACAAGGTCGCGGCCACTAGCATTCTCCCCGAGACTCGCACGGTAAAGCGATTCGAATATCACCTGCAAGAATCGGACAAGGTCCTTAATCTGCTCGACACTCCAGGATATAGCGAAGCAGATGTCAGCCGACAACAACTACGTGAAATCGAATCAGCCGCAGAGGCAGCCGATATCATTCTTTTGGTGCTTGCGGCGAATTCGCCAGCTCGCGATGCCGATCTTCAAACCGTTCACGCACTGGCGACACATTACCGCGAGCGCCGTCACTTGAAACCTCCACCCATTATCGCCGTTCTCACTCACATCGATCTATTGCGTCCCGTGAGAGAATGGTCGCCACCTTACAACTGGCGAGATCCAAGGTCACTCAAGGAACAATCGATTGCCAACGCTGTAGCATACATGAAAGAGCTATTCGGCGAAAACATCGCTGGCTTTGCTTGCGTGTATACCGGCCAGATTGACGTGGACGACAATAGTGTTGCTGATGAAATTGTGCCGCAACTGCTTAGATCCTTGGACCAAGGTCATTCGGCAGCCATCCTGAAAGCGTTTTACCAGCAACTCAACCGAAAGAAGTTTCAACAACTTGCGAGTCAGGTTGTCGGTCTATTGAAAAGCGTCGGAACCCAAATCGGGGAATAATTGCATAGAGAGGGTGAACGCACTTTAAGCGAATTACTGAATGCTTTTTCCGAAGGAAAAATTGAAGAGGTTGAAATCGCTCTAGGAAGATTCGAGTCGCTTGCAAAATCGATTTATGCCGAACCTCTAACGAGTCTTTGTTGTACTGGAAAATCGATTCTTAAAGAGTTTCCCTCTAAGGACTTCAGGACCGAATTAATACCCAAGCTAGAAACCGCGTTTCAGGGTACGATTCAACAGTTGCGAATCGATCGATTATTAGAATCGGACGTCACGATACCGCAGCCATCCAAAAGACGTCCCCTTGAGCGGAGAACAGAAATGGCGGCTACGCTTCTGTCTGTCTTTTCGTGATGTATCAACGAGCGTGTGGATCCGCGTCGATTCGTCGATCGGTGGTATGCGAATTGCATCTACCGTCGCTCGTATACATGAACGGAGACCGACGAGCGGCAAATCTTGTGACAGACAGCTACGATCCGAAGATAGAAAATTGGCTCAAGATAACGTGTATCGCACAGAAGGAGAACATCCCATGCACAAGAGCGAATTACGGTAAGCTTGAGCCTCATTGTTCCACTACTTTGCGCCCGACCTAGCTCTCGCGGAGGTCGTGCAATGCATAGTTATTTGTCGGTTAATTGATGATTATGAAGTTGGAATGATTTAGAAGCGATGTCGTTAGATGCCACATTTTTGTTCAACCTTGTCGATTTCGAGTCAATGACGGAATCAAATCGATGAGTCTGCAAAAAAATTCGACATTTCGTCTTCGCGATGAAGTCATATCGACTTGGGCCACTGTAAAAACGGTATGGACGCTGGTGCCAGTTACCGATCGCCTGTCTTTGGCAAGTGCATCGGGGATCATAGCCATGATCAGCGCTGCGAACGTATTAGTGGCTCTTTTGCTTGGTAAGCTGGTCGATCAAATCCATAGGCAGACCTTCGCGCGACCTTCGCTCGATTTTTTCCAAACTGCCGGAACGATTTTAACCATATTGGCTTCGATCTATGTAGCACGCGAAGGACTCAACGTCGCGAGGAGAATCATCGTCGAGCGAAGCTGCACTCGCCTAAATTGCGAATTGCAGCGTGATGTTGTGGCTCACGTTTTAAAATTTGATTTGCAATCGCTGGCATCGCAAAAAATCGGTGCCCTTCACGGCAGGATTTTTCGTAGTATCGATGGACTCATTCATTTCGTTCGGTTGATGTTCCTGGACGTTATGCCGGCCGTTTTGACCGGTTTTTTGGCAATTTCGATGGCGAGTTTCAAAGAGCCTTTGTTAGGTGCCGTAATGCTGGGCGTCATTCCAGTTTCTGTTTGGCTGACGATGCGACAACTACGCAGTCAAAAGGGAGTACGCATAGATTTGATGCGCGATGGGGAAGCCGTCGCGGGAACCGTAATCGAGCAACTCGATGGCGTTGAATATATCCGAGTCGCAAACACCGTCGCTGTCGAATCTGCGCGGCTGGCAACCGTGTTGGAAAAGCGAAGAAAGCGAGAAATCAGACATCACGCCCACATGGCGCTTTACGGTTGTGCGAAAGCTTTGAACGAAGGTGCCTTTCATATTCTAGTTTTGGCCGTCGCATCCTACATGGCGGTCAGCGGGCAAATAAGCGCCGGCGATGTTCTTGCGTTCTCGGTACTCTTTATGAACGTAATGACACCGCTTAACGAGATTCATCGAGTCATTGATGAAGGCCACGAATCGAGTCTTCGCGTGCAGGATTTACTACAGCTTCTCAATACCGAAGCGGATCCGTCCTTTTTCACATCTAAGCATGCAAGTTCCCTACATGAAAACGAATCACCGCTCATCGACCTTGCGAATGTTCGATACTCCTATGGTGGACGACATCACGAAGCCAAGCCCGTTCTTCGGGGGATCTCACTTCAGATCTCGAAAGGCGAAACCATAGGGGTCGCTGGAGCTTCAGGTTCCGGCAAATCGACTTGGGCAAGATTGTTGCTTCGATTGCTACACGTTCATGAAGGTCAGATACTTCTGTGGGGCCAAGATTTGACGCAAATCGATCGCCAATATATCGCACACAATATGGGTTATGTTGGACAGACTCCCTTTGTTTTCTCTGGGACGATCCGTGAGAATATCGCCTATGGTTGCACTCATGCGACGGAAGAGGAAATTCATCGCGCCGCTCAAAAGGCGAATCTTCATCATGAAATCCTTGATATGCTCGGTGGTTACGATGCAATGATTACTGAGCGGGGAAAAAACCTCTCCGGTGGTCAGCGTCAAAGATTGGCGATAGCTCGTGTGCTCTTGCACAATCCACAACTGCTTATTCTTGACGAAGCAACAAGCGCCTTAGACAATATAAGTGAACGACTTATTCAATCCGCATTGAGTCGCGATCGTGATAAACGAACTACGGTTATCATCGCGCATCGGCTGAGCACACTTCGAGACTGCGATCGGATCCTCGTATTTGAAAAAGGTAGAATCGTTGAGACCGGGTCATATTCGGAACTGATCGCAAGGCAAGGGATTTTTGCTCAGCTCGCAGAATCAGCGGACGGTTCACCACTCGAGCAAAGCTTTGCAACGACTTTTCAAATTGCCTCCGCCTCCTAACGCTTTTTACTCTAGCCAGTTCCAACGTGATTTGGGGAAAATGCCCGAGTTCATTGAATTTGCATTTCTTAAGCTCGCTTCTTATGGATTGCATTGATCAAATCAGCCTTCTTCATTCGACTGCGTCCTTTTATACCAAGCAGCGAAGCCAGATTGCGCAATTCGTCGACCGTCCGCTCCGCCAAAGATTTATTCGGATTGCCGGTGCCTTGCGTCCTTTTGTTCGGAGTCCGACCTTCGTGGCGACGTTGCTTGTTGACGGTTCGCGCCGCTATTTCCTTAGCTTCTTCCTGCGATTCGCCACGCTTCAACTCGCTCTGTTTGATGTGTTCGTATTGTCGTTCGTCTTTTTTGGACCATGCTGGGGGCATTATAGGGTCTCCTCGTATCGCGTTTCCTCGTTCGTAACGGACTCAGCGTTTTCGCCAGGAGGTCGAAACCTCATTGGCGAGTAGCTACGCAGTACGTTTCTAACCACTATTCCTTTTGGAGTGGCTTACTTAGCGATCGTCACGTTGGTTTTCGTAGCGGTTTCCATCGTCCCGATTTGCACCACCGTTGTAACGGTCACGATTCGGATCATTTTGCTGGCGGCTGGACGTGTGATTTCTCCATAGAAATGAAGTCCGTTGATGGGGTGGCGTCGAACGTCGATGCCATGTCCTACTAACTCCTGATGCCCTGACTCGATTCAATTACCAGCTCGCCACCTACGGTTCGGCGCGATATCGCATAATCCGCAAGCCGTTCGAGTTCGCTTTATAACGACCAGCATTTTTGATGCCAACGCCGTCATCCGAAATCGTCAGGCGAGAACTCTCGTCGGCCCTCAGTTCATCGCGATTGCTTTCGCAGTGGCGTGCTTCACCGCATTGTCATTGATTTGATACAGCAAGGTGAATCCGATGGCACCGGCTTCGACATTGTGTGCGTCGTGTTAGTGGCGCGCCGATTGCTTTTGAGAGAATCGTTCGACAACGAGCGAGATACAAATTCTTCAAGTGTTTAGAGGTAGTGATGAGCAAGAAAAATCGAAAGGCAGTGGGTGAACTCTCTGCAAAAAAGCCCGCCCTGAATGCGACTTCACGCACTAAAAAACCAAAAGCTAAACTCAGTCCAGGTGATGATTCGTATCAAGATGTCCAGCGACGATTCGGCCAGTTCACCGGAAAAGGGGAAACTTTACTAAAGCTTGGTAAACGTCGAGACGAGGATTAGCCACCTGAGGAAGATGTTCGACCAGTGCGATCGATTCCCAACCGAAGAGAATCGAAGGGTCAGTTAGCGCATGAAAGATGTGTGGAAAGAACTTCAGCGGATTTTTCTCGGGGATGCATCGCCTTTTTTTATGCTCGAGATTGCCTTTCGAACGCTCTTCATCTTCGTCTACACGTTGCTACTTCTGCGATGGATGGGTAAGCGCGGCATGGGGCAGCTTTCTCCTTTTGAATTCGCGATTATCATCGCGCTCGGCTCGGTGGTGGGTGATCCAATGATCTCCGGTGAGATCCCGTTGTTTCATTCGATGCTCGTCATAAGCATTGTTGTCGGTCTTCAACGATTTTTGGGGCGATTAACGCAAAACAATGATACTATGGAAGTGTTTGTCGAAAGCCAAAGTGAGCTTCTCGTCGCCAGCGGCCGCATCGATACGCATCGTCTGGAACTTGAAAGACTTTCTAAAAACGAATTATTCGAAATGATGCGACTCGAGGGAATTTCGCATTTGGGACAAGTCCGCCAAGCGTTTCTTGAGCCATCGGGGCGATTAAGCGTTATTCGTTGGGAACCTTCGCGTCCAGGCTTGTCAATTCTGCCACCAGGTATGGACAGTAGGAACCTTGAGGAAAATATAGACGATCGTTGGTGGTGCTGCTCGCAATGTGGAGCGACGATGAAAGTAGCCTTCGAATCGAGTTTCTACTGCCCATACTGCAAGACAGTCGAGCATCAGATCGCATGTGTTGGTCTGCAATGTATTGCCCAGGCTGAAGATCGTACTGAGCATGAGGGTGTCTGAGCTTGATCATCACCTAGTTGCTTTCCCCACTGACCCTCTGGCTCGATACGCACAGAGGGGGATTTCTTGTTCAGTGAGCCACCGTGTTAAGGGATGTTGCGACGGTCCTGACGTCGTTCACGCCTCACATCGCCAGGGGTGACTGGTCGAACATTCGAATAATACTTCGTCACTTGCGGAACGTAGGCGGACCAACTAGGTGCAGAAAAACTGGTCCATTCATTTTGGGGAATTGTAGGAGCCTTATAATAAATGTCTTTTTCCATCCCCAATATGAAATAGCGGTCTTTGGAATCGCTCCCCTGGTAAAATGCCAGCGTCTTCCAAGGAATTGCTCGGAAATCGTTATTGTCCGACGAAACAATTACATACTGTACTGTGCCTGCGGAACGGGAAATGATCAAGTCTTTCACTATACCGAAGCTATCGCCTTGCTCCGAGACGATTTCCGTCCCAATAAAGTCTGATACGCGAGTTTCATCTCCATTTTCGTTTTTGATTTCTGGCGTTAATCCCTTCGCTACTATGGGTGCTTGAGCGGTTGCGATTTGGCAATACCCAGCGGAACCCAACGCTACCGTTGCCATTAATAAGAGGCGGAACTTCATGAATTTCTCCTTCGCTTTGTTATGAAATATTCGTCGAAATGACTTGGAGTCGAAGGTTGCAAATACCATGCCGATCCGCATTATGATCCAATGATCCGAAGTGTCCTGGTTATGGCGCATAATTTGCATTTTTACTTCATCGTTAATGCTTCAATCGCTCATAGGCGATGGCAACTTTAGAGTCGACACTGGCGATGAATGGTTACTTTTGGTTCAGGGTGGTGGGAAATGTACCGTCCCTTCACAATGTTCCCGGCAGTTGGCAAGCCTGGACGAACGCCCAATATCCCATCGAAAAATGAACTCTCAGAAATAGACCCCCAGAAAGGCAACTCCATGCGAATGTCACTACTCGCAGTCCTGATAGGACTTGTGTCTCCAGCCGATGCGATGGCGCAAGCGGCAGGAACCGACCCCTTGAATTACTCGGGACCGGCTTGGTCTCCCTATTGGGTAGGCGCTCTCATTGGACTGCTTTCCATGTTGACCTTTTACTTTTCCAATAAACCGATAGGGGCGTCGACCGCATATGCACGAGTTGCCGGCATGGTTGGAAAAGCTGTGGCGCCACGCCATACTGAGTCGCTGAAATACTATCAGGACAACAAGCCTGCCGTCGACTGGGAAGTTATGCTGGTGGTCGGAGCGATTGTCGGCGCTTTCGTGGCGGCTTGGCATGGCGGTGAACTGACGGGGCAATGGTTGCCGCCTATGTGGCAAGCTCGATTTGGGGTCGATAGCTACGTGATGCGAACTATTGTGACGCTCGTTGGCGGAGTGCTGATGGCTTTTGGGGCGCGCCTCGCCGGAGGTTGCACCAGCGGACACGGTATCAGCGGGGCTCTTCAGTTGTCGGTCGGTTCATGGATCGCGTTGATCTGCTTTTTCGTGGGCGGTATTGCCACTGCCTTGTTGATGTTCCGGCTGTAGTTCCGTTTCGCACCGCAGGAGTTAAATCATGTCCACAACCACCAAGCCAGAATTCGCGAGCAAGATTCCCGTTAACAAAGGAGGGCCAGAAAAAGACCCACCTACGAAACAAGGGTTCTCTGCGAAGCAACTGATACTCGGGCTTCTTTTTGGGGTGCTCTTTGGATTTTTGTTGCAGAAGGGAGGGGTCGCCAAGTTTCACATCCTCATCGGAGTGTTGCTGCTAGAAGACTTTACTGTGGTCAAGGTGATGCTGACGGCGATCATCGTCGGAAGTGTCGGCATCTTTAGCATGTACGGCCTCGGTTTGGTCCAATTACACATCAAGCCGACGCGATATGCAGCGAACATTATTGGCGGTCTGATCTTCGGCATAGGCTTCGGGCTTCTGGGTTACTGTCCTGGGACAGGGGCTGCGGCACTTGGTCAAGGAAATTGGGATGCGATCGCCGGTATTGTCGGCTTGATGCTCGGCTCGTACTTATTTGCCGAGGCGTCGGGTTGGCTAGATAAGACGCTGTTAAAAATCGGCGATCGTGGAAAGTTGATGCTTCCCGAGGTCGTTGGTCTCCCTCTGGCGACCTTTCTTTGCATTTTTATTCCTCTACTGATCGTAGGTCTTATCGCCTTGGATCAGCTAGTGAAGCGTTAGAAACGCCACTGCCGAGCGTACAATTCGCCGTTTGCGAGAACACGATGAAGAAATCGGTCAGCAAGGCAGATCTTGTCAAAGGCTTAGCTACGGTACCATCTGGAGCTGTCGAGGTGATCCGGAAGCAAAGTGCCGGTTACGGTTACTTTCGTCCGTAATAGAACGTCACAGTTCGCTAGATGGCAGACGATCAAAAATACACGATTCGCGAGAATGCCGAGGGTCGAGCCAAAGTATTCGTTGCTTCTTGCGACAAATGCACGATTCGAGTAATGCCAAAATGGAGTTCTTTACCGGGTCCTACTATGGTTGTGGTTGGAGGGCGAATGGGCCATCATATTAAGACCCGCGTTGCTGGCAAATTGTGGGCTCCTGCCAACCTACCCGCCTATCGAGAAACTGCTATGAAGATCGCTCACCCAAACGTTTCACGTGGCTGCGCATTCAGAATTTGCCGAGGTTTCGTAACCGTTCTCATTACTTTCGTTCATTTCCTTAGTCTCACTGCGGCTGGACAAGGTGAAGTGAATACCGAATCGGCTGCAGTCGTCAGTCCTCCTGGGACGGAAACCGCTCAACCATCCTTGCCCGACGCGGGGCAAGTTCAGTCTGAGTCGCTGCCACTTTGGGCGCGGATCGATGCGATCATCCCCAAGCTGATCGAACCACTGACGGCACCTGTGGCGTCCGACGGGGAACTGTTACGGCGACTCTCGCTGGATTTGCGTGGCGTCACTCCGACTCGCGAAGAACTCGACGCTTTCGTCGAAGATAAGTCGCCCGAACGGTGGCAGAAATATGTCAGCCGATTCTTGAACGACCCTATGTGCGACGAGCATTTAGTCGCTTTTTTGGATCGCACGCTGATGCTTCGTCGCCCTCATGCCCAAGTGGACCGTGCGAGTTGGCTGAATTATCTGCGAGAGCAAGTAGCAAGCAACCTTCCGATAGATCAACTTTCGAAGCAATTGCTTTACTCTCCTTGGTGGAACCGCGACCAACGCTCTTCACAGAGATTTTATCTTGATCGTGCCGGTGATCCGAACTTGATCGCGCGCGACTTGAGTCGAGTGTTTCTGGGACGCGATATACAATGTGCCCAGTGCCACGACCATCCACTGGTCGCCGACTATACGCAAATCGATTATCACGGGCTTTTAGCGTTTGTTTCGCCGAGCAATCTAGCAGAATCCGTTTTTAAGGATGCTGAAGGCAAAGATCAAAAGACTCAGCAGTATATTGAGCGGGCGGCAAACGATGCGCCCTTCGAGTCGGTATTCGAAAAAGGCGTGAGATTTCGCAGCGGTCCGAGATTGCCTAGTCAACCGGAGCAATTTGAAGAGTATTTGCCAAACGCTGATCGTTATGTGGCGGCCGCACCACCCAATGCAATTGCGGGCGTCCCGTTGCCACCAAAGCAGAGCCGCCGAGAACAGTTAGCCGACCAGCTCACAGCGCGTTCTAATCCATCGTTCGTCGCCAATTGGTCCAATCGTTTTTGGGCGATGGTTTTTGGGCAAGGTTTGGTGCAACCGTTGGATATGGAACATCCGGATAATCCGCCGATGCAACCTGAGCTATTTGCGTTAATTACCAGCGGATTGATCGAAGTTGACATGCAGCCGCGTCGCTTTGTTGAACAGCTCGTACTGACGCAGACTTACCAGCGAGGTGGCTTTACTGCCTTGCAAGTCGCTACAGCGTCGTCGACTCCGAGCACTCTAACTGAGGAACAATGTCAGGCGATACGTAGCGCAACGTCAGCCCCCGCCGATGAACTGATCACCAATAAAGCATCGATGGTGGCTGCCGAAGTCGCTGCTTTGGCAGAGTACGAATCAGCCCGCGAAGCGTGGCGTTCTGTGCAAGCCGAACGAGCGACGATACGAGCCGAGTTAGATGCGGCGGAAGCTGCGATGCTGGCAGCCCAGAAAAAATCGACAGAAGCCGCTGCAGCACTGACCAATGCCCAAAAGAGCCAGACGGATACCCAGTCGCGGATTGCGTTACTCGACGAGTCCGCAACGAAGTTACAACAAGCTGTCGATTTGGCGGGTGGCGAAGACGCTGAACTCAAACAAGCCATCGCGGTCGCCAAGCAGCGTGCCGAAGTGGCCCGCGGCCAAATTCCGACGATTGACAAAGCAGTTGCCGATGCTTCGGCTTTGGTCGACGCAACCAAAACGCCGCTTCAAGAATCGACGGCTAATGTGCAAGCGATCATCGTCAAATTGCAGCCGGTTCACATGCGGCTGCTCGCCTCGGATAACACGATGCTGACCGCACGCGTGAAGTGGAGTACCGCGCACAGCGCACTGATTGTCACCGAGCGTGGGGTCCAGCGATATGCGCATACGCTCGCATGGCTGGCTGGTGTGGAGTTATTGAAGCGCAGCATCGATGAAGTAAATCAGTCGGCACAAGTTGTCGCGAATGTTGACGCAGAAATAGCGACCGCGAACAGCCAGGTTGCGATTGCCCAAACACAGATCGTTGTTGCCGAGCAGGCACAACAGACGTCAGCAACGGAGTTGGCAATCGCCAAGGAAACAATGGAACGTCATTCGAACGAGCTAGCTCAGTTGCGAATGGCGCTGGACGGATTAGCAGTGGCTACGAAACTGGTGAACGCGCCGGGACAACTCGCCGCAGCCCAACAGTCACTTCAAGCTGAACTGAATTTACGCAGTCCGAATGCCGGGCAACTGCAAGCCGCAGTCGATACCGCTGGTCTTGCACTGGCTACCGCAATGACGCTAGTTGCGCAGCGAAAGCAAGAGCTAACCTCACAGCAGTCAGCTCTTGAGCTAATCCATCAGCGGTTGGCGACTGCCCGAGAATCTCTAATGGCCAAGCAAGCGGAAAGTGCCGCAACCAAGGAAGCGAGCTTTCAGCAGTGGGGCACCGTGTACGACGATTGTTCACAACAATTGTCGGTTGCTGCCTTGCAAGCACTCACTCCGGAACAGCTCTGCTGGAGCACGTTGCGCGTGACAGGACGGTTGGACGCGTCTATTCAAACGGAGTTACTTGAACTCGATAAACTAAGTCCGCTCGCTGCAAATGCGGACGAACCAACCGTAGCAGCCCGGCGTCGTCAGGCGGTCCGACAAGCGTATGACAAGTTGCGAGGCAATGCCGACGTGTTCGTGTCGCTATTCGCTTCCGGTGCCGACAAAACGCAGGATGATTTTTTCGCCTCGGCCGATCAAGCACTTTTCACGGCCAACGCGGGCAGCATATTTGCTTGGGCCGGTCCCGAAAACAATAACGTCACTCAACAAGCCATCGAGTTGACGGACAGTACCCAGATCGCACAATTGATTTACTGGACGTTGCTTTGTCGACAGCCAACGGTCGAGGAAAAAAAACTTATCGTCGAGCAATTGGCGGCAGAGGGGGATAAACGCAATTCCTTGATCCAAGAAATAGTATGGGGATTGCTGGCCAGTGCCGAGTTTCGTTTTTGTCGCTGATGGATGAAATCAAAGTATTTTAGGAGGTGGAATATGCGTGCACGATATGCTTGCCAATCTCAAGATCATTCGGCTAATCGCCGACGATTCTTGGGCGCCCTGAGTGGTGGCCTCATGACTGGAGGACTGCATTGTTTGACGCGCGGCGCGACTGCGGCTGACTTGAAAGCTCGTGACATGCGCGTCGTGGTCTTCAATATGCATGGCGGACTCAGTCAACTTGAAAGCTGGGATCCCAAGCCTGGAACGAAAACGGGCGGGCCTACGCGAGCGATCCCGACAAGTGTGCCAGGCATTCACATCAGCGAACTGTTGCCGTACACCGCTCAACAAATGCATCACCTTTGCTTGATGCGCGGCGTCAACACCAGCGAGGATGATCACGGCAAAGGTGCGTACTTGATGTTGACAGGTCGACGTCAGACGCCGGCTGCCGACTATCCTCAGATTGGTGCCGTAGCGGCCAAGACCTTAAGCGACGAGGCCAAGGGCTTGCCCGGGCATATTCTGATTACACCGGGGGGAGGTGGTGGACGTGGCAACGAAGCAGCTTACCTTGGCCCTAAGTATTCTAGTATCGCGCTCGGGGGAGACAAGCCTCCGCAAAACTCGGTAAAGCCCGAAGGAATATCCGATGAAGCTGAGGTGCGACGCCACGCGTTTCGCCGCAAAGTCAACGACCAGTTTTTGTCGCGTCAACGTTCCGCCATCACCGACGCGTTTACTTTCAGCTACGAACAAGCCATCCGGTTGATGGAACGTCGCGACGTATTCGATTTGTCCAAGGAACCTGCCGCGGATCTCGAACGCTATGGCAATAACGATTTCGGACGACAGTGCCTCTTAGCTCGTCGCATGCTCGAAAATGGTGTTTCTTTCGTGCAGGTTTTCCACAGCAACTACGACACACATAACGAGAATTTCAATTTTCACATCGAGCAGTTGGGCGAGTTCGATAAACCTTTCGCATGCCTGATCAGCGATCTTGCCCAGCGTGGGTTGCTCGATCAAACCTTGGTCGTAGTTCTTAGCGAGTTCGGTCGGACTCCGAATATCAATCTGTACTACGGTCGGGATCACTGGTCGCGAGCCTGGACCGTTTGCCTGGCAGGGGCGAAAGTAGTGCGCGGCGCCGCTTTTGGCGCTACAAACACAGAGGGGACTGAGGTGACGGAAGGGCAGGTCGACCACGGACAGTTGTTCCATACTTACCTACAAGCCGTGGGCGTCGATTCGAGCCAATCGTTGTTCGTTGATGGTCGTGAAGTGCCGATCGCGGATCCAGCCGTTGGTCCAATCTGGAAAGTGCTCAGCTAACCGCATGTCTTACGACCAATAATGTACTGCTTCATACGGTAAGGTGCTTCCCGATGGATTTCAAACAAGCGTACGTGGCACAAGATTGGTCCTATGAACGACCACTGCTCGCCTGTCGCATTTCTCCAGACGGTCAGCAAGCCGTTACTAGTTCGGAGGATTTCTCTCTCCAACGTTGGAATTTAGCAACTGGCGAAAAGATTGTGATCCAGGGACACAAAAGTTGGGTGCATGCGATTCAATTCACAAAGGATGGCAGTCAACTGATCTCCGGTGGATGCGATGGCAAGTTGATTTGGTGGCCGATAGTTGATTCGGAACCAAAGCCATCGCGAACAGTTGAGGCGCATGCGGGCTGGATACGAGCGATTGCCTTGAGTGCCGATGGGACACAGTTGGCCTCCGTTGGGAACGACTTAACCGTTCGCCTGTGGGATGTTGCGTCAGGTGCAAAACTTTTAGAGTGGGCTGGCCACGAAAAGCATATTTATAGTGTTATGTTTCACCCCGACGGACAACATCTGCTGACAGGTGACTTGGTGGGAAAAATTCACTTATGGAATATCGCGAGCAAACAAATTGCTAGATCATTTGATGCGAAACCATTGCATACTCTTGAAGCTGGTCAGCGAGTTGACTTTGGCGGCGTGCGTGGTTTGGCATTGACGGCGGATGGAACTCAATTGATAGCGGGCGGCTTGCATAAAGCCACCAATCCACTGGGCGCTGTTCACGAGCCACTGGTGCTTCGATTCAATTTCGCCGATGGGCAACTGCTCAAAAGTCACGTGTGTGACGGTATTCCAGGAGGTGTTGTGTGGCGCTTGAGTTGCTTGCCAGACGGTACTGTGATGGCAGTCTGCGGAGGTAGCTCAGGCGGCTTCTTGATCTTCTTTGGTGGTGATTCAGAAAAAGATATCCACCGCTTTCAATTACCTGCATTAGCCCGCGACATGGACTGGCACGTCCCCACCGAACGCGTTGCGACGGTGCATCACGACCAACATCTCCGCATCACCAACCTGTTCCTCAAGACAGGATAGGATCCAGGGGGCAGTCCATCACAATGATCGAGCTAGAGTGCCATTGATGCCGTTCCTACTGTTGTCATTCCCGATTGCTGGGTGTCCAGCTACAATTTCCGTTCAATTTAACCCGTTTTTACGGTTTGCCTTCAATTTCCCCAAGTAGCTGTACAGCATTCAGGAAATTTATATTGCCTAGAAATACGCTCTTGAGCCTAAACCGCAAATTCTCCGAATCTATCATGGCGGCAGCGGTCATTACCTTGTTGGTTGTTAGTGGGGTCCACATGTTGCGGAACCTGTCTCGGCTGCGAAGCGATATCGCAAAGCTTGGTGATTCCTATAACGTTCTCGAGTCGCTCGATTCCGTCGCCATCGCACTCCGCGAGGCAGAGTCCGGTCAACGGGATTACGTGGTAACCAGCGATGAGAAATATCTGGAGCCTTACAACGCAGCCGACGCGAGTTTGGAAAACCTGCTCAAGAAGCTTGAAACGCAGTTAAGTGCTGACGCAACGCAATCGACCGCCCTGCGATCGCTGAACGCATTGATCCAAGATATGCGTCGCGAACTAATGTCGACCATCGAACTTCGACGCAGTGGGAAACCGAACGAGGCTGAACAAGTTGTAAAGAATGACGTCGGCGAGCAATTGATAGATCGTATCCGCGACCAAATCGACGCGATGCGTGACCACTCTCGAAATCGACAGTTGCAACAATTAACAGCCACGGAAACAGTTTATAATACCGCTTGGTTCACCGGTCTGCTGCTTACGATCGTTGGCGTGGCGCTGGTCGGCGGCGTCATTTGGGCGATTTCACGACAACGCCGGCTTAAGGAAAAGAATCGCGAGCTGGACCAACAAATTCGATTCTTTTTGGAACAGATCTCCGACTACGCGATCTTCATGATGGACACGCAGTGCCGTTCAACGACATGGAATGCCGGCGTTCGACAAGTGCTTGGCTTCGAGGAGCACGAGTTTCTGGGACGTGACGTTCGCCCGCTGATATTTACGCCCGAAGCCCATGCGGCCGGCGAGGTCGAGGCTGAGTTTGACAAGGCAGGGAAAAACGGATCGGCCAGCGACGATCGTTGGATGAAACGTAAGGACGATTCTCAGTTCTGGGCCTCTGGCATTACGACCTCGATTCGTGATCGCTCGGGAAAGTTGGTCGGTTATCGCAAGGTCATGCGAGATATGACCGAGCAGAAACAAAACAGCGATGAGCTTAGCCGGCTGGCCGCCGGGCTGTCTGAAGAGTCGCGTCGCAAGAATGAGTTTCTCGCAACGCTGGCACACGAACTTCGTAATCCGCTCTCGCCAATCAAGAGCGCGGTGCAGTTGATGTCGATGATGAATATCAGTCAGGAAATTGACGAATTGAGAGTGATTATGGACCGCCAAGTCAACCAACTGGTTGGATTGCTGGATGACTTGATGGACGTATCGCGAATCGGACGTGGCAAGATCGATCTCAAGAAGCAAGTGCTCGAAATTCGAACGATTGTCGATTCAGCCGTCGAAAACTCGCGAGCCTTAATCGACAGCAATCATCAACAGCTCACCGTCGATGTGCCTATTAAGGGTCTTTGCGTGAACGTCGATCCGGCACGCCTGACGCAGGTCGTGTGCAATCTGCTCAATAATGCCTCCAAGTACAGCGACGTGGATTGCATGATCGTGGTCAATGCCGAACAGGTTGGTGAATATGTCGTCGTGACGGTGAAAGACAACGGCAGCGGTATCGCGTCCGAGCGACTGGTCGATATCTTCGAAATGTTTTCGCAAATCGAGGACTCCGTCGAACGCGGTACAGCCGGCCTCGGAATCGGACTGACGCTGGTCCGAACCTTGGTGGAATTGCACGGTGGCTCCGTGTCCGCGCACAGCGACGGGGTCAACCGAGGGAGTGAGTTCTCGATCAAACTTCCCATCGTGAACTCTGGACAACGTCCGTCATTGGCGGAGCTTGTCGCGGAATCCTCGATGCCGATTTTCCCGCGTCGAGTGCTTGTTGTCGATGACATGCGAGCACTTTCGGTCGTACTTTCGCGGCTCCTATCCAAGCTAGGCCACGACGTTCACATTGTCGACAGTGGGCCGGCGGCACTCGTCGAACTGAAACATTTCGAGGCGGAGGTCGTGTTCTCCGATATATCGATGCCGGGCATGACTGGCTACGAGTTGGCAAAGCGGCTTCGGGTTGAGTGCGCCGAACGTCCGCTAACCTTGGTCGCGATGACCGGATACGGGCAAGTGCGCGACCGCGAGAAGGCGCTCGCCGCTGGCTTTGACGAACATATGGTCAAACCTGTCGACTTCAAAGTGTTGCAGTTGTTTTTCCAGAACCTAAGTCGTTAAACCGCACGCCCTATGCCGCTCCCACATGCGTCCGATAGAGGCCAGTCGATGGTCGTCTCGTACATCGCAATCCGTCGCGCGATCGGTTTGAGTGGACTCCTACTCCCTATCGTATTGGGGCTGGGCGGACTGGCAATCGGTGTTCCGATTCAAGACAATATCAGCAGTTACTACCACACGCCTATGCGAGACATCTTCGTTGGCACGATGTCGGCGATTGGGATTTTCTTTTTGTGCTATCGGGGCGTCGATTGGATCGAGAGTTGGACAGCGAACATCGGTTGCGTGGCCGCACTTTGCGTTGCGCTTTGCCCGCTTGATGCCAACAGCGACCCGCTCTTTCAAAAATCGATCGTCGGGTATCTACACACGTTCAGCGGGGGTGTTTTTTTCTTGATGCTGGCTTTCTACTCGCTCGTCCACTTTCCAAGATCCGGCGACGAGTTCGACGAGCCGCACCTGTGGGAACGACGTTTCATTTACCGAACCAGCGGAACCGTGATTCTACTGAGCATGCTGGCGATGGGCGGCTACATGGTGTTTATTCCAACCGCCTGGAAACAATGGCTTAACGATTGGAATTTTCTGTTTTGGATGGAGTGCATTGCGGTCTGGGCCTTTGCGGCGGCGTGGTTGACCAAAGGCCACGCAATCGTTGCCGAAATTGGTGTCGAGCTATTGTCGATTCCAACGCGGATGCTCAAGCGATCTTGAGCCATGGACGATCATGGAGACATCTGGTTTCTAAACGGCTGCGCCCAGTCTTTAAGGCTCTTCCGGTAGAAACTGTGGGTGGTTTTCGTGATCCGCAATCGATTTTAGCCGTGAAATACAAGGAGAACACTGGGCTGAGTGATTACAAAAACCAAGGTTCGCTTTCTGATCGGAAATGCTTACCCAAAAAATTGCTATGGTTTGGATGGTGCAATGCGTTTGGCGGATGGATTTACAAGGGATGGCTCCGATGCGCCAAAGCGGCTCGGCAACCCGCCGGACTGATCGTCTGGTGGGTTGTTTTTCTTCAACTTTGGACATCGGAGTGATGCCTCAAAAATCCAATGCGAAACGGGTGTCCGTTGAAACTTCGGTTTTCTATTCGTAACG
>Ga0163150_10001919_pt1 | contig 33653 bp, 48 predicted proteins | sample OliLakLV19P2IB_FD_148628 | JGI IMG/M metagenome (GOLD analysis project Ga0163150, IMG submission 148628) | Freshwater microbial mat bacterial communities from Lake Vanda, McMurdo Dry Valleys, Antarctica - Oligotrophic Lake LV.19.P2.IB | ecosystem: Environmental > Aquatic > Freshwater > Lake >...
GACGCACCGCCCGTCTTGGCGAGGGCGCGGGCGATGGCGTCGGCGAGGGCGAGGACGTAAGCTTCGGCGCGGTCGGCCTCGGCGCGCACGGCGTGGGCGTAGCCAGCGGGGGCGACGGTGCCGAGGGCGCTGGCAACGTCGGCGTGGGCGCGGAGGTCTCTAGCACGGGCACGGGCACGGGCGAGGGATGCGCGGGCTGTCACGAGGCACCTCCCGTCGCGGCGTCCGCTTCGGCTCGGTCCGCCTCGATGCTGGCCCGGTCGGCCACCTCCCGCAGGCGGGTCGCCTTGGCGCGGGCTGCGCGGGCTGCGCGGGCTGCGCGGGCTGCGCGAGCGGCGGCGGCGCGGGCTGCGCGAGCGGCGGCGGCGCGGAGGGCGGCCAAGCGAGGGGCGTCGGCGGCGTTGGCGGCTGCGCGCGCCACGCGATCGGCGGCGTAGTCGTCGTAGGCGTCGTTGTAGAGGGCGGGCATCTTGGCGGCGCGGGATCGGCGGAGCGAGTAGCGGTAGGCGGCGCGAGCGGCGTCGTATGCGAGGTCGTAGGCGTCGGCGATGTGGGTGCCGGCGATGGCGACGGCTGCCTCGTAGACCGCGCGCGCGGCGGCGGTGGGCGTGGTGGTGCGGAAGTAAGGATCTTCGATTTGCTCGACCATGGCGTCCGCGATGCGGAGGAGGCGATCGAGGTTGCTGGTAGGGCCGGTCACGAGGCACCCCCTGTCGCGACCGTCCACTCGCACGGGCTCGGCGTGTCGTCGGCGCGTAGGGCGCGCTGCCATGCGATCGTGACGTCTTCCACGGAGCCGATCACGAGCAGCGGGCCGCCCGTCTTGCGACCGACGCGCGACACGTCACCGTACACGTTCGTGGTCCATTCTTCGACGTCCAGAACGTTAAGGGGGGAGACGGCGCAAAGGGCACCGCGCCCGTCGTTCTGTTCGAGCGTCGGCGTGCGAAAAAGGAGGGGGCGGAAGGCCCCACGGGGGGTGATAGGTTGGGGGATCGTCGGGTTGAGACGACGGCGAAGGTGGGACGTCTTGCGGCGTCCCCCACTGACGCGGCGGACGGCGCGGCTCACGAGGCACCCCCTGTCGCGACGTCGCGGGCGCGGGCGGTCACTTAGTATCCCCTTTCGTGGCGCGCCAATCATGGGCGGCCACGGTGGCGTTAATGGTGGCGACGGCGGCGTTGTAGGCGTCGCGGGCGGCGCTCTCTGCGGCGGCATCGATGTCGTCGGCGGCGCGGAGCGCCTCGGGCAGCGGAAGATTGCGAAGGTTGGCAGCGCGATGTTGCAAGATCCATTGGCATGCTGCGATCTCGTCAGCAGACAGATTACCTTGGCGTGTTCGACCTAGTGCATCTGCGATCATCCAGGATTCGCCGTTGCTGATCGGCTTGACGATAACTTTGTTGCATGCGTCTCGCATAGCGGCAACAGGGTTGACTTCAGGCTTCATGCTGTTGCTCCTACGGCTTCGCCTGTGCTGTCCCAGGTCGAGCGTTTCGGGCTGATGATTACCAGAGCAGAGGGATCATCTAGTACCTGCTGAAGAGCCAGCGTCAGCGTGTGACCAGCCCGGCCGATCATTCCCGCAGCCTTCTCGTCAGTGACTTCGACCGAGGCGAAGAAGGAAATCCTCCTGTCCTTCACATGCACTATCTGTAGGGCGGGACGGAGAGCACGAACCTTCTTCTTGCTCTGTTCCTTCACGCCTTCGAGATCGTCCACCGCATCGAAGACAGAGACAATGAGAGCCTTCTGCTTCTCAGGCGTGCTGTACTCCGTGTTGAACGCATCGTTCAGGCGCTTGGCTTCAGCAGCGATCGCTGTAGCCTTCTCCATGTGCTTTGACCTGGACTCAGGTGTGATGTCCGCCAGGGGAATAAACTTCCATGTCTCGTACATCTGTTGGTCGTGCTGGTAGCGCACACGCTGCCGTCCCTGGATGTATCTGAAGTAGTACGCAACACGAACGAGCTCGAAGATCTTCTTCGGGAACTCTGCTTGCGTGATGCAGTGCGTGTAGGCGTTCTTGTACTTCTCGACGTCGAAGATCTCGTTCTCTTCGGTGATCGTCTCCCTGAGCCCGGTCTGGGCGTTCACTCTCACGGAGGTACGACTCTCCGAGATCACGCACTCGTCTCGAGCGAAGTCCATGAGACGCTTAACGACGGCGGTCCGATCAAAGTCACAAGGGATCCCGATGTTCTTGTGGTAGTAGGTGGAGATCACCAACACGCCGATCAGGTCACGGACCTGAGCATCGGTCAGCTCACCGAGTGCCTCTTCTTCCTCGCTGATCTCAGCATCCTTGAGGACCTTCAGTTGCAGCCTGCGCTGCGTCATCGTGTCCTGGAGCTCCAGGATCTCGAGCTCTTCCTTGGTCCGCTCGCGTACCTCGAGCTGCCACTCCTCCACGAGAGCATGGAACTTCGTGATGTCGTCCATCACGTTCACGAGATAGAACTCATCGTCGGTCTGCACCGAGATGTTCCTGACTTCGACACCACCCTCTGCCACATAGGCGGTTCCAAGGTCCTCGCCATAGTAGCTGACGCCGTTTGAGAACGTGAGATGCTTGATGCCGTCGTCACCCGCGGGCTCGCGCTTGACGATGTCTCGTGCGCAGACCTGCATCGTGGTCATTACGATGCGTGCGCCACGACCGACCATCTGCATCCATAGGCCCTTCGACATCGTCGGGCGGGTCAGGAACACAGACTTGATGGTCGGTTCGTCATACCCCTCTGTGAAGATCTCGCAGTTGATCAGAAGCTTCTTCGTCTTCGGGTCACCCTGTGAGAACCACGAGAGTACTTCTTCACGGGTAGACTGAAGGTCCTTGCCCGTAAGACATCGGATACCCTGGTTCGGATCCTTCTCCAGGATCGTTCTCTTCATGCTCTCGCAGTGCTCAACGCTCGTGACGAACATTAGTGTCTTGCCGTACCTGTCTCGGTGCTTGAGGAACTCGTCGGCGATCTTTCCGTTACGAGACGGACTGTCGAGTGTCTGCAGTGACTTCTTGGTGAACTCACCACCTCGGACCTGGAGTAGCGCTTTCTCCTCGGTGGTCATCTCGACATAGATCGGACGCGCCAGTCGGCGTTTCTTCACAAGGTCGAGGAACGTGACGGAGTACACCAGTTCGTCTGCTGCGATGGATCTACCATCGAGACGCTGCAGTGTGGCTGAGATCAGGAGCAGGTGCGACCACTGAATCCTGTTCAACAGCTTGATGTACAGGTTTTCGTAGTCGTCCTCGTCCTCGTCGGCCACTGCAGCGTGGTGTCCTTCGTCGATGACGACGACCAAGAAATGCTTGCTCAGCGTCTTGGTCGAGCCGATGGAGGCTACGACCACGTCTCCAGAGTCGTCCTTGTTGTCAGCGTCCCAACGCGTGACCCTAATGCTCGGGTCTGTCCGGTAGAAAGCCTTCTCGGCCTGGTCCAAAAGCTCTCGTCGGTGGGCAATCCAGAGGATTGGACCACCATACTTGCGGATGATTCTTGCGCAGAACACCGAGAGAGTGGCGGTTTTCCCTCCGCCTGTCGGCATGCTGATGGCGGCACGGCGAACTCCCTGTTCGCTGATCGCCTTCCAAAGGCAGCGATTCGCCTCCTGTTGGTAGGGGCGCAGGGTGATACCGGGTACCCACTGTGCCTCGGTGTCATTGGCGAGAGCCGTAGGCGCTACGCTGACGGTAGTTGTCTCAGGTGTGCTCATCAGGGAACCGCCTCCATTGTGTCAGGCGGAATCGTAAACCGCAGGGAGGACATCTGCGGGACCTTACGATCCACGGGCCCCTTCAGCTTTTCGAGGAACTCTTCCTGCTCACGCTTGGAGAGACTCTCCATGGCCATACGACCGATGTCCTCAGGGACGTTCGGATCGTCCATCCTCCATCGCAGGTAGATCATCTCTTCGAGGGAGAACTTGGTTGCCATTAGCATGTAACTCTCGAAGGCGGAGTACGCTACCGGGCAGACCTCTCTGACGATGGATGCGATGTACTGAGCGTACACCCTGATCTCCAGCTGTGCGTGGGGATCCAGGCGCAGCTGTAGCCATCGAAACAAGTTCAGGAGGTTCCCTACCATGTAGAACTCTGTGACGTAGCTGACGGGGAGAACTTCCCGTGCCAGCTCCCTGGAGACACCGTCTTCCAGGAGGTGCTCATAGAGAGCCCGGTCCAAGGTCGCGTGGCCCTTCACGGCCTCGACCATCATCTTGTTCTTCTCGGGAGTGATCTTCTCCGTGCCTCCCTGCTTGTTGGTCGTCGACTGTGCACGCAGGTCTTCGGGAACGTAGAAGACATCCGGTACGACCGAGTACCGAGCACTGTACTCGTTCATCGACATGAACTTCCGAGCGTTCTCATCCGTCGAGATGATCTCGATCTCGCACTGGTCAGTCGTACGGTGTCGGAACCACTGACGGTAGACGAAGATCGGGCATCGGATCCGGAACTTGAAGGTGACCGCCTCGAAGGGAGAGTCGTGGTCATGCCTCTTCAGGTACCTGACCAGACCACGGTCTTCGTGCACCTTCTTGGTGCCGGATCCGTAGGAGACACGCGCCATCTGGGGGATTGCGAAGTCGGCCTTCAGACCTTCGGGGACCATGCGAGGCATCATGTCGACGAGCTGGATATGACCAGCTTCGATCGAGTCCGGGAGCGGGTGGAAGACCCGCTGCCAGAGATCGTTCTCTTTCATGATGTCGTACATCCGCAGGCGTGTCGGGAGGATGGGAGCGATGTCCTCACCCTTGCAGATGCACTCGAAGATCGGCTTGTCGTGATGACCGTTCCAGCCTGCCTGACAGGCCTGTGCGTGCTCACTGAAGCCGCAGGTGGCGTCTGAACAGATCTCCGTCAAGGGCAGAGGCCGACCACACCGAATGCATTCACCGAAGTCGCTGCTCATCGAATCCTCCTGATGTTACTCGCGGATCAGCATGTCTGACGCGTTGAGATCTCTCCACTTGCGTCCGTTGTGCGTCTGGACATACACGTCCAGCACCTTGTCTTGGCCCGACAGGATGGATCCTTCGAGGCATTTCTTCCACGTCTCTTCGTTGCACTCGATGCTCGGATCGTTGGTTTCGATCTCGATACAGATGCGAACTTTCATGACACGGCCGGCGTCACGGCTGCCGTCACTGTGACGCGAATGGTCTGGGGAGGGCGTCCGCCTTCGAAGGCAGGACTGTCCTTCTTGATGTAGAGGGACGTGATCTCCGCGTCGGGGCTTGACGTCTGGAAGACGTGTGTTCCCGGCGTGCTCTTCGTGTAGGTCAACTGGATCTCGATCGTCTTCATGTTCCTCCGAAATTCTTGGAAAAGTCGACAGTTTGAGAACTTTGCTGCCGTTTTTTTGAGCAAAAACCGGCCCCATTCGGCGAATTCTACTGAGAGCCGAACAGTACGAATCGCTGAAGTTCCTTCACGAACTCCTCGTCGTTCGAAACGCTACCGAGCTCGAAAAACGCTGTGTATGGTCTTTCTGGGCTCGGACTGTAGGCGACTCGAAGAAGGGTCTTACCCGGGCGCTTCTGAGTGAGCTGTGTTAGGGCAAGAAGGTTAGATTCACCGATGACAAGACCTGTGAGCTTGTCCGGCGGAATGGCTCTCACGTCATAAGCCCCAACCAGGTCGAGAGTCAGCGAGAGTCGCTGTTCTTCGTCCATCGTGTAGACCTTGGGCATCTCTTCGGGTAGATCGATGAAGGAGGGGATTCCGGATCCCATCTTGGCGGATTCCTTCACTGAAGCCGTCGTTCCCTCGATCGAAGCGAGCATCTGGTTGCGCTCTCCGAGATCGTCGCACGCACCACATTGCACGAGCGCCTGCAGGGATCCGGTATCCACCTTCATGGCGCGTGTCTGGGTGATCATCTGCGTGAAGCTCTTGAACTGCCCTCCACACTGGGTGCGGGCCGAGATGATCCTGCTGCCGTTCTGTCCAAGTCCCTTGATGGAACAGAATCCCATTCTGATCGTCCTGGGGCCTTCCGGCAGACACTCCTCGTCCGAGAGGTTGACGTTCGGTGCCAGAACGGTGATCCCGAGTCGGTTCGACTCGTCCAGAAGCCTCTTGACCTTCGAGTCGTTCTTGCTCTTCTTTGGGACGATCTCTCGGTACTCAGGATCAGTGAAGCCACATGCTGCTGACAGCGTTGCGGCAAGGAACTCTGTCGGGTAGTGCACCTTCAGAAAGACCGTCTGATAGGTGAGTACCGAATACCCAATCGAGTGCGACTTGTTGAAGCCATACCTGGCGAACGTCTCGATCTCGCCCCAGATCTTCTCGGCCAGCTCCGGAGAGATCTTACTGTGTTCGATCGCAGCAGGGATGAAGGTCTCCTTCTCCTTCTTCACGATCTCGGGCTTCTTCTTGCCGATACCCTTGCGAAGGATGTCTGCGCGCGCCAGCGAGTAGCCACAGAGTGCCTGGGCAATTCGCATGATCTGTTCCTGGTAAACCAGGATGCCGTGCGAGACTTCCAGAACGGGCTTCATGCACTCATGGTGGTAGGTGACCGGTTCATGGCCGGCTCGACGGAGGACGTAGTGGTCCACCATCGTAAGACCCTTTTCGTCCTTGGCATCGAGAGGGCCAGGACGATAGAGGGCAAGGATCATCGAGACGTCTTCGAGAGTCTTGGGTTGCACGAGCATCGTAAGCTCGCGCATCCCGGGTTTCTCGATCTGGAACGCCCCGACGGTGCGTCCCTGAGAGAGCATCTGGTACGTCTGCGGGTCCTTGCGCGAGCGGTCCGCGGAAACGCTGAAGTTCGGATCGTGGCGCTTCCGGATGTGTCTCTCAGCGCGGGCGATGATCGTGAGAGTGTCGAGGGCCAGGAAGTCGTATTTCAGCAGCCCAAGCTTCTCGAGGGACTCCATATCCAGCTGCGACTGTAGGAGGCCACCGAAGTCCTCGTCCTTGACCGGCATCAGAGCGCAGTAGTGCTGGAGGGCCTCATCGGCGATCACGATTCCGCAAGCGTGAGTTGTGACGTTTCGCTTGATGCCTTCGAGCTTCGAGGCGTACTCGATCAGTAGTCTCTTGTTAGGATCGGCGCTCGTCGCCATCTCCCGAACCTCGGACACCTGATCAATCGCTTCCTCGATGGACATCCTGAACTCGCCGGCTGCGTCAGGAATTTCTGCAGTGACCGCTCTGATCTCTTCCTGGGGGATGTCCAGCATGCGTCCCACGTCGTTCAGGGCGCTCTTAGCCCACATCTTTCCAAAGGCCGAGATCCGGGCGACCCGGTCACGGCCATACTTACGAACTACGTACTCAAGGACTTCGTGAACTCGGTCTTTGTCGAAGTCGACATCGATGTCGGGCATCGAGACGCGTTCCGGGTTCAGGAAGCGCTCGAAGAGCAAGTCGTACTCGAGCGGGTCCAGGTCGGTGATACCCAGGCAGTTGGCAACGGCACAGCCGCCTACGGAGCCTCTGCCGGGGCCCACGGAGATCCCTTGACTCTTGGCGTAGCGGATGAAGTCGGCGACGACGAGGAAGTAGGGCACGAAGCCCATCTTCTCGATCGTGGCCTTCTCGTAAAGCACCCGGTTCCATGCCTTCTGGCGGTCCGGATAGTGTTCACCGTAGCGGACACTGAAGCCTTCGTGGACCCAACACTGCCAGGTTTCTTGCATCCGCTCGGTGGTCATCTCGCCAAGATCGTCGATCGGGTGGGCGAAGTGGTGCTTGTCCAACTCCAGCTCGACGTTGCACTGCTCCGCAACCCACAACGTGTTCTTGAGCGGCTGGTCTGACCAACCCTGAAATGCGGCGTACATCTCGTCTGGGCTCTTTACGAAGAACTCTGCGGTGTGGTTCACCGCGTCAGAGTCTCCGGAGATTGCACCGCCGCGGGCGATCATGTAAGCCATCTCGCGTGCCGAGGCATCCTGGGGTCCCTTGAAGTGGATGTCGTTCGTCGCGATCATCGGGATACCCATCTGCTGAGCCAGAGCGAAAGCACGCTCTGCAAGCAGACGCTGCTTCACCAGGAGAGCGGGATCCTCGTGGGCACCATGATGGTGCTGTACCTCCAGGAAGAAACCATCTTTGCCGAAGATCCCCTGGAATGTGGCAGCGAGCTCTGCGGCTGCCTTGAGGTCGGCGGGGTACTCCTTGTAGGTTCCCTTTTCCTTGTTGCCAGATTCCCAGCCACGAAGCAGCCTGTTCACTCCCCCAGAAAGACAGGCACTCTGCGCAATGATGCCAGCGCTATGGGCACGGAGGCGCTCTATGTCTACGCGACCGACGTAGTGCATGCCGTACTGGTATGCCCACGAAACCAGCTTGAGGATGTTCTCGTAGCCTTCCTTGTTCCTGGCGAGCAGTACGAGGTGGTCGGTCGGATTCTCGACCCGATCCATCTTCTCGAGTGCGCTCTTGCGGGCAACGTAGATCTCGCAACCTAGGATTGGCTTGATGCCCTGCTTCCTGCATTCGGTGTAGAACTGCACAGCACCGTGCACGTTTCCGTGATCCGTCAGGGCGAGAGAAGTCATGCCCTTGGCTTTGGCTTCTGCGACGAGCGCCGGGACAGAGATCGAGGCGTCCAAAATGCTATAGTCCGAATGGACATGCGTGTGGACGAACTCGTTCATCTGTTACCTCGGACAACTTTCGCAGTAGGGATGGATGTGACGACCACCACGGTTTCGAACCGAATTCTCCCCAGATGAGCTAGGTATAACACCGGGGACAGGGAGGACCTCGAAGTACTTCACGGGTACTCGTTTTTCTTCTGAAGATGATGGTCCACTGCAACGAACTTGCGTTGCCGCATGTATTGTTTCACCCACTCGTAGTCGATCGGAACGTATCCCACGTTGTCGAATCCGACGTCGAGTCGAAGAGCGTCAGGGAAAGCACCGACGTTCAACGTGCCGTGACAGTGGCCATGCAGCATCCAGGAACCGTAATGAGAACTGTTCCAGGTGATCATCGGATAGTGACACATCACGATGCGCTGCTTGCCTTCGTCGTTCTCGGAACGCTTAGGCGCGTCCGTGTCCGGCACCTTGATCTCGAGGATATCTTCGATCCTCTCGAAGTACTTTCTCAGTGCCGGTTTGTCGAGGTTCTTGTCGTGGTTGCCGCGGATCAAGATCTTGTGGCCAGTCAGCTGCTCGAGAACTGCGGCTGTATCCGCAGGCTTCTTGAAGGACACGTCTCCAAGGATGTAGACCGTGTCAACAGGTTTGACAAATGACCGCCATGAATTGATCAGCCAGTTGTCCATTTCTTCTATCGTTTTGAACCGCTGGTTTCTGTACTTGAGCATCAGGTTCTGGTGCCCAAAGTGCAGGTCGGAGGTGAACCAGATTTTGCTCACGGAGCACCGTTCTCGAAGGCCTTGTTTAATGCCGTTCCAAACTTGGCTTCTGGCACCGAATGCCACACGATAACCTCTGAACCTTGTTCGTCCAGAAGCCAAAGACCCCAGGCTGACAGATACCATCCCTGGTGTGTGAGAACGGTGTACTTCTTCGTAGTCTTCGACTGCTTGGCCTTGATGTACCAGCCGGGAGGAGTTCCCTTGAACTCCTTCTCTGTCAGTACGACTCCACCGAGCTGGATCATTCCGATGGTCTTCCGGTCTCCGTGAGGCCAGAAGCGGCTGAATTTCATCGCTGTTCCCACGATCCCGAAGCTTTCGCTCCAAGACAAGGTCTGGGACAGGTGTGAGTCCCACGAGATTTCTATCGGACGCCCAGGAGTCTCTCCATCCACCGAGATCATTGAATGTGTTGACTTCAGCTGAAGGTCACTGAGTACCGGTAGTAAGAAATGGTCCCGTACCTGTCGGAACATCCGAATCTCCGAGTTCGGAGTTGACGGACGTTCCCAGCTGGCAGGACCTTCTACCTCGGGACTGTAGTAACCTTCTTCTGATGTCATGATGCGCTAACGGGCACCTCAGCAGGAGTCTGAGTAGGCTGCTCGACGAGAGCGACCTGTTCCTTGTACTGGACTCCGAGGATCTTGGTGAGCTCCTTGAACGCGTGCTTGCTGAATCCGTTCCAGATCAAGGAGTGAGTGAAGTTATAGTTCAGTCCGCGGCCGAGCATCGCCAAGGCCTTCGCCAGGTCGCGCTTCTGACCGGACACCTTTGCGCTGTCCACGGGCAGGCGCAAGCCGTTCAGGGTGACCTGGTCGTCGTGACAGCTCAGCATCTCACGTGCCAGTTTGTCGACGCGCATGAAGAACGTGAGGCCGACGAACGTCTGTTCCGGAAGAACCTCACCGTCGTACGTCAGCTGAGTTCCGTCTCCGTAGCCGAGGTTCACGAACTCTTCGAACGTCGGGCTGGGGTTCACGTGATCAGCGTTCACCGGCTCCTTCGTCTTCCGGACGAACTCGTTCGCCATCATCTCCCAGTAGACGAGCATCGCTCGCCTGCCGACCACCGACTCGGGGGAGATGATCGCCTCGACGATCCTGCCGTCGGGCATCACGGGCATGTGCTCGTCTCGGACGACACGTGCCACGCCCTTCTGGCCGGCTCTCGTGTAGAGCTTGTCACCCGTCTCGACCGGGATCTCCGCACGCAGCTGCACGTCGATCCGAACCGTGGGAATACCGGACACCGCCGTTCGTACAGCCTTGATCTGCTCTACGAAGCAGGAATACTTCGTCTTTCGTGCGTGAACCTCGGTCTTCGATCCATCGAGGGGATCCACGACCTCTGCGAGGATCTGGCCAGGCTGTACGGGATCGCCCTCCTTCACCTTCATGTGGATCTCGCCCATCCCGTAGACCTGCTCCTTGTAGGTCTTGATGGCCTTCATCTTCTCCGCTGCAGAGACCGAGATGACGACTGCGTCTTCACCCGCATGCGCGCGCAGGTTCATGATGGCGGTCCTGAGATGTCGCCCAGGAACACCCGCGGTTCCGACCAGCGGGTTCTCGTACTTCACGAGTGGCATGGCATGCTCGATCCCGGATCGGATCAGGTGGATCCTGCGCGGGGAAAGCTTCGCGGCGATGCCGTACACCTCGGTCGTCGAGCAGAAGAGGCTCTTGCCGGGCTTCAGAATCGAGCCTTGGAGCTCGGAACCATGCGCTCGGCGATAGGCCAGGTTCACCTTGTTGCCCTGCGGGGTGGAAGCCGGATCGATCATGCCCCAGAGACGATCGGAGTACCTACGATTCGTCGTGTCCAGACTGTCGCTGTCCACACGAAGGTACACGAGTTCCTTGAGGCTCTCGAGTCCGATGCTGCTTTCCGGCACTTCCTGGGTCATCGGGGACGACTTGATCCAGGCGTCGATTGCGGTCTGCATCTCTGTCGAGTTCGGTGGCTGGCCGCGCATGAAGAACTCGTAGAACATCCCGCTGAAGATCTCCTTCAAGGCCATCAGGAAGACCTTGGTCCTTCCACGGAAGAAGAACTCGAAAGGCTTACCGAACTGGTAGGCCCCAAGGTCGATGATGCCCTCCTGGGCGATGTATCGACGAGTTCCCGAGATCTCAAAGACGCCGTACTGATCGGGGATCGGGATCGAGAAGTCGATCTCGCACTTCGCGAGAGTCTCGTCTCGCAGATGTCCCTCGACGACTGCGTGGTAGAACTTCCGGTCTTGTCCCCATGTCGTGATGCCAGCGACGCTCTTCTGCGTCTCTTTAGGCTCCACGTTGGTGACCTTCATGCTCAGGCCACGAGGGTGGATATGTGTCTCAAGCGTCGAAGTGCTAAACACCGGAATCCTCCTTGGCCTTGTTCAGCTTCTCTTGCTCGATCAGCAACCGTGCCCAAACCTCGACACATTCCAACATCGGTATTGCATACCTGAGCCTCTTCGGCTCGTTTACGCAAAACCCGATCATCCTATCGTCTCTGTACCTGATTACGCAGACTTGGTAAGGGATGATCTCGTCGTCTTCTTGCGAGTCCAGCTGTGGGATCAGCATCACGGCGTTCCAGTCGTACTCCCCACCCTTCGTATGATCACCATCGAACTGCTCGAGAACGAGTCCCTTGAAATCCGGGCCGTAGGCGTGGTTCTCCAGTGGCTGGATGAGATTCTGGCGACTGATCTCAGTCGATATACTATAAGGAAGCGGTGACATCGAGTGCCTCCTTCATAGCCAGACTCGTGACCCCGTTCATGTCCGACTTGCTGTCGATGAAGATCTCTTTCGCGACGCTGAAAGCCGCGTCGCGGTCTTGCATCACGCGATCATTCATCAGCTGCATCAGCGGGTAGTGATACTTGCAGATGTCGCTGATTCCCAGTGCGTGCTTCCTGTGAGCCTCTACAAGAGTCTCGATCTTCACGTCCTTGTCGGTGGTCACCTTTCCGTACTCGATGACACGATTCAGGGTCTTCTTCATGTCACGCGTCTGCAGGAAAGAGCGCACCATGGTGGTCATCCGGCGGATCCGGAAACTGGGATTCCCCTTGTAGACTTCCTCGACCGTCTTGGTGAACGGGTAGACCAACCAGAGGTAGGCCATGATCGGCCAGATGGCTTCGCGGTCCATTCCCAGCCTGGTCAGCTCGTCCACCACGTCTTCGAGGTACACCGGGGACAACGTCGAGAACTTCCCGCGCCTGTTCAGGATGTCCAGGACGTGCGTGACACCGTAGCCTTCTCGACGACCGATGTGATGCTTCGTGTCCAGGAGCATCTGCTGAAGACGCTCGGACACGTGAGAAGCGGATGCGATCAGGGTCTTGTTCATGCCCGCGAAGACCCTGAGTCGGTTGGACACCGCTCCGATCGGACCCATCCAGATCTTCATGTGCAGAAGCGCCGTGTTCTGATCGTTCACGTACTTCTTCAACGTGGGTTCGTCGATCCCCTTCGCGATCTGGATACACTCGTCCGCGACGTCCTTTCCCATGCGCTCACAGAGAGTCGAGACGCGGGAGCTCTTCTCCAAGATCTCCCTCGGGGTCACGGAGAAACCGGTGACCGTCGTCCTGCGCTTGTTCTCTGCTTCGAGGATCTCCCAGTCCACATAGTCCGAGGGATCCTCGAGTCTCATGTAGGCAGGCCACCTGCCCCACTGCCGCGTGAAGCCAAGAACCTGCTCCGCAGCCTCCTCCTGGCACTTGGGGTCCTTCGGGACTGCGTACACGTACACCGTGTCGCCATCGCAGTCTGCACCCAGCTGCTTGAACAGCAGAGGGTGTAGTTCGATGACGTTTCGGTTCGTGCTTCTTGCCCGAACGACTTCGATCGATCCGTGCCAGATTGTGGGCTCTCTTCCGACGAAGACGAGATCCCTATCGTCCAGCTTTATGCGACGCATGATGTGGGACGGGATACCGATGATCTCCGGATGACGATCGGCATTCACGACGAGGACGCCACGAGCGGAGTTCGCGATACGCGAAGCGATCATGTTCGAGTTCACGACCCCACGCTTGCCGCCCAGCATGCGAACAGCGCACAGCTGGTAGGACAGGACCATCTTCTGGACAGTCTCCTCCGTAGAACTTCCTTCCTGGAAGGACTGGAGGGTCCTGAGCATGATGTTCGCTGCAACTGCCATCCGGTTCAGATGGATCAGTCTTCCCCGGCGCTGGTGCTCGAACGCGGGGTAGTACAAGCGTTCGATTCGCTTGCCAACGAAGTCGGTGCAAGGGAAGGGCAGGTCGATCCATCCTCCCCTGGCACAGATCTCCGAGTCGAGGACGGTGTCCCTCGAGTCGATAACCTGAGTTTCGTCCACTACCGCTCCCACGAACACCGCAGCGGCGTCAGTGAGAGCGATGCCCTGCGGACCATGGGCGATCAAGCGGAGCGGACGCATCGCTTCTCCTCGATTAGAACACGGTTGTAGTAGGCGTTTGCGATCATCTGACGCAGCGTCTCGAGAGAAGACCCCTGCTCGATCACTGCTCTTGTATCCATGCGATCGGTCTGTCCACGGACAGATTCGAACGCATGGACCATGTGCTTCCCCACCACGTTCCAAGTGACCCAGATCGGCACGTAGGAAACACAGTAGACGAGAGCGCCGATAAGATCGGCGAGGTCCCGAAAGCTACTCCCCTCCATCGGCGCCTCCTTCTGCGTACGAGAACTCCGACGAGAAGTCGGCGTCGGGATCCCCCATGCCTTCGTAGGCACTTCCGTTGGCCGACTCCTGGTCGTCGCCCACCCCGTCGGAACCGACGAAGGGGAGCTCCCAAATGTACGTGGCGAACTCTCCGTCGCCCCGGATGAGTCGCATCTTTCCGAGAGGAGTCTCGAAAGAGACCATCATCTTGCCCGTGCTCGTACGGGTCTTGTACGCCGTCGTCTGACCGATCTGACGTTCGGTCTCCGGTGACGTCAGGAAGTCCCAGTACTCCTTGACGTACTGTTTGAGCCCCTCGCTCGTGCAAAGCGCTCGAGTGCTGCCCTGCCCTCCTCCGAGGTACAGCTCGAAAGACCCCGTAGGGCCCAAACGAGCCGCCCCCTTCTTTGTGATCGGCCGTGCCATAGAAATCTCCCGGTGAGTTGGAACCACCTACTCTTAGACGGAGACTGCGCCCGCGAACACCAACTTCGTGATTTCGAGTTCGACGTCGTCGACGTACCTACCGTCGATGGCACCGAACTTGACCACTTCGTACTGCCCCGTCTGATTCTTCTTTCGGACGCGGAGGACAATCCTCCCGAAGTTCTTCACGGCCTGGCCGACGAGCGTACGCTCGTTCGGGGAGACCGATTCGATCATGATGCTGGGAAGCGACAGGCACCACCTGTTTCCCGGCATCGGAACCAGGTCGAAGACCTTGGAGTCCAACTGGAGGATCCTGCGCTGGTCGAGGATGGCAGCCGTGACTGCCGCGAGAACGTCCCGAACTCTCATGTTCTTCTCCGCCGGCGCGATGCGCCTTCTTGTTGGGTCATGTTCCACTCGTCGATAGCGAGCTTCTGCTCTTCTTTCGACAAGAGGGCAATCCGCTTTGCCTGCTCTACATCTTTCGGCATCATCAGATGGAGTACGGTTGCAACGACGGGTCCGTACTCAGCAATCACCTTTGCAGCCGGACTGTCAATCTTGAAGGTGATCTCGATTTCAAGAAAGGTCCATCGACCGGTCCTGTCGGTACCGGTTCTGCTGACCTTTGCGAATTGCTTCTTCAGGCCACGAATGGCCGTGTTTGCTTCCCTCGGGATCCAACCGAGCTGCTTCCCCTTATGGATCACCGAAATGGCTTCGGGATCGTGGGGATTATCCTTGACGTAGGAGAGGGAAACCTGTGTTCCTGGCTCGAGGACACGAATGAGATTGAATCGATGCTCGAACTGCGTCCCCGTAACTGCCAGTCTGACTGAACTCAAACCAGGAGTCGAAGACGTAGGAGTTCCTCCTCTACGATCACGTCGCAGACGTCCTTGACGCCCTTGACCAGGAGTGGCTTGTGGGGTGCTTCGAAGTGGTAGAGGGAGCAATGGACCACGGACGCGAGATCCTTCAGCGGGTTGCGCGGAACAGACTTCCTTGCGTATCCGGCAAGGACATCACATCTCTCGTTGCCCCAATCCCCAGAGTGTCCCTTCACGTGTTCGAATCTCACCTGGCGTTCGGCACACAGAACCTGCAGCTGCTTAACCAGCTCGTGGTTCTTGTTTGTCTGATGTCTCGCAAGTCCTTGGTTGATCACGTACTCCGAGTCTGCGTGAACGATCACGCCTTCTCGGATGCACGGGTCTACGTTCAAGGCTTGAAGTCCTACGATCGCAGCCTTCAGTTCAGCTGTGTTGTTGGTTCCCTTGGGATCCCACACGGCCAGTTCGAGAACGTAGTTCTCGATCCTGATCACTGATGCGTAACCGATCGGCATCAGTTGCTTGTCGTCCCAGACTCCGCTACCGTCCGTCCAGACATGGATCATAGGGCGATGACTTCACCGATCTCCTGCATCTCGCGAACCTTCTTCTTGTTCTCGAGGACCTTCTTGCGAGTGTTACGAAGACCTGCTTGAGCGTACTTCAAACGTTTCTTTGCTTTCTCCACTTCGTTCTCGAGCTTCGGATCCTCGAGGTAGAAGCCGGGATCCCACCTTCTGTACTTAGTGAGCACAGAAGAACTGACGATCACTACCCGTGCCATCAGACCGTTCCGCGGTAGATGTCGACCATGATCAGCTGCGAAGCTGCTTGCGGGATGCTCTTACCGTCGTCGTCCTTCCCGCCGCCGTGCTCGGAAGCTGCCACGACAGGCTCGATGCCTCCGACGTGCAGCCCACCTGTCACACAGCCGGTGCGTCCCATCGCGAAATGTTTAGCCTTGATCTTCGAGGCTGCGTTGTTCGCGATCTTCTGGATGCACTGGCGCAGACCTTCGTAGACCGGCTTTCCGTTCTGGTAGATCTGGATGAAGATCACTCGACGGGCTTGACCACTGTCGATCGGGTCGTGGAATTCCATCGGGAAGATCTTCCCGACGATCCACTCGGGTTCGGCGGCGAGATCTGCAAGAGTGGACTCGATCCCCTCGTAGTGTGCCTTGATCCAATCAGCGTCCTTCTGATCGAAGTCTGCCAAGGTGCTGATGATCAGAGCCTCGGCGCTGTGCTCCGCGATACTCGTGTTCTCGATCACCTTGGCCACGTTCCTACTCCTAGGGGTTCGACGCGACTGTGCGCCTGGACTACGTCTTGATGGCTCTTACCAGACCATCTGGCTGCACCTGCTCCCGAGAATTCCTGGTAGCAGTGCGAGGAGATCATGTCTGCTGTGTGCAACACGGTGGCGAACTTGTCGAGACCGAAGTCCTTCGCGTGAGGAGACCAGCCTCCTTCGCTCAGCATCAGTGCGTTACTGAGCGACATGGAGACAGGAAGGTTGAACCGTTCGAGAAGGATACCTGTTTGGATCTCGGTGGAAGGTCCAAATTTTCCGGGGATCTCGATGTACCGGAACGGTTGTCCGACGGTTAGGGCCGCCACATTGCTGGGGTGCATCTTCGGGTGATGCTTGTGCCACAGTTCTTCGCTACCCAGGAGCGGCACGTACTTCCAGTGCTTTTCCCAGTCGTGTAGGTACGCAGCCACCGGGATTTGCCAGAGAGGAACGTCGGGAATTGCATCCCGATGGATCATCATGAGTGCCATGACTTGCGAGATGTGGTCGGCAAGTCCACCTGCCCAGCAGTGGTGGTACTTGGTCGAGGCCGGATAGAGCCTCGTACGATCCTCGGCATGTCTCAGCAGTCGGATCACATCCTTACGGTGCTTATTCTTGCTCGGGATGATTTGCTTCGCCAGTTTGACGAAGTCCATGCAGAACATGTCGAGCAGCTTGCCGTCCATCATGATCCTTGCTCCGGCGGCAGCCGGCCGATGGCGCGCACCAAGTAGACCTCGGTGACCCGTAGGTTGTCGAACATCGAGGTCAGCATGCCTGCCAGGGCACGGTCAGAACGAGTCTCGTTCTCCTCGCGCTGACAGAGTTCGAGCTTCTGCTTGGCCGCCTGGATGTCTTTCAGAGCCAAGGCTAGTCTCTCTCGCATTTGTCCTCCAGAAACGAAGTGGGGCCCCTTGCGGGGCCCCAAGGCTGGTTCCAACAGCCGGTGTCCATCAGCTAGAAGCCAACGTACTTCTCGAACAGCGTCCAGGTTCCTGTCGGCCCCTTACGGAAGCCGAGAGCCGCATCCGGATAGCCCGGAATCGCGACCAGGTAGTAGAACCAGATGACGCCTTGATCATCGGCGACACCATCCTTGGAACCGGTTCCGGTTCCTACGGTGCGCTTGACCTCATCGAGAGTCGTGACCTGTCTGACGAACGGCACAAACAACGCGGGATCCAATGCTCCAGCCGGGATCGGCGTGGGTGTCGGATCGTGTGTGGGGGAAGGATCTACGGGCCCCGGCCTGGGAGCAGGGTCGACCAGCGGCGGGTAGTACGGACGCTGGGCGCATGCCGAGCTTCCGATCGCTAGGGCGACGCCAAGGAACCATGCCCACCATGTGCGACGGATCATGAGGTCTCCTTCACACGGACGTAGTCGCCCGTCCAGAAGTCATCGGACATCCTCGGATCTCGCAGGTACTGAGCATTCATCCGGAACCAGCCTGCACGGCCGACCACGGACTGCGACGCCCAGTTCTGACCCCACGAGTTGGGTCCTTCGACCCAGTCCTCGGTGCCGATGTCGTACCCGGTGAACAGAAGTGCGTGTCCTCCTGCGTAGTCCGACGTCTTGCTCGGCATGTCGATCCACCCGGTCTTCTGCACATCGGGTGCAAAGAACCTGTGCTGGTAGACCTGAACGCCGCAGACCACCGGACGAGCCTTCGTGTGGTCTCCGCCACCGGAGATCACCTCGAAGACCGATTCACGAGGAACACGCCGCGGGTTGACCAGAAGGTGCCTGGCCGCTTGGGCGATCGCTCGGTTGTCCGGACGTGTGAAGAGCAAGCTCTCCTTGAACATCCAGTATGGCTCGAGCGGACATCCCATCTTGCCCAGCACCTCGAAGATGTCGCTGATCACAGCTCCACCATCCGAGTTTTGCCATCCACGCTTCTCACGGGCGAAGTAGTACGGGAACAGACGACTGAAGTTGACCCTGTCGATCTTGGCCAGGAACTCCTCGATGAGCTCACCGAGGGCGAATTCGGCCTGCTTGACCGAGTCCAGAAACTCCATCAGTGCGATGGCTGCGTTGCCCGTACACGAAGACGTCTGGCGCTGGTCCTCCGTGGCTTTCTGGAAGGCATAGGGGAACCAGTCCAGCTGTCTGGCTCGCTTGGGAGCGCTACCGAACGACCCTGCGATGAAGAACTCATCATGAGGCCGAATGGAGCTCTGGACGAACCCCATCGGCCTCGAGAAGTCGTACTCGGGAACGAATGTCAGAGGCATCGAACTACCTCTGACAGTCCGGACATGCCGGCAGTAGGGGAGCTGCCTTCACGGCGGGTGTGCAGAGCGGGGGTGCTGCCTTCACTGTCAGGACATGGCAGTCCGGGTTCAGACGCCACTCCCAGTAGCCAGGAGGCGGGGAAGGTGCACTGAACACGGGCGGGGTCTCGACGAGTCGCCAGCAATCGAGATTGCCGTCGCCACAGTCGACCTTCTGCCATTCTGCACGAGCCTCGGCAACCTTGACCGGCGGGCCCGCCGGCGGCTGTACGAACGTGCAGCAGAACACGTCACCCGGCTTTGCATCCTTCGGCAAGGACGTCGGATCGCAGGTCGGAGGAGCTGCCGCGACCTGCGGAGCCTCGAGCGCGAACGTGGGTGCCGGAGAGGGACAGTCGAGACCAGGAATCCCCATTCCACGGAAGGGACACTTCGTCTCGCTGATCTGGGCACCCAGAATCAGGAACGGGTTGCAGTCAGACGGGGTGTACACCTCGTCATCAGCGGGGCGGGCGTAATTCCCTCCCTTGCAGGGCGGTGTGTAAACCCGAGAGGGCTTGACGGGAGCTGCTGCTACGCGGGTATTGGACGGACACGAGGAACAGGCTGCCAGAACCGGCAGGCAGGTGGCGAGCGCCACCAAGAGGGCGAGACGCTTCATGAGAACGAGCCTCCTTGTAGTGGTCCAGAGGGACCTGGTGAACTAAAGAGTATCTCACCAGGTCCCCTGGATGCAACAGAAGAGACTAACCGGGGGTGGAGGGCTCCTTGGCCGCCTCAGTGACGACGGCCCGGAGGGCCTTGCGCTCCTCGGTCTCCAGCTGGCTGGTCAGTTCTTTGACCCGCTTGCCGAGGACGAGGATCTCCTGGGACTGCTCGGCCAGGGTCTGCCGGAGGCTCTTCTCGCGCTCCGCCCCGCTCTGGGCGTCCTTCTCCCGTCCGATCCGCTCGGTTGCCAGGTTCGTCCTGGCCTGCTCGAGGTCAGCCTTGAAGTCGTGGGCCTTCAGGCTGTTGACCTGCGTCTGCAGGAGCTCGTTGCGCTGCTTCAGGCTGAGGACGCGCTGACCGAAACGCTTGTTCTCGTCTGAACAGTCCCGGCGCTGCACCAGCTGACGGTTGAGCAGCTCGATCGTCGCGTTCGCCTCGGCCGTCTTCGCGTTGGCTCCGCTGATCTTGCCTTCAGCAGCCTTGCGTAGCTCCTGCTCGAAAGCGAGCAGGTGCTGGAGCTTCCCGATCTCGTTGGAGAGAGCACGACACTGCTTCAGAGTGTCGTCCCGCTCCTTGCCGGCCCTCTCTGCCGCGGTCTTCGCGTCCTGCCAAAGCCGGATCGCGTCGCTCCTCATGAGATCTGTCGCCGGTACGTTCGTTGTCGTCACAAACTTCTCCCTGTGTTCTGAGCCTGGTTGAAGATACTACGATGCTGGAGTCGGAGGCGGACCGTCGACGGACGTTTCGTTTCCAAACAGGGCTTGCACGTTCGCGGACGTCTTGCAGTCCTTCACCGTCTTGGGTCGGATGAAGGGAACAGCGTTGATGATCAACTTGTCGAAGGCATCTCCGCTGATGTGTCCGTCCTCGAACTGATGCACCGCCCGAAGGATCTTCACGGCACCGATCGTCCACCCGGTGGTCGGACGCTCGTCGGCCGTGATTACCAGTCCCCACCGGCAGGTGAGAGCGTCGCTGAGCAGCTCCTTGAGACGCTTCAGGGCTTTCACCCTGCCATAGACCCGGTTGAACTGATCCACGGGAGAGCATCGGGCGACGCCGATGCAGATCTCACCGCTCGGCAGGTCGACCGAGGCGAAAGTGAAGTCGCCCTTGTCTCGGATCTGGTCCGTGACGCGGGGATCGTTCTGGATCACGACCTTCTCGCCGGGACGGACGTGGCGGAAGCGGAAGTGCGCGTCCTCCTTGTTCAGCATCTTGGAGATCTCGGCCTTGAGGGCGAGTTCCTTCAGCCGAAGCTGACGCTTGTTCAGCTTCGCCTTGCGAGTCGGGATGTGTTCCTCGATCTCGCTTGGGACCAGTCCGCGGCTGAACCTTCCCTCGGCACTCAAGAGGTGCTTGATGTCGATGTCGATGTCTCGTATACGCGGAGTCACTTCGTTTCTCCAGGGATGATTTTGATCGTGAAACACATACGCTACTCTGGTGACTTTGGTTGAGGGAAGTAGATCAACGATGGTCTTACTTGCGGCAGATCGTGACTCCCGTCAGGATCATCGAGGACGCGTAATTGCCCAACCATCTAAGATGGCTCATGAGTTGTTCCTCATACGTGAGATCATCCAGTGAGGAGATCAATCACGTACGTCACAGAAGAGAGAATCCTGTAGATGAAAGGTGACAGTTTCTCATGAAAATGGTAGGGGACGCCCGCAAGCAGCGTCCCCTACCCAGTAGAGACGGGGTGGCCGTCTACTACTTACGCAGGTGCGTGTGGAAGTGCTCGAAGTTCTCCACCATGAACTTCTCGAGCTCCTTGATCCGGGAGCCGACGCCCGACACCACGACCTCCTGGACCAGCGTCCCGAGCTGGTGCTCCTTCGACGGCACCTCGACGGCCTTGTCGGCCATGACGTCGATGTGCGTCTTGAGCTCCTTTGCCGCATAGACGAGGTCCTTCTGGTGCAGGCTGCCCTGCGTGCCGTGCGCGATGCTCCACAGCTTCGCGCGCTCGACGCACTCGCGGATCATCGCCGCCGAGTTGCCGGCGAGCATCGCCGCCGCCTCGTCCAGCGGCTCGGTCTCCGCCAGCAGCGAGTTGGCGTAGTGCCGCAGCAGGCGCTCCGCCGCCTCCTTGTTGGGGTAGCCGACGTGGATGAGGGCGTCGAAACGACCCGGGCGCAGCATGCCCCGGGCGTTCTTCAGCACCTCCAGACGGTTGGTCGTGCAGAGCACGATCACCTCGTCGTTCTTGTTGTCCACGGCGTCCAGGGCGTTGCGCACTTCCTCGATCGTCTTGGAGTCCTTGGCCAGGATCTGGTCCAGGTCCTCCGCGAAGATCACGGCGGGCTGGTACCGCCGCGCCAGCCGCTTCGCGGCCGGGAGGTAGATGCTGTCTTGGACGTAGATGAACGTCCAGCCGTTCTTGGCGCACGACCGCGCGACCTTCTGCGCGGACAGCGTCTTCCCGGTCCCGAAGGGCCCCTCGAGCAGGACGCCGCGCCGCAGCGGGATGTTCATCTTGCGGCAGATGGCCGTCTTCTCGATCGGCGTTAGGACGCTGCCGTTGAGCAGCGCCTCGGTGTCCGAGTTCAGGATGAGCACGGAGCCGTCACGGCTCTCCGTGTCCATGAACTCGGGCGAGTAGCCCGGCTGGTCGATCCGCTTGAAGTCGACCTTGAGCGCCTGCCCACGGTAGAACGACTTCTCGATGACGAGCTCGTGCGTGCGCGCGAGCAGCTTGCGGATCTTCTTCTCGTGCTTCTGGAGCGTGGAGCACGAGAACTGGAAGACGATCGCGCCGTCCGGAGCCCGGCCGACCGAGGTCTCGATCGTCGTGTCCTTCAGGCCCGGGAGCTTCATCTGTCCCCAGGGGACGACGATCTCGCCGGTCGGTGTCTTCACCGCGATCCGCTGCGGGAGCTCAGGGCCGAAGAACGACCACGACGTCTGCTGGAACGCGACGCCGAACTGCTCCTCGACCGCGAGCGACAGCGCACGCGCGCCGTCGATGGGGAACGCCTCGACCAGCTCGCTGATCTGGATGGGCGTCTCCTCCTCCTTCTGCCGGCGGCGCAGGATCTCGATCGCGTCGCCGTAGGACATGTCTTCCGGCTTCACGAGCTTGGTCCCGGTGCCCACCTGCGCCTGACGGATGCGGTCGTCCGCGGGGACGCCTGCGGCGAGCATCGACAGGAGCCGGCCCAGGTCACCTTTCTCCATGGCCTTCTTGAGGTCGGAATCGCCCGGCCCCTGATCGACCGGGCGGATCTCCTCCGTCTGCTTGTCGGTCTTGTTCTTCGTCATCAACGCCATCTGCCACCTCACAGAGGGCACTACCCTGCCCATTGGGTTGATCTTCGCAAGACCAACATGGTCATGCCGTGGATCAAAAACGGAAGTTGTGAAAGAAAGAGGCCTGTTATATCCCGACACCCATACGGAAGGGTTCGTCGGGAGTGAATCTGTTCGTTCCGGACGATCGAGAGTTGCACTCTTCGATGTACTTTGTTCTGCACGAAGGAAGCTCGACGCAACGCTTCGATGCATCCCAGGTCACCTGGTTACCAGGCTGAATCTCCGGATGTTCACGGATCCGGAGTTCCACCATGATTTCCAGAGTTTCGTGATCACCGTGCTTGTTTGCCCTGAGGGCAAACTTTCTGATGTCACCTTCGTCAGTGATCTGTAGGATTTCCCAATCCTGCTCGAGCTCGAACCGCCTAATGGCAGTCGTCCAAACTTTTTCGATACGTACCCAATCTGAGTGCGTGATCACTGTACTGATGAGCACGGTTAGTCCTTACTGGGGATGACCCTCATGAATTCCTTCACGGTCCTGGGCGATCTGGGATCAGCCTTCGAGACGCACAAGATGTTGCGCACCTCTCCGGTCTTGTCAGAGACCTCGGCTCGTGCCGTCCAATCCCATCGTTTGGGGGTCGGCTCGGAAGAGTTCTCGTTTTGCTCCTGGGTGAACTTGACGTGAAGAACGCACTGGTCACCAGCTGCAGAACCAGCAGCAGTTGCCTTCACGATCTGGCGTCCAGTATGGTCGTGGCTGAGCTCGATCATGTCCCAGTTCACCATCGGTTGTTCCAGGAAGTCGCTGATCTCCCCGAAAAGATCCTTGAGGTTGATCAGATCGATCGTGTGCAATCGGAAGGGACGCATACCGGGTGCTCCTTGGTTAAAGAATCTTGAGGATCTCGTTGATACGAGTCAAGGTGCCGAGCCTCTGAGCTTCCATCTCGTCGGTTATGTTCACGATCTTGCCCCAGATGGGCTTGTTGTTCTCGTCCCTCGTATACTCTTGAGAGAACAGGGCTTCCTTCTGGCTGACCTGGTTGATCGCGCATACCAGAATCTCGTGGATGTACTCCTTCGGCCACTCCGACAGGTTTCTCGGTAGCGTTTCGTAGTCCACGCCAGGAGGAAGTGATCCTTTCCAACTATCGCACACGAAGCCCGAGATAGCTTCGTCTCCGGCTACGAGCAGCTTCGTGAGAAGCATGGTGCTGATTTCCTGCTTGGTCTCCCTGTCGAGGTCGGCTATGAAGGCAAAGAACTCCATCTTGCCTTCCTTAGGTAGGATCACCCCCTGGGAGATGAGCGTCTTGCTCCCGTCTTCCATGATTGCTCGCTGCAAGCCGAGGAGTTTTTTGGCTGCTGCCTGCATTGCTTGCGTAGCCATTACTTCACCTCGTCGTCCTCGTGCGAATCGCCACCGATCTCGCGGATCCCATCGGGTCCGCCCGTGAATATCTTCACCTCGGTGTCCTCGCCGAGATCCTTCTGGAGCCTCTTCTCGATCTTCTCCAAGAGCTCCTTGAGAATGTTCTTCGGGTCCAGGACCTTGGTGGCGTCTGCTCTACGGTCGATGCGGACCGCATCCAGGTCGCCGTCGAGCTCCTTAGCCTTGGCGTGCATCTCGCGATGCGCGTTCCTTGAGTCGATCTCTCCGGACTCGAGCCTCGAGAGGATTTCCACATGGATCTTCACGCGGTTGCTGATCACGGGCGTCATATGCGCCGCGATCGCACGCACGACCTCGTCGATGTAGGGGTTCTGGCCCGAGTCCATGGGGCTCTGGTCGGGGTCGCCATGGTCGGCGAGCCAGTCCCCGATGCAGATCATCATCGCCATCTCGGGATCGTTCTCTTCCAGGGCCTCTTCCCAGGTCTTGTCGAGGCTAAGCTTCTGGAAGTCCGGCTTCTCTCCCTTCTGGGCAGCGTGCTGCATCGTGTGGAACCACTCGATCTCAGCGATGCTCATGGTGAGGATTCGGATCGCGGTCGTCCGGATGTCTCTGACTTCGTCGATGAGAAGGGGATAGATCCCGTAGTGATCGTCTTCGGGATTCAGCACTCGAGCCCAGTCGTCGATCCAGGCTCCGTCGGAGATAACGTCTACGAGGATCGCCGTCATCAGAGTGCTGAGGGCGTCCAGATGCTCGCAGTCGTTCGCCACTCGGAGCTGTCCCTGGACCGAAAGTCCCTTGTCGATGTATTGCGCACAGCGCTCCATGCTCATGGAGATCGCGGTGCTTGCGAAGTTGGACAACTTGTTCCTTCGCTTGTCCAGTTCTTCGATGGTCTTCACGACGTTCCCTCCAGCCATGCGGCGATCACGTCACCGTGGCATTCAGCAGGTTTGCAGAAGCATCCGAGTCGCTTACCCTTGAGGGTAGCGATCGCTCGTGCGAAGACCGGATCCTCTTGCACACGCTTGAGGAACCAGTTCCGGTACTCCACGAGAAGTTCCCTACGTTCTTCCGGATCACTCGAGTCCTTCAGGACGAACGGATTCCCGAAGTAGCCCTTCATCTCAGGCCTCGAAGGAATCGATCCTTTCGGTCCGCGTCCGATGTATCTGTCACACGGCTCGTGTCTGATGTTCACAACGTATGTCGACATGGTTCTCCTTTAATGAAGTTGGAAACACGAGAGAGGGGAACCTGTTAGCCGTGTCTGCACTCCGGCTTCGGCTTCGTGGGCACGGCCTGCGGTGCTGCCTTCGGGCTTCCGGGTCGCTTGTTGACCAGCATGCGGAGCATGTCTGTCCAACACATCTTGACCTTCTCTTCCGCTTCCCTCTTCTCGCAGAAGCGCGGCACCTGGATGCGAAACACGCCGGCATGGTCGTACCCGATGACGTGTATGTTCCGGGGCCGAAGGAAGTTCAGCACGCGATCGTCCAGGTGGAACTCAGAGCATTCCTTCCCCGGGCACGGCTTCGCGTAGACATCCACGTTCTCGACGTGGACCGTGAAGACGTGCCCGTGGAAGTCACGCTGCTCGAAGATCTTCGTGACCATTTCTTCGCTGACGCCCGGAATCGCTCCGCTTTCGCCCTGGATAACTCTGGTCTTCAGGGCTTCGCAGGGCTCGTAGATGACCCTGAACCTCGGCAGGCTCAGCAGATCGTCCGTCAGGTCGCTCTTGCCACCCTCAGCTGCGCTCATGGCTTGTATTCCTCAGTCGAGATCGACTTCGATCTTGAGTGTTTCCATCCAGTTGCCGGTCTTGTTGGTCATGTCAGGATACACCCTGACAACCTTCAGATGTTGCAGGAAAGGTGCCAGAGACTTGTTGTGTGTCACGATCTGAATGGGAGTGTCAGAGGCCTGCGAAGCACTCTGTTGACGCAGCGTGCCTACGGTGCCGCTGCTGATGATCTTGACATCTTCTGTGGGCTTGTCGGCCATTGATGGACTACTCCTTCACGAAAACGTGGAGAACGATCCCAATCTTGGGGATCTGGAACGTCGTGAAGTACTCGGACTTCGAGACGTCGTCGGGATATCCCGTGCCTATGATTCTGATCGTCTTCAGGTTTTTCGTCTTCTCGACCTGCTCGTCCACGAGAACCCACATGCAAAGCACTTCGCCCTGCATCTGCATGGCGAGGATCTCAGCGCCAGCAGGTAAGTTGACTTCCTGCTCGTCCGTGAGTTTGAGCGGAAACTTCCAGATCTTCTTCAAGGGGTGTTCTCCATTGCGTCTACGTACATGGTCAGCGATGCCTCGCCCTTGTAGCGAGTGATGTTGAAGACTTGCAGTCTTACCGGCCCTGCAACTCGTTGAATTGCGCGTGCACGCTCGGGATTGCTGTTCGGAGTTCCCGAGAGGAAGTTGACCCCGCGAGGATGCCAGGCTTCCGCTCGGAGACGAGTGTCATCGAGCCCTTCGGTCCTTGCAGCGTCAAGGTGTACGAGCCTGTCCGTGTGTTCGACCAGTTGCCAGGTTCTTTTGCTGATGCGATGAGAGTAGGTACGGAGATACCCGTCAGCTGCTCGCACTTCAACAGAAGCTCCATCCACCTTTCGCTCTGCTGTGGTAGTACCCGTATCCTCGAGGGCATTCAGAATCTCCTGAGGCTTCTTCGTGGTCGATCACACTGTGAGGTTCGTTGTTGCCACTCACGAGGTACTCGACGTAGAACGCAAGCAGCATTCAAAGCTCTGTATCCATACGCTTACGCAACCGACGGTTTAGGAACCAGTGTTCCATTGCGTCTGCCGCAAGACAGGTTGCGATCATCATGAGGATCCACGCAACTCCGACGATGTTCCAACGTCCAGTCAGAAGACCGAGCGAAACAGCTCCCATCGTACAGATGGCAAAGATTTGCTTGAACATCTAGGTTCTCCCGTGGGTTGATCTAAGGTCGCCATCTGGGCCGCTCCTCACAAATGATAAGTTCCCCGGTAGGCATTTCAGCCTGTAATGCCCAACTCCCGGAGAACCGAGTTGGCCTGCTCGCAGATGAATTGTTGCCCTAGGGGTCGCTGCGAACGCCGCCCCGTGGCCAGAGCCATTCTTATAGTCACAAGGACCAGGGTAGGCACCCAGTCCAAGACCCTCTCCATTCATCCAGCACACCTGTGTTCTGGACGGAGAAGTCGAAGACCTACAGCTCGATCTTCAGCTTGCCCTTGGCCGGCGGCTCCTCGGGCTTCCAGCGGCCGAAGGTGCTGACCATCTCGGGCCCGATCTGGATCTGGCCCTTCTTGAGCAGCACCTTCGCGGCGTCGCTGGAGATCTTGCCCTTGCCGTAGAGCAAGCTGCTCGAGAGACCCCACTTTTTCATCGTCTTCGACGTGAAGCCGGTGCGGTCTTCGAGCACCTTGGACAGCTGGACTTTCGAGTGCACCACGACCACGCCCTTGACGATCTGCGCCGGCGCCTCCTCGGGGGCTTCCGGCTCGGGGGAACTACGCGTCTTGCGCGTGTGGTCCCATGAGATCTCGATGGGACCGTTCCCCACCATGATCTGGGCGGAGCCCTTGGAGCGGGCCCCCTGCTCAAAGAGCATCTTCAAGATGTTGGACACGAATATGTCTCCTCAGAAGTGCGGGACGGTTGAGGACTACGAGAGTCCGAAGCTCTTGGGACCCTTGACGCCCCGCGGGAACTTCGTGACGTTGTCCACGAACCACTGAGCCAGGCCCGGCGAGCTCGTATGGAGGCGTGTGTCGTTCATGCCACGGACGACGATGACGACCTTGTCGTAGTGGTGGAGCCGTGCCTGGAAACTGACCTGGCCCTTGATCAGGACCATCGAGTGCTGCTTGCCCTTAAAGCCCATCTTCTTGAGCTTCGTGTGCATGATCCGCCGAGCGAGAACGTCCATCGAAGTGTCTCCGGTGAAAGGATTAGGGAACACAAAGAAAGAAACCTGTGAGCTGGGCTCTTAGTTACCTAGCGAGTACAGCTTGCGAGTGTTGTTCTTCGCAGAGCCGATGACCAAGGCCTCGAGGGCCTCGTCCGGAACGCTGGACTCCATGGGCATGGACACGGTGTCGCCCATCAGAGCGTATTTTCCGTTGGCGAAGCACACGGCACGGGCCAGGACACGCCTCAGGGTGAGCCAGACGCCCACGACCCAGACGTCTGCGCCGTCCGCCTGGATGATCGTCTTCTGAGCGATCGAGAGCGGCATCTCGGGAAAGTCGTCGGTCACCGCTTTGAGCTCGCGGTGGATCAGTTCGTAACCACCTCCGGTCAACGAGACCGAAGGACCTTCTGCGATGGCGAGCATCTTGTTCTCGAGTGTGTTCAAACGAACCTCCAAATGCGTCTCCGGGGTACTTACAAGAACCTACTAACTAACTAACTAACTAACTAACTAACTAACTGAAGAGGTGAGCGTTGCGTTCACTCGGCTCTCGCGTGAGCCGATACTTTCGATCGGTGTCCGGTGGATCCGCTTCCAGGAAGTTTCGCGTTCCTGCCGCTACCGACAACGAGTCGGCTGTTCGCACGAATGCGACTCACGACAGGGCACTTGGCTTGATCTGGCTTTGAGTTCCGGACGTAGGGCATAACACAGGCACTTTTTCGCGGACCTACACATGAACCGCACCTTCCCTGTCAACTCTCGTTTGTGCCAGGAAGGCCGCTCACCAGAATTCTGAAGAGACCCGAATCTGAACCAGACCGTAGGTACTTGTACGTATCTGTATCTCGTCAGGTTCCCGTTCCTGTCTCCTTAGTTCGCGTCATTACTTTGAGAGGGAGCTGGAACCTGGTGAAATCCAGCATCTACGGGGGTTTACTGGAGGCGCACGCACAGACTGCAAAGAGCCCTTTTAGGATCGTCGGCTCTGCCTTCCAGAGAATCTTCCCCGCTTCAGAAGAGCAGGCCCCTTTCCAGCCTTCATCCGCCACACCACTAGGCTTTGGCACGACCTAAGGAACAACCTTTCGATCTCGCCAGGGAGGACGGATTCCAGCCAGTCCAGGGCCTGCAGGATAGGCCATGTTGGTTCTACGAAGAGCTCGGCGCGCCTTCTTCACAACTGCGAGCAACCCCAACATTCCATGTAGAGCTACCAGGGGAGAGTTCTTACTCTATCGAGATGTGTCTAGACGGGGGAGCCGAAGGCGACCCATAAACGGATACCCTCTCCTGGGAGAGAGGGGATTGGGGTGGGCCACAGATGGGTGGGCTACAGATGAGTGGTCCATAGATGGGTGGGTGAAGCGCCGCAGATGGGTGATCCGCAGGTGGGTGCTGAAGCGCCGCAGGGAGGTGATGAAGCGCTGCGGGGAGGTGGTCCGCAGATAGGTGGTGAAGCGCTGCGGGGATAGTACTCGCGCTCAAGCCTCCCTCGTCCTACTCGCTCTGTACCCGTATTGTAGCGCTACTTCACCTGCATCTTCCCGCTTCAGCCCTATGCACACTGGAGTTCTATCTCAAGCGCAGCTTCACTGCACCTGCACTTAACGCTCTTCCCAGCTCTTAAGAGCCTAGAGCCTAAGAGCTCTAGAACCTAAGCTCCCTAGAGCCTAAGCTCCTAGAGTCTAAGCGCCCTAGAGCCTAAGAGTCTAAGCCACTAAGCGGCAGCCACCATGTATGCCACCGGGGCCGGGAAGATCAGTCCCAGTACGGCGAAGATCGCGAGGAACACCATGAGCGCACTGGCCATCATCACGCCGATGGTCAGACCTTCCTTGATACCTTCCTTGATACCTTCCTTGATCCGCTGCCAGAGAAACTTCATGACGTACCTCTTTCTTTCCTGAGTTGGGGACACTCGTGTACAGAACGAGAACCACAGAACAAGAACCTACGGTATAGAACGAGAACCACAGAACAAGAACCTACGGTATAGAACGAGAACCACAGAACAAGAACTACAGAACAAGAACCACAGAACAAGAACCTACGGTATGTACAGACGGTATAGAGGGAGACCCGAGAGGTCTTCCCAGTGGGTCCCGGGGAGCATCTTAACTTGTGGGAGCAAGTCGAGAAACCTCTACCCCGGGACCCCGTCGATCTCTCGGCTCGGGCTCCTACTCCGTTCCCGCCACCGCGGCTGGGGCTTAGGCCCCCAGCTCGCGCTGGCGTTGTTTCATGTTGATCACGATCACCTTCAGGATCAGGGACGTACAGAGGGCGATCGCACCGAGGTTCGTGGTAGCGCCCAGCGTCGCGTGCGTCACCCAGGCGGTGCCGAACAGGACGACGATCTTCCCGAGGGGGTTGCAGGCGAACGACCAGAAGCCGGGGATCTGCTCGATCGTTAGCATCAGCGCTGCCACGATCAGAGCGCCAGCGATCATGCCGGCCAGGATCTGGATCATGCCGCCGATCCATAGCAGAACCACGCCGACTGCGAGAATTCCGATTCCCGCTCCACCCTTCGACTTCCCATCGTGTTCGTTGTTCATGATGCTCCTCCCAGAGCAGAGAGACAGAGAGAGACAGAGAGAGAGACAGAGAGAGAGACAGAGAGAGAGACAGAGACCTGTGAGAGCAACCTGTGAGAGCAACCTGTGAGAGCAATACGAGAAGGGTGAGCGCCGGTTGCCCAGCGCCCACCCTGAGTCCGTCTAGGACCGGACTAGTAGTCGAGGTCCACCGACTCGTTGCCCGCCGAGGCCCTCGCCGCGTGCCCCTCGGGGATCGCGTCCCCGGTGCCCGCCGACTTGGCCACGCCCAGCATGGCGCGCAGCGTCGCGTTCGTCGCTTCGAGGAACTTCCTCACGAAGCCCCTCTGACCCTGACGACCCCACGACTTGAAGACCATCACGCCGCGGTTGGCGGCCGCGTCCTCGTCGGCGTCCTCGTCCCGGGGCTTGCGCGCCCAGATCGAGAAGTTGCCGAAGTTCGCCACGCGCTGGCCGTTGACGATCTGCGGGACGTCCCGCCACTGACCCGTCCCGTCTTCCTCGCGGCGGTTGGACGCCACGCGAATGGTGACACCGTCACCCTCCAGAAGGTTCTTCACCTTCTCGCAGATGCCCGCGACGTCTTCCTCCTCGCCAGTCGCGAGGGCCGCGAGCGCCACCACAATGGCCTGGTGGTTCGGGTGACGGAGGACCATGTCCACCGTGCTCACCTTGCTCTTGACCTTGCTGGGGTCGGTCACCCGCAGGTCCTCGAGGCCGAAAGAGCCGAAGTTGTTCTTTTCCATGGAAGTGTGAACTCCAGATCCACTGACGCAGGATCTACGAAGCGGATCACTAACCTGTGTGATCATGGACGAGAGAGACCTGTCTCGTGCAGGTAGTGCCTCAAACCCAGGCACCGTGGGCAATGGAAGAAGGGCGAGCACCGTTACCGATGCTCGCCCTGTGGGACCTTCTGGAGACGCAGATTGAAGGGAGCCCAACCAACTCTGTCGTTGCAGTGGCCTCTGGCCAGCGAAAGGTGGATTTACTCTGCCGAGTATTGCCCGTCACCCGGGTGCGGGATCTCGGCGCCCTTCCCACCGGCCTTGCGGGCCATCTCGAGCAGCCCATTGAGGGCCTTCGAGTCGAGCCCGTTCTGCTCGGCGATCTGGCGCAGCGTGGCGGGGGACATTGCGACGCCCTCGCGCGTGATCCGCTGCAACGCTGCGAGGGCCTTCCTCTTCTTCTCGGCGAGCTCCGCCGCGCGGTATCCGTCGACGACGTTGTCGCGGACGTACGCGCCCGCCTTTGCCACTCCCGGGATCTTCCCGACGTGGTAGCCGGCCCGCCCGAGCGAACCGAGGATCATGTCCCCCACAATCAGGTCAGCCGTGGTGCCGACCTTCTGACCGAATGACTTGCTCATGTGACTTGCGCCTCCCAGCGCTGGTTTGTTGGTTGATTAGGAACATGGAAGAAAGAAACCTGTTAGTGGTCCTAGTCGTCGCGGTTCGCGACTTCCCAGACCACGTACAGAAGGACTGCGATCAGCACCCCGAGGACGAACTGGGCGATCCACCCAGCCGAGAGAACCCTGTTCACGAGAGGTCCCGAGAGCGCTGCTCCAGCAGGCTCACCAGCGCCCCGAGGTGGCCCTTGACCACCTCGGTGTACGCGGGAAATTCGGAAGGCTCGATCTCCATGGACGTGGAGATCTCGATCCCCGAGACCACGGGCATGTGCTCGAGGTTCCCCTGGACGGGGATCTTGACCTCGGCGACCTTGACGAGCATCTTGACGATCATGTTACTCACTCCTTTCAAAGTGTGAGTTGTTGGAATAGAAGACAGAAACATGAGAGAGAGAAACCTGTTCTGAGAGGCGCGTCCTGTACTAGTACCGCGAGACATACACCTGCACGTCCCGACGAGCCCGGCCGAGTTCGATCATCATCTGCGTCCCCCGCGACGCACCGTTCCAGAACGCAACGACTGCGTCGCCGGTCGCGAGAGTGTCCAGCATTTGCTGGTTACGAATGTAACCAGCGCGCTTCCCGTGGCGGTCCCACTGAGCAGGGAACCGCTGGACCAGGAGCTCACTCTCACGAGCCCAACGCTCGCCCAGACTGTCTGCGCCATGAGCGGCACCAGAAACGACAGTGAAGTCACCCCAGAGGTTCCGGAACGCAGCCAGAACCGTCTTGACCAGATCGTAGTCCTCGAACTCTCGTCCACCGCATACGATCACGCGCATGTCAGCCTCCACAAAAAGAAGATTAAAAGGAACAGAACAGATAGAAACCTGTTCCGTGATTTGGTAGCGGCGTTCGCAAGCCGCGGGTGTAGCGGGTGCGACCGAAGGGATCATGCTCCCTGCGTGTCCCCCAGAAGACCCACCGCGCGGCCGAGAGCGACCCGTTCGAGGATTTTTTGGAAGTGGGTGGGCACCCAGTCGTGCGACACCTGTTCCCACTTCTTGGGCGTGATGCGGTAGAAGAGGGGGTCCTCCAGCTCCACCAGCGGCTCGTTCGCCACGAACGAGGACCCCACGAGGTGGTCCCCCTTCTGGAGAACGTGCACGTTGAAGGCGATCGCCCACGCGAAACCATCGCCTCCACCCACGTCGACGACGCAGTAGACCTTGTGGCGCATGACACCTCCATGAGTTGCTTCGAGTCAAGATCGCATTCGGGGGGTCTACGGGGTGACGATCTCTATTGGCCGCCCTTCGCGACGCCGCGGGCGCGAGCGATGGCGGCGGCGGCGTCGCGGGCGACGGTGTCGGCGGCGTCGGCGACGCGGGCAGTTGCGCGGAGTTGGCGCGCCAGGGCCTCGTAGGCGTCCGCTCTAGCCTCGTCGGCGCGGACGCGGGCGCGGATGTTGTAGGCGTCGGTGAGGGCGTTGTCGGCGCGGACGTCGAGGTCGGCGGCGTAGGCGGCGGCGGTGTCGTGGGCGATCGCGAAGGCGAGGCCTTCAAGGACGTCGAGGGTGTTGTCGGCGGCGATTGAGAGGGAGGCGG
>Ga0163150_10001920_pt1 | contig 33652 bp, 36 predicted proteins | sample OliLakLV19P2IB_FD_148628 | JGI IMG/M metagenome (GOLD analysis project Ga0163150, IMG submission 148628) | Freshwater microbial mat bacterial communities from Lake Vanda, McMurdo Dry Valleys, Antarctica - Oligotrophic Lake LV.19.P2.IB | ecosystem: Environmental > Aquatic > Freshwater > Lake >...
CCTTGAACCTGCTCAAGAACGAGAAAACCAGCCGCCGCGGCATCCAAGGCAAACGCCTGAAGGCCGGCTGGGATGAGCAATACCTCATCAAGGTGCTTAAGGCCGGGATTTAGATGCGATGGCCCTGGCCCCCGCCCCATCCTGATCGCGTGCCCCATCGTCCAAGCAGTCGTCGTCGGTAAGGGGCATGGCCGGCCCATCGCCAATCTAGCACCCCATCAACATGATCGGTTTGCCTTCCGCGTTCTCTTTCGCTAGATTTATTGGCTCGACATTCCGACGCACCCGTAGCTCAATTGGATAGAGCGGCGGCCTACGGAGCCGCAGGTTGGAGGTTCGAGCCCTCCCGGGTGTATTTGACATAACGCAGCCTGAAAGCAGATGTTCTGCTTACCCGTCACTTCGATGGCGCGGGCCTAACCCTTAGCCGAACCGTATACACCGACGTATACGGCTCATTTGGGAGGCCGTCGCCGTGACAAAAACTACATCGAAAACCGCTAATTTCCGCAAGCCCACCTATCGACGGCAGGCCCGCGAGGGACGGCCCGCGCTCGCGTTCATCGAGGTGCAGGGCAAGCGCTGAACGCAAACAGGAGCCGGCACTTCCACCCCGTCAAGCGATCGAATTATTGAAGCAGGCCGAGACGTTCTACCTTTGCGTCCTCGCATGGGGCAAACCGGAGTTTGAGGCGATCGACGCCAAAGCGCGGCTTTTGTTCCGAAGGTTCGTGGAGGCTGGCGTCCTTATCGGCCACATGAAGGAACTTGTGCGGCAAGTCGTTGCCGCGGTACCTGGGATTGCAATCTTCGAGGATCACTTGCCGGCCGTCTCTCAAATCCATTTTGGGGACGACCTATTTGAAATAGCCCTGGACGCGGCAGGAAGTGATTTATCTCAAATCATGCTGGCGATCACAAAGTTGAGCGGGAACGAGCAAGTCCAAATGCACCCAACCGAAGGACGGGCCGCAGACTTCATTCGACAGAACGTGGGGTGCTCACATTCCGAAGTGGCTCGTCACTTGTGCATCGCGTACGGCTCGTTCACCAAGAACTACGTCCCAATCCTGAAAGCGCACGGCTTCCAATACAAGCGGCGGGCATGGTTCCCGCCCACCGAATGAAGAATGCTATAAACGCGCTATAGTCGCACTACATACAAAGCCTCACCCTGATCGTAAAACCCTCACAACGCTTGCAGCACCTTGCAGGCGAATGAGGGTTTTTCAATGAGAAGCACCGAATCCCGAACCGCCTCGATTGACCTTCCCGAAGCTCGCAAATACATCAAGCGGCGCTACGGCGTGCAGCGCGACCTCTCATCCCTCTGGCGGTACGCGATACGCGGGCAGGCTGGCGTGACGCTCGGCCACATCCGCATCGGCCGCAAGATGTTGACGACCCGCGGCGACATCGACCGTTTTTTCATGGAGTTGGCGAACGCTCACGCCGCGCGGCTGACCGCGCCGACGACGGCCCCGGCATCTTCCGCCCGCCACGACCAGGCCGAGCGCGAGCTGGACGCGGCGGGTGTCTGATGAAAACTTGAGGATCAACCGACCGGCAGGCTGCCGGGGAAATAGAAACCGCCGCGGTGCAGCGCGGCGGGTTCACGGACGAACAAGACGTGCACACACCTTACCATGATGAACCTCCCGGTTCAACCTTAATCGAACAAGACGCCGACGTTCAGTATCTCCTGCGCGGCGGCCCCCTGCACGGCTCCGTCGTGTGCATCGCCGCTGACCTGACGCGCGAGCAGTCGCAGGTCCGCATCGGGTTCGGCGACGCGGAGCACGTCTACGTCGGCGGCACGCTCGGCGACCACCTCGACCACCTCATCGACGCGCGGCACCTGGGCCACGCTTGGCGGCCGGTTCGGTGGATCGAGCGGGAGGGGCAGACCTACGTCTACTCCGACGATCGGCCGGTGCTGGCGGAGGGCCGGCGATGAGCAAGGGCAAGGGCGGCTTCGGCCGCGTCTACTACAACCTGCTTCCCAGCGGCGCGTTCATGCGCCAGATCGGCAATCCCCCCGTCATCTTTCCGGCAGCGCAGCGTGGGTCTACATCGCCATCGTCGGCCACGCGAACAGCGACGACACTTGTTGGCCGAGCCTCGACACGATCAGTAAGTGCGTGCCCATCTCCCGGGCCAGCGCCAAGCGCGGCGCCCGCGAGTTGGTTGATGCCGGCATCATCACCATCCGATCCGGCAAAGGTCGCTATCAACCGAACACCTACCACCTCGTCAATAGGGTCAAACGGTGATGGTCAATGGGTTCAAATGCGACGTTCAATAGGGTCACCCATGACCCACCAACAGTTCCGGAAACAGCAAATACAGAACAGCAGCAGCAGAACAACAGCCCGGCCAAGCCTGCTGCTGCTGCTGTGGCTTCGCCTTTGGAGCAGGAGCCAGAGGGAGCCAAGCCCGCGGCTGATGCCGGCCTTGACGCGGTACTGGCGGCGCTCACCAAGGCGGGCATCGGCAACCCCAAACGCCAAGCCCTGGCCGATGCTTTCCTCGCCGCGACGACGGCGGATCGGGCGGTGAAGGCCATCAACGCCGAGGCGTACAGCGCGACCGAAGCCCTCCGCCTGGCGAACGACGAAACCGCGGGGCGACTGATCCCTGCCGCCATTGTCGAGTTCCGCCTGTTTGAGATTCACCGTGTGGTCGACGACGCCATTGATGGGATGCCTGACGCCGTGGTTCGTTGCTCTCCGCACCTGCATGGACTTGGCCGGGAAGCTGCCGATATTTTTGCCCCTCTTCGCGCGCCACCTCCTCCACAAAAACACAGGGGGGTGGGGCCCCCTTTTCGCGGCAACCGCCTTCCCCATATGCAAAAAATCACTTTTTCACCATCACTAAAAACCACTCGACACAAGACGCGACCGGCGATGATCGCCCGCCCGCCGACCCGTCACTGCCCGTCAGCGGTCGATGTTCGAGACTCGCAAGGCGGAGAGCCAGGCGGACCGTGACGACGCGGCATTTCGGCAGTCACAGACGCCGAAGGACGCAGAGACACAGAGCTTTCTTGACGACGAGACGGGCGCGATGCCGCTCGGCAAGATCGCTGACGCCGTGGGCGCCCCCGCAGGCACCGCCGCGTACCAAGCCGTCGCACCCCTCGCGATGATCGGCAAGCCCGGTAAGCGCGCGGGCGACTGGTGGGCAAAACCTCTCATCCGCGTCGTGGAGGACGGCAATCACGTCGGGCGGATGGTGGCGAAACTCGCCCGCAAGTCGCTCGGCGATGGATGCCGGGGTCAAAGCCTTCAACTGGCAAAGCGGCATCGCGATCACAAGCCGCAGCAGCGATACTTGGTGCACCTCCAAAGCAGCGCGGCGGGCGCGGCTTGTCCGGAGTGCGGAATGCCGCGAAGGTGACGTATGATCCAGACCACCCGCCTTCCCAGCCCGCATTCGCATGGTCCTCAGAAGTGGGCGCCATCCCCCCGTGAGTTCCTGAAAGACACCTGATGAGAATGATTTCTGGCGCCATCCTAGTTCTCGCCGCCGCCGTGCTCTTGGCCGCTCGGGGCTCGGGAGAGTTCAGCAAAGTCCGGCCGTAACCGGAAGTCCGGAAGCAGGGCTGATCACGGTGACTATCGTGATTCTCGGCGTTGCTGGCATTTTGACCCTTATTGCCGGCCTCATGAGGGATGTTAAACGCTGAACCGCATCATGGAACGCAAAGCCCGTGGATCGCCACCGCGAAGAACGACGCGGCTGGCCAGTTCCACGTCGCGAAGGCCGGGAGCGAGGATGAGGTCATTGCGGCGCTGGCGGACCTGGTGGAGTGACTTCAAGCATGATCGGAAAATGCGCATTCTGTGGGATGGTCGGTGAGGTTACTGACGATCAGGTACCGCCCAAGAGACCGCGCCCGGCGTCTCTTCCTTCGCCAGCCGCCGGATGTAGGCCGCGAAGCCCGGGTCTTCACCCGTGAGCAGGCTCGGCAGTTGCGAGCGGAAATCCTCGCGCCGGCACCACTCGCGCATGAAGTCCTCCCATGACCGCCAGCGGCGCAGCTGCTTGGCGGCCATGTTGTCTTCGTAGACCAACAGGTAGGCCCGCTCGAAGAGCGCGATCAGGATCTCGAAGATCGCCAAGGCCCGTTCGCGCTGCTCGCCGGTCCACTCGTGCCGGCCGACCTGCGAGTACAGGCTCAAGTCCGGGTTCGCGATCACCAGTTTTAAGAAGTCGGTGTACGCGTCGGACAGCAACAGGTAAATCTCTTCGTCTTCGTTCTCACGCTCGCGCCGCTGTTCGTAGATGAAGATCAGGATCGCCATCGGCAGGCCGAAGACGGTAACGATGTAGCTGAGGAGTTCCCAGGTTTCAAGAGTCACGCGGGGCGGTCCTTTGAGTCGGCGGCGGGCAGCGATAGAGATCATCATAAGGATTGCCGCGGCGGCGGGACGGTGAACCATTCCGCGTTCCAACGCGCTAAAGCGGGCAGCCGACATCAACGTGAAAGGAGCACACCAATGATTCAGGCCCGCCGGAACATAACCGCCCTGCTTTTCATTCTCGTCTCGATCGCGTCAGCCGGCTGCATCCACTGGCCCGGCCCCGGCGGCGATCCGCGCATCATGAAACTTTACGGCGGCGAAGACGGTTACGAACTCATCGCGATCCCGGCGCTCGCCAAGATCAACGCGTACCGCGTGGAACGAATCCATGGATCGCCCACCGCGGTTCCCTCCCAGCGGACGGCGATAGAGCCGAAAAAAATTGGCGGGGCCACCGTCATGGAAGGGCCTGTCACGCCGACCGCTGCCGAGCTGCAACAGCTCTCTGCGATCCTGAAAGACACCAGCACCTACAACTGGGATGAGTCCAAGGGGTGCATCTTCAATCCCGACGTGGCGGTCCGCTTTGCCGGACATGACACGACGCTTGACGTGGTGCTGTGCTTTAGTTGCCGGCAACTGGCGGCATACAAGAACGGCGAACTGCTGGGAATGGAGTATTTCGACGACAGGGCGCCGGCGTTGAAGGCGCTGGCGAAGCGGTGGTTCCCGGATCTCAACACACATTGATCACTTGACGGCGGTCACGACCACGGCGGCCACGGCGGCCTCATTGCCGGAACGAAACAGCCGACGACGAACCAGATGGTGTATAGGAACCATGCGGTACCCGTGTAGATGCGCCACTGCTGATCGGTCCAGGGGCCGTACGTCGCGAAGTCTCCGTGCATCGCGTGCAGACCGTCCCAGTAGTGGGAAAGAAAGCGATGCCAGAGCACCCAGATGATCGTGACGGCGACCCAGGCGCCGATCCAGTAACCCAATGACATCAGAGCATTCCCCGCGCTGTCCCACTGACAAGCTCCGAAGACTCCGCTTGTCAGTGCCACCCATGCCTTGCGAGTCCAATTACTAGCTAAGCCGCGAGCGGCGTTCGGTCACAGGTTCAGGTTATACTCGGGCAGGTACACGAAGTACTTGAGCGTCAGCATCCAGCGCAGGAACATCTTCAGGGGCAGCAGGCCGAGCACGACGAAGTGGATCGCCATGATCCAGTAGCGCCAGAATCCCATCTGCGCGTAGAGCTTGCTGAAGATGGTCTTGGCGAGGATGGCGGGCAGCACGAAGACCCAGCCGAGCGTGAACAGGATGCCGGGCAATTCGCGGATGAGGGAGTTCGTGGGGAGGCCGACGTCGAGGCCGAACCCGAGGAGCTTTTTGCCGTTCCAGAAATAGTCGGAGAACTGCACGCTGGTGAGCGGGACCTGGGTGTGGGCGTTCCACGGCTCGTACGGGCCGAAGAAGTTCCAGTTCGGGCCGCGCAGGAAGGTGCCGAAAACGATAAGCACGACCCAGAGGATGAGGAAGCCGAACAGCCAGGTCCACAGGGCGAAGGGCCGCTCGCGGACGGTGTAATACCCGTTGCCCTTGGGGTTCATGTCGATGTAGGGCATCATGATCAGCCCGGTGACGATCATGCCGGGCAGCACGACACCGGCCATCCACGGGTCGTAATAGACCAGCATTTCCTGGAGGCCCAGGAAGTACCAAGGTGCCTTCGAGGGGTTCGGCGGGCCGGCCTGATTTGCGGGAGCTTCAAGCGGTGCCCGCAGCAGGATCGACCACAGCACGAGCAAGGCCGTGGCGATGACCAGCGCGATCATCTCGGTGTAAACCAGGTCGGGCCAGACGAGGACCTTGTCGTCCTTGCCGGCTTCAGGCAGCGGCCGCCCCGCCGCCAAGGCGGTGTCGTTGATCGCCGCCTGCCGGAACGCCACCCAGATGCACAGCCCGGTAAAGGCCAGCATCAGCGTGATAGGCACGTTGTCGGGCTTCGACAGAATCAGGTTATAGCTCGGGTCGATCAGCATGCTGCCGAAGTAAACGGCGCAAAACAGCACAGCCAGCACCGCGGCCACCGGCGGCTTCGTCCACTCCCGGTACATCACCATCATCAGCACGAAGAGCGGCATGAAGAAGAACGGCAGGCTGATCTCCGGCACGCTCAGGAGGTTGACCCACTCCTTCGCGGTGTCCAGCGACGTGATCGCCGGCAGCTTGCCGCGAAGCAGCATGATGATCACCGGCAGGATCATCAGCCCGACCATCAAGGCCGCAAAGCCCATCCGGCCGCGGCTGCTCGTCGGCTCCGGCGACGGTGAGGGCGGCGGCGATTGCTCGAACTGGGCAGATGCTTCCATGTCGCTTTTTTCCGCTCAAGACATCCAGATGAATCGACCCGCCACGTGCTGCCGCCCCGCCGCTGCGTCTTCGTTGCGTTTGCTTTCACTGCCGCCTGCCACTGCCACTGCCACTGCCGCTGCCTACTGGCTCACAAAGGTCCGCTGATGCCGCCGTCCTTGCGGATGCGCCAGAAGTGGACCGCGATGAGCACGGCCGCGACCAGCGGCAGCGCGACGCAGTGCAGCACGTAGAAGCGCAGCAGCGCGTTCTCGCCGACGGTGGTGGCGCCCAGCAGGAGATAAGCCGCATCGGAGCGCGGCGTCACCAGCGGGATGCCGCCAGGCAATTGCAGCATGTCGCTGAACGGGCCGCCGAGGCCGACGAAGGGCGTGGCCTTGCCCATGTTGGACCCGACGGTGATGGCCCAGATGGCGAGCTGGTCCCACGGCAAGAGGTAACCCGTGAACGACAGCAGCAGCGTCAGGACAAGCAGGATGACGCCGACGCCCCAGTTGAACTCGCGGGGCGGTTTATACGACCCGGTGAGGAAGACGCGCATCATGTGCAGCCAGATGGCGATGATCATGGCGTGCGCCCCCCACCGGTGCATCTCGCGGAGCAGGCCGAGGGTCATGGCGGCCCGCATGCGGATCACGTCGAGGTAGGCGTACTCCACCACCGGGCGGTAGTAGAACATCAGCAGCACGCCGGTGATCGTCTCGGCCAGGAAAAGGAAGAACGTGAGGCCGCCCATGCACCAGGTGAAGGAGAGGCGGATGCCGCTCTTGCGCACCGCCACCGGATGCAGGTGCAGGAACACGTTGCTCATGACGGCCATGACGCGCGTGCGCCGGTCGCGCGGGACGCCGTGACGGAAGATGGAGTTCCAGACCTGTGTCGAACGGATGTAATTCAGGACTGAACTGAGCATCGCGACTGGCCCAATCGTTGAGGAACCCAAAAAGAACGCGGCGACGACCGCCGTGCCCCCGCCATCGTCCGCCGCTGTGGAAAACAAGCACCGGCGGCGGCGGCTTCGGGGCGAGCCAGCATTGTTGCGTTTTGCCCGCCGTCTGCAAGTCGAGCGCCGCCGTGCGGACAAGGCTGATCAAAATCGTTCCACCGTCCAGTAATCGGCTCGCTTTCAAAGGGCACGCGGATGAGCGAGCCACGCGCCTTTCTCCGATAACAACCGGCCTCTCTCAATGGATAATGTCTCGTGTTGGGTGACAACAAAACGCGTGGCCGAGAAGGAGTGGTCTAAGAAAGCACGAGCAACCAGGCAACCTCACGGATGCAAGATTGCACGAGCCGAACAGACCATTCCTTCCCGCCCACGGTTGGCGACGATGACAGACGATGACAAGTGATCGAGCGTGGACGTGGCGGAGTGGTCTAGAAAAGCACGGGCAGCGGAGCGTCTCTTAGACGCAAAATTGCAAGCGCCCAACAGACCACTCCACCACGGCCACCCTCAAGTGAATGAAGTGAGTGTGGACGTGGCGGAGTGGTCTCGACAGCACGAGCAGACGAGTCTTCGGACCTGTTTGCAAGTGCCCAACAGACCATTCCACCACGGCCACCCTCAGATTGGACCAAAGCGGGCGTGGACGTGGCGGAGTGGTCTAAGCAGCACACGCAGGAAAGTCTCCGGACAGCACTGCGAGTGCCGAACAAGACCATTCCACCACGGCCACCCTCCAAGCCGGCGCGTGGTCGTGAAGGAGCGGTCTGGAAAGCACGTTCAACGCCGCATCTGAAAAGATGCCGATTGCCAGTGCCGACAGACCACTCCTTCACGGCCATGCAGACAGTCGCAGTCGAACGAAGCGGCCGCGGAAGAGCGGTCTTGGTGTGCGTACCAGAACGCAACCTTACAGGTTGCGAGTGCTGCGGCACCCCGAGACCGTTCCTTCGCGGCCGCTTTCGTTTTGATCGACGCGCCTCATCTCTCCTACCACTTATCCGTCCACGAGCTGAACCACGCCCAGATTCGCTGGCTCAGCCGGAGGAACGCAAACGGCAGCACCAGCGACATGACGATTGAAATGACAACGATGACCCAAAGGTGGTCTGGCAGCACCCACGGGCCGAGGTAAAAACTCCACGCGGCCACCGGCACCATGGTGAGGACCATGTTGAAGGAGATCGCCCCGGTCATCTCGCCGTGACGGTCGGCCTGTCCTTCTTTAGCGCGGTATTCGGCCATGGGATAAGTTGCTCTACAAATCCATCAAGGGGTGTCGCCAGATCGTAGCGCGGGTGCAACCGGGCGGCGCGAATCCCGCAGCGCGCGCACCTTCATCCAATCCGCTTTTCGTAGAAATGGCTTAGCGGATCGTCGCGGTAGTCGCCGAACGGCCCGATGCGGCGGTAGCCCATGCGTTCGTACAGGCCGGCGGCCTCGCGCTGATGGATGCCGGCCTCAAGGCGCAAGAGATGGACGCCGTGGGCGCGGGCGTGGTCGGCGAGGCGGTCGAGCATGAGCTTGGCGAGGCCGAGGCCGCGGAACGCCGGACGGACGTACATGCGCTTGATCTCGCCGTACTCAGTCCCGAACAGCTTGATCCCTCCGCACCCGGCCGGCGCGCCGTCGTGGCGCACGAGAAAGAACGCAACGCCTTGGGCAATGAGGTGGCCGACGCTGAGCCCGTACTGGCTTTCGGCAGGGTAGAGCGGCGTGAGATAGTCTTCGAGCTCGTTGATGAGCGCGACGGCGTCTGCGGTGTCGGGGCGCTCCGGGGTAATGAGGGCGGGCATGGGGGCGATGATACTCGGGCAATTGATGCGCAGATCGCGGACAAGCACCACTGTTTCGGGATCATGCTGCGCACTATCGTCCATTGCTCGCGCCCTTGCTACTGATAGCATGATGGTGCGAGACGGGCATGGTTTTGCCGGGCGGTTTCGAGGGGTTCAACTCAATCAGAGGGGTACGCGATGCGACGGATCAAAACGGGTGCGGTGGCAGTGCTTTTCGCTTGTGCGCTTTCCCCTTGGAACGTGGCGTGCTTTGCCGACGAGGCGGCCGACGCCAAGGCGCTCTTCGACAAAAACTACGGCGCGGCGGTGCGCGGCGTGAAGGGGACGCGCTCCACGGCGGACGACGCCAAGCTGGCGATCGTGCTGCTGGAGGAGGCGAACAAGGGCAGCGGCGGGCTGGCGTACAACGTATTGCTGCTGGAGCAGGCGTACGAGTTCGGCAAGCTGCACACCGACGGCATGCGGGCGGCGGCCGACGCATTGCAATACCTGTCGCAGCTCGTGCCGCGCCGGCAACTGGAGACGCAGGAGAAGCTGCTGGTGCTGTACGAGATCGTGTTCCGCAACGCCGCCGGCAAGAGCAACAAGGACATCCACAAGAAAGCGGGCAGCGCGACGACCGACCTGATCGTCGAGATCGCGCAGGCCAAGAGCAAGCGGGCCGAGTACGCCTCGGCGATCTCCCAGCTCAACAAGGCGGTTGGCATCGCCCGCAGCGTCGCTTACTCGGCCCGGCAGGACGAGATCAGGAAGATGCTCGATGAGATGACGCCGCTGGCGCCGGTGGACACCAAGGTGCAGATCGCCAAGCGGGCCCTGGCCAAGGACCCCGCGGACAAGGAGGCGGCGAAGTCGCTGACCGAGCTTTACCTAAAGGACCTTGATCGACCGCTCACCGCCAAGACGTACGCCGAGGTCACGCAGGACGCGAAGGCGGTCGAGCTCTTCACGTTGGCGGGCAAGCCGGTCGACGAACTGAACGCGGAGGAGGCGGGCCGGCTGGCGAAGTGGTACGACGGGCTGGCGGCGGATGGGACGGCCGGGGCGAAGACCAATGCGCTGGTGCGGGCGAAACTGTACTACGCCCGCCTGCTCAACCTCAAGGCCAACGACGCGGACGCCAAGGCGGGACTGACGAAGGTGGACGCGGCGCTGGCGGCCCTGAAGCTCGACGCGAAAAAGATCGAGACGCTGGTGCAGAGTCGGCGCGACCGGTTGGCCATCGTGGTGGCGGCCCGGCCGACGCCGCCCAAGCACGTGGACCCGCCGAAGGTCGATCCGCCCAAGATCGACCCTGTGAAGCCCGATCCGGTGAAGCCGAAGCCCGAACCGGTGAAGCCCGCGGACCCGCCGCCGGCGCCGGTGGTGGAGCCGGACCAGCGGGCGGTGGAGCCGGAGTTTCAGGAGGAAGAGTTGGATGATGAATACTGGAAAAAACGCAAAAGCATCTTTGATTTCGGGATGTAAACCGGAGCACGCGGCAGAAGCCGTGCTCCTCCCCGTCAGCGCCGAGGCAATCGCATGTAGGAGTGGCACTGACATGCGGAGTCCGCGGTGCTTTCAGTGTCGGCAATCGAATGACCGACCACACTGACAAGGCCTCCGAGCAGTCTTTGTCAGTGCCACCCCTCGGTGCATGCGATTGCCCTGTCCGCTCATGCTCGTCATTGGCTTCGCCAAGTCGTGGCCGGTATGATCATGTCGGTCGGATGTGCAGAAACGCGTTTTGTCTTGACGATGCGTCCGCCGCCGATACACTGAAGTGTCGGCATAACATCGCTCTCTCTTCCCACCAGCACCGTGTTGCGTTTGCGCACGGTGCTGTTTTTGTTTTACGGGCGGGGTTGGGATAGGTTCGAGCTTGCCGTGCACGAGGACGTGACGGCTCGCCTATTTCTGCTTCACCGCGTCCTCCAGCGCCTTCATTACGATCGGCGCCGTCTCCGCGCCGATACTGTTGATCTCGCCGTACTGCGATCGCTTTCGGCCGTAGGCGAAGGGGGCGTGCACGTCCCACTGGCGCTTGGGGATGATGTAGCCGATCTCGTCGTTGGCGAGGCCGATCGTAAGCATCTTCTTTCCGGGGAGGATCGCGGTGACGTGTTTCTCCTTCGGCGCCCGCGGGAAGTCTGCGCCGGCATCGGGCGGGTCCTGGATCTGCCCGTAGATGAGTTCGGGGTAGATCTCGCCTGGGATGCAGGCGACGTGCAGCTCGCCGAGGCGGAGGTAGGCAACCTCGGTCTCGACGGCCGCCTGCTGCTGCGTGTCCGTGTCGGCGTAGACGGCGCCGCGCGTCGCCGGATCGCCGGTGTACGTGAATGCTTCGCGCTGGAGGACGCCGATCTTTCGGGCGGCGACGTAGAGCGGGTTCGTCAGCGGGAGATAGACATTTCGCGACGACGCGTGCAGCGGCGTCAGCTCGATCGGCTCCGCGCTGGCGACGGCCTTGTCCGCCAGCGCGGCGACCATCTCACCGTAGACCCGCGCGTACTCGAAGTCTCCTTCCTTCAGCAGGGCACCCGCGGCGCTCTTGACCACGCCATCGGGTGGGGCCATCAACCCCCCCACCGCCCCGCTGAAATACGCCACCGGGCAGTTGTGCTTCTTCTTGAGCGCCGCCACCGTCGCCCAGCAGAAGTCCGCCGTGACCTCTTTGTTGCGGGAGCCCATTGCCTCGGGATGGCAGTTCCACTGCACGAGCAGACCGTGCGGCTTGGCGTCGCTGGTGCGCGTGAAGTAGAGGACGCGCAGGACACCGTCGAACACCTGCGGCTGCCTGCTGTCGCCCAGCAGCGACGTGTCCTCCGCGGCGCCGTAGGTCGCCTTCACGGCTGCGAGATTCTTCTGTGCTGCGAGAACCGCGGCAACGCAACCATCGATCAGCTCCGCCGTATAAGCAGGGTCGACACCGGTCTGGATCGGCGACGCGCCCCACAGTCCGATGGTGTCGGGGCCTTCGTGGTTGTGGGTGGCGCTGACCATGACGTAATCGAAACCGGCGAGCTTGGCGCGGACAGCCTTGACGGTTGGGTACATGACGCCGATGAGGTCGCAGGCGACGAAGGCGATTTTGCGTTTCCCATCGGAGAGCACGACGGCGCGGGCGAAGAGCGGGTCGTGGACGGCGGTCGCCCGGCGGCCCTGGCCATAGCCGGCGAGAAAGACGCCCTTCTCCGCTTTGAGGTCCGGCGTGATGTCGGCCTCGCCGAAACCGACGCGCAGGTCGGCGCGGGCGTTCAGCGCGAAGACGCAAGCGATAAGGCAGGCAAAAGCGGCGCGGCGGGCGATGGGCATGTGATGGGTCCTTGCCGGGATGATCGATCATACCGGTGGGTCATCTGAAAGTTCCAAACCGCAGACGTATCATGTCTTCCCGATGACCACGGTCGAACTCAAACCCGCCGCGCCCGAGGTCGCCATTTCCGTCGAGAACCTCATCAAGCGGTTCGACGGCAAGACCGTGCTCAACGGCATCAACCTCTCGATCCATCAAGGCGAGACGATGGTCATCATGGGCGGCTCCGGTTCGGGCAAGAGCACGCTGCTGCGGCTGATCATCGGATCGCTCAAGCCCGATGAGGGCCGGATCAAAATGCTCGGCCAGGACATCACCGATCTCCGCGATGCGGCGCTCGACGACGTGCGGAAAAAGTTCGGCATCCTGTTTCAATCCGGAGCCCTCTTCAACTCGATGACGCTACGGGAGAACGTCGCGCTGCCCCTTGAGGAGCACACCGACCTGCCGCGCAACGTGATCGACATCATGGTGAAGATCAAGCTGGAGATGGTGGGCCTGCGCGAGCACGCCGAGAAGTTTCCGTCGCAGATCTCCGGCGGGATGAAGAAGCGCGCGGGCCTGGCGCGGGCCCTTTCGCTCGACCCGCAGATTCTTTTCTATGACGAGCCTTCCGCCGGCCTCGACCCGGTGACCAGCGCGGAGATCGACCAGCTCATCATCGGCCTGTCCAGCCAGCTCGGCGTGACCAGCGTGGTGGTGACGCACGAGATGGACTCGGCGTTCGCCATCGCCGACCGCATGGCGATGCTCGACAAGGGGCGGATGCTGCGCGTCGAGCCCCGCGACTACTTCGACCGGCTGCGGAGCGGCGACGCCCCCGCCGCCGACCTGACCGCCGATGAGCTGCTCATCCGCCAGTTCCTGCGCGGCGACGCGGAGGGGCCCATCACGCAGCGGAAGCAGACCACGAATTATGCGGAAGACCTGCTCAGCACCGGCGGCGAGCGGGCCGTGCGACCGGCGGTCCAGGCGACGCGCGGCGCGTAATGAGATCAAAACGCAGTCAGAATCCTGAAGACTGAATACTGAATACTGAATACTAAAGCCAGAATGCGGACCGCACCCGGGAGCGCATCCCTTTCGTTCTGATTTCTGTATTCAGTATTCTGACTTCGCCTTTTCCTTTGCTTGCGAGCCAGCCCATGAACCCACAACGCGACAACGTCAAAGCCGGCCTGTTCCTCCTTGTCGGTCTTGCCCTCGCCGTGACCGCCGTCATCGTGCTCTCCGACTTCAGCGGCATGTTTGCCCGCTACCAGAATGTGCGCGTCTACTACGCGCTGAGCGACGGCCTCCAGGGGCTCAAGCCCGGCGCCCGCGTGACGCTCGGCGGCCAGCCCGTCGGCGAAGTCGCCGAGATCACCGACTATGCCGCGCAAGGCGGCGACGGCCGCATCGTCGGCGCCGTCATCACCATCGAGATGCCCGCCCGCATCAAGCTCTATTGGAACGCCCGCATTGAACTCGAGAAGCCGCCCCTGGGCTCGAACACCACCATGAACATCGCCAGCGTCGGCGCGGGCAAGCCGTACGACCCCGAGGCGGTGATCGCGCTGACGGAACTGGTGGAACACTATCCGCACCTGCAGCCGCAGCCGAGCGACAACGAGATGGTCAAGCAGCAGCGTATCGAGGAAGCCGGCCGCCAGCTCGCTTTGCTGCCGCCCGGCACGATCCCCGGCCGCATCGCCGGCAGCGCGCTCACCGAGGGCTTTGCTCGCGACATCGGCATCGCCGACCGGCAGCGGCAGGAGATCCAGGACATCATCAAGAACACGCAGGTTATCACCTCTGATTTCCGCAACTTCTCCGCCGCCCTCGGCAAGCGCGGCGAGACGTTTGCTTCATCCTTCGACAACATCGCCGACCTGACCGCGGGGTTAAGGAAGGACGTGCCGCCGATCATGGCGTCCGCCCAGCAAACCGTCGACAAGGTCGGCGGCGTGGTCGACGACGCCAGGGCCGCCGTCGCGGATTTGCGCAAGGCGGCCGAGGACGTCCGCGTCGTTATCGCCCAGACCCGGCAGCATTCGGAGATTTGGCTCGCCCATATTGATGCGGTGGCGAAGAACGCCGATGAGGCGGTGGCCCAGCTCCACGCCTTGATTAAAGACAAGGACCCGGTCGTCCGCGCGGCGCTCGACAACCTTGCGGCCGTCGCGAAAACGGCGAGCGAGAAGACGATGAAGCAGGTGGAAGAGGCGCTCAACTCCGGCTCGCAGGCGATGAAAAACCTGGAGAAGGGAACCGCGGGCTTGAGGATGTTCATCGACGAGCAGCGGCCGGTACTGGCGCGGGCGTTCGCCAACGCGGGCCTGACCACGGCGCAGTTGAAACTCGCGGCCATCGAGATCAGACGGTCGCCGTGGCGGTTGCTCTACGAGCCCGGCGACAAGGAACTGGAGACGGACAGCCTTTACGACGCGGCCCGCTCCTTCGCGCTGGCCGCCTCCACGCTCGACTCCGCGGCACAGGGCTTGCGCGCCGTAGCGCAGGACCCGCAAAACAAGGAGCAGGTGAAGCCGATGCTCGACCACCTCGAGGCGCTGTTCGGCAAGTACAAGCTCGCCGAGGAAAAGTTCTGGAAAGCGCTGGGCGAGAAGCCGGGCAACGGGAAGTAGGTCGTTCAGGGCAGTGCCCACGCAAGGTCCTCAAAGCCCACCCACTCCCGTGGGTGGGTCTGCACTACCATCCCATCACCATGCCAAGTCAGTTCGACGCCATCATCATCGGCGGAGGGCACAACGGCCTCGTCTGCGCCGCCTACCTCGCCAAGGCCGGCCGCAAGGTCTGCGTGCTCGAGAAGCGCCGCGTGCTCGGCGGCTGCTCGTCGACGGAAGAGTTGTGGCCCGGCTTCAAGGTGTCGCCGGCCGCCTACGTCATCTCGCTCTTCCTCCCGCGCATCATCCGCGACCTCAAGCTCCATGAGAACGGCTTGAAGGTGCTGCCGCGCAGCCCGTCATCGTTCACGCCGTTGCTCGATGGTCGACGGCTGCTGCTGGGGCCTGACACAGCATCTAATCAGCGGGAAATCAGCAAGTTTTCCAGGGGCGACGCCGAGCAGTACCCGATGTATGAGGCGATGCTGACGCGCATTGCGCAGCACATCGAGCCGCTCTTGATGTCGCCGCCGCCGCGCGTGCCGCCGGGGCTGCGCGACCTGCCGAAGCTCTGGCAATATTCAAAGCTCATGAAGAAGCTCGGCGCGGACCTGCGGCCGGCGGTCGAGTTGCTCACCGGACCCGCCACGCCGATCCTGCATCGCTGGTTCGAGAGCGAGGCGCTGAAGGCCACGCTGGCGACTGACGCGATCATCGGCGCGTTCGCCGCCCCCTCGATGCCGGGCACGGCCTACGTGCTCATGCACCACGTGATGGGCGAGGCCGGCGGCGCCCGCGGCGTGTGGGGTTATGTGCAAGGCGGCATGGGCGGCCTCGCCGATGCGCTGGAGAAGTCGTGTAAGCAGCTCGGCGTCGAGATTCGGCGCGAGGCGGGCGTGGCGAAGATCAACGTCAACGCCGGCGTCGCCAGCGGCGTCACGCTCGAATCCGGCGAGACGATCGACGCGAAGACCGTCGCATCGAGCGTCGATGCGAATCTCACATTCATGAAGCTCGTCGGCGCGGACTTCCTGCCGCCCGAGTTCGCCACCACGATCCAGGGCATCGACTATTCATCCGCCAGCGCGAAGATCAATCTCGCCCTCGACGCCCTGCCCCAGTTCAACACCGGCGATGTGCCGCGCGAGATCGCCCTGCACGGCACCACGCACCTGTGCGAGACGCTCGACACCATCGAGCGGGCCTACGACGATGCGAAGTACGGCGAACCCAGCCGCGAGCCGGTTTTGGAGATCACCACGCCGACGACGGTCGATTCGTCCCTCGCGCCGCCGGGCAAGCACTTGCTCTCGATGTTCGTGCAATACGCGCCGTATTCGCTGCGCGAGGGGACTTGGACCGAGGCTCGCAAGGACGTATTCCTCGACCGCTGCATCGCGGTCGTCTCGCGCTACGCTCCGAACATCCGGAACATCATCCTGCACAAGCAACTGCTCACGCCCGTCGACCTCGAGACGACCTACGGCCTCACCGGCGGCAACATCTTCCAGGGCGCGATGCCGCTGCACCAACTGGGCCCCTTCCGCACCGACTACCGCACGCCGATCCGCGGCCTGTTCATGTGCGGCGCCGCGACGCACCCCGGCGGCGGCGTGATGGGGGCGTGCGGATTGAATGCATCGCATGCGGTTTTGAAGGGCTGACGGTTGATGCCACTGGCAGTCCGCTGCCAGGGCCAGCACGTGACGATGTGCCGGTAACGCGAGGCACGGGCAGCGGACTGCCAGTGGCATCAACGCGAAAACAACATCCAATGACCCACCTCCGTCAACTCGGCAACACCGACATCCGTGTCTCGCCGGTCAGCATGGGCTGCTGGCCCATCGCGGGCGTCACCAGCCTCGGCGTCACCGAGGCCGACAGCCTCGCCGCATTACAGGCGTCCCTCGATGCCGGCGTCAACACGTTTGACACCGCTTACTGCTACGGATTGAACGGTGAAAGCGAGAAGCTCATCGCCAAAGCGCTGGGGCACCGCCGCGACGAGATCGTGATCTGCACCAAGGGCGGTATCCACTTCGATGCGGCGGCGAAGCAAGCGAAGGATGGCCGCCCCGAAACGCTTCGGCGCGAATGCGATGAAAGCCTCCGTCGACTGAATACCGATCGTGTCGATCTCCTCTACCTGCACGCCCCCGCCCCAGACGTGCCGCTCTGCGAATCGGCGGGCGAGCTCAAGCGGCTGATGGACGAAGGCAAGACCCGCAGCGTCGGCGTCTCCAACTTCAGCGCGGAGCAGTTGGAGGCGTTTCACCAATACTGCCCGATCACCGCGTTTCAGCCGCCGTACAACATGCTGATGCGCGACATTGAAGAGGACACGCTGCCTTGGTGCATGGACCACGGCGTATCGGTGCTCGTGTACTGGCCGCTGATGAAGGGGCTTTTATCGGGCGGGCTGCCGCGCGACTTCAAGTTCGAGGCGAAGGATGGCCGCGCTAAATACCCGATGTTCCAGGGCGTCGAGTGGGAACGGAACCAAGACCTGATCGACGCGCTTCGACCGATCGCGGCGGAGACTTCCGGGGGCGGCCGGTCGCTATCACAGATGGTTATCAATTGGACGATCTCGCAGCCGGGCATTACCAGCGCGATCTGCGGATCGAAGCGCGCCGATCAGGCAAGGGAGAACGCAGGCGGCATGGGCTGGAAACTGACGGCAGCGCAGCGTGAAAAGGTCGACGCCGCGCTACGGGCCCGTGGCAAGCCGATCACGCGCGGGGCGGTGTAGGAATTGTCCGAGCCGCAACGCGTAAGCGTGGCGGAAGCCACGAATCACTGTATTCCAAGCATCCGCATGCTTACGCGTTGCGGCTCGGACGCGCCGAGGCAGCCGCTTCACTTGATCGGCGAATAATCCGTCGGCGTCATGAACTTCGAGACGACCGTTTTCACCAGCGGCCCGTCCTTGTGCGACTCGGCGACGACCTTCTTCCACTCCGGGTCGTCGCGGAACGCCGACCACGACTTCTCCCGGGCCTCCTTGCTCGGGTAGGCGAGGATGTAGATCAGCGTGGTTTTCGATTCTTTCTCGTCGGTGGGAACCCAGTAGCCGATCAGGTCCATGCCGTGCTTCACGAACAGCTTGTTCGTGTGATCACGGAAGCGGGCGTGCATCGCGTCGAATTTCCCATCGTGGGCGGTGTAGGTGCGCATCTCGAAGAAGCGCTCCCTGGGCTGGGGCTTCTCGTCTTCGGCGTGAGAGCGGCTGACCGCCTGACCAACGATGAATGTTGCGGCGACGAGGGCGGCGAGGGCTGAACAACGGATCGTGGACTTCATCTGAACCTCCTATGGATCATGACGTCGACCCGCACAGGTTAGCATGTCGCGCTTCACCGACGTTGTATCATCGCACCGCACGTTCCGGCTGGTCCCAAGGAGTTCTTCATGTCGCCCCGCTTGCTCATCACCGGCGCCACCGGCAAGGTCGGCCGGCATTTTCTCTGGCGGCTGCTCACCGACGCGCGGTTCGATCACCTTAACGTCCGGGCCCTGTGCCACCACCGCAAGCTCGAGCCGCACCGCCGGCTTCAGGTGATAAGCGGCTCCATCAGCGACCGCGCCGTCGTCGCCGCCGCGATGAAAGGCGTCACCCATGTGCTGCACCTGGCGACCTGCAAGGAGACGCCGCAGGACATCATGGACGTCGCGGTGAAGGGCATGTTCTGGCTGCTTGAGCAGTCGCGGCTGAGCAAGACGTTCAAGCAGTTCATCCTCATCGGCGGCGACGCCGCGATGGGCCATTTTTTCTACCCGCACCCGACGCCGATCACCGAAACGCAAAAGCACTCTGCATATCCCGGCTGTTACGCGCTCTCGAAGGTGCTTGAGGAGGTGCTGCTCGAGCAGTATTTCATCCAATACAACCTTAACGGCTGCTGCCTGATGGCCCCGTGGATCATGGAGAAGGACGACTTCAAGTACACGCTCAGCTTCGGCGAAGACGTCTTTGGCGGGCCGCGCTGGCGCGACCTTGTCGGGGCGAAGAAGGCGGATCAATACATGAAGAAGCGCACGGTGCCGGTGCTGTGTGACAAGGACGGCAACGCGATCAAGCGCAACTTCGTACACGTCGATGACCTGTCGTCCGCCATCCTCGACGCAATCGATCACCCCAAGGCCCGGCAGCAGAAGTTCAACATCTGCACGAACGAGCCCGTCGATTACCGCGAGGTTGCGGCGTACCTGAAAGCGTCGCACGGACTGCCGAGCGTCGATGTCAAGACGCCGTTCGCGTCGACGTGGCTCGACAACGCGAAAGCAAAATTTCTGCTCGGCTGGCGGCCGCGTTATGACTTGAAGCGGCTGATCGATGAGGCGTGGAAGTACGAGCGTGGGCCGGACGAGCCGCGGAAGGTCTGGTATCCGGGTTGATTCGCGCGCATCGCGCGGCGCGAGATGGGTACATTAGTCGGATGCCGCTGATCCCCACCCCCCACCTTCTCGTCGACGCCGCCGTCGTTCGCCGCAACCTCGCACGGCTTGCCGATTACTGCACGCAACACAGGATCGGCCTGCGCCCGCACACTAAGACGCACAAGTCGCAGCGGCTCGGGTCGATGCAGATGGAACTCGGCGCGGTCGGGCTGACCGTCGCGAAGGTTGGCGAGGCCGAGACGATGGCCGATGTCTGCGACGACCTGCTGCTCGCCTACCCCGCAGTCGATCCGGCACGCTGCGAGCGGCTCGCGGAACTGGCGGAGCATGTCACCGTGCGCGTCGCCATTGATTCGGCGTTCGCCATCAATGCCCTGGGCGAAGCGGCCCGGTCGGAAGCTACCACCCTAGGCATCCTTGTGGACCTCGATGTGGGCTTCGGCCGCACCGGCGTGCAGACTATCGAGCAGTCGCTCGAAATGGCGCAGCTCGCCGATCAGACCGACGGACTACGGTTGGACGGGCTTTTCATCTACCCCGGACACATCGGCTCGCCGCCGAGCGAGCAAATCGCCGCCCTCGCCGCCGTCAGCGCGAAAACCGGCGCCGCGATTGAACTTTGGAAGCAGCACGGCCTGAACACCGGCATTGTCTCCGGCGGCTCCACGCCCACCGCTTTGCAATCGCACCTCGTCCCGCAGGTCACCGAGATCCGCCCTGGCACTTATATTTACAACGATCTCAACACCACCTACCGCGGCTACTGCACGCTCGATGACTGCGCCGCCCGCATCGTCTGCACCGTGGTCAGCGACGCCGTGCCCGGCAAGGTCGTGATCGATGCCGGCAGCAAGACGCTCACCAGCGACCGCAACGCCGCCGGCGAGCAGCACGGTTACGGCCTCGTCGTCGAATATCCCCGCGCGAAGATTGTGCGCTTGAGCGAGGAGCACGGCGAGATCGACATCCGCGACTGTGATCGGCCGCCGGTCGTGGGCGCACGTGTGAGCGTGATCCCGAATCACATCTGCCCGTGCGTGAACCTACAGGACCAAGTGTGGTGGAAGGACGGCGAGATCGTCGAAGCGATCACGGTCGATGCACGCGGGATGCTGACGTGATACCTGCGAGTAACTAGAATAAAAAAATGAAAGCTGAAAAGATCGCGACATGGGACGGGTTTAAGAAGCGCTTGACGAAGTATCTGAGCTACGATTTCGAGCGACGACAGGGATTCCTATTTCGTGGACACGCGTCCAGTGGCTGGAACCTTCGTCCGACAATCGATCGCCTCTCAGCCAGTAACAAATTGGCAGCCAGCGCACGTGCTGATTATCTGGGGAAGCTTGTCACGGCATTCCGTGAGAACTCAATGGGTTTGCAACTGCACGAACAACGGCCGCAATCAGAGGAAGAGTGGGAGTTTCTCGGCCGCCATCACGGACTGCCAACCTCAATCATGGATTGGACCCGATCACCATACGTCGCAGCGTTTTTCGCGTTTGACGAGGTGGTCGATGCGGAAGAGGCAAGCGTCTGGGTATTGCAGTGCAATCTCATACAGATGGATGAAATCTCCGAGCTAAGGTTGGACCAATTCAAAGACACGCTGCGATTCAATATCCGCGCCGCTGAGCAACGTGGGGTTTCGATGAGGGTCCTGACGAACGAGCGGCCGGTTGAGGATGTCCTGAGCAAGGCACTCATTCGACTCGATATCCCGCGGACAGAACGTGCCATCGCCCTGCGAGACTTAGACGAGATGCTAATCAATCATCGGACTCTTTACCGAGACCTCATTGCGGCGGCAAAGGTCGCTATGATGAGGATAGGAGCGGTTTGAATGCACACGACACAAGACAACATTCTGCGTCCGGACCCGTTGCCTCATGACGACCGAGTGCTTATCGAGGCGTACATGGAGGTAGGGATCGCTCTTGATAGGCTCCCCTATTCGCCAGCGTTTGACCGGCTATTTGACCGTGTGCGTGGAGCCCTGTCTGTCAAGGACGATGCCGAGTCACGCAATTTGATTTTTCAGCGACTGACTAACCTTCGAAAGAGCGGCAAACTTCCACGGTTGGACCGACCCGAGTCCTCAACTGACCTGCTTGAGTTTTAACCCGGCACCGCCGCCGCGAGGTCGATCCACATGCCGTCCTTCACGACCGGCCCCGGCGCGGGGCGCTGTCGCAGCTTGCGCACGAGATCGAGCATCGGCTGGTGCAGCGGCGCGGTGAAGCGGACCACTTCGCGGGTGATGGGGTGCACGAAGCTGAGCATGCCCGCGTGCAAAGCGGGGGTGAAGAGGATCATGTCCCGCCGCTGGGCCGCCTTCGCTTCGAGGCGCTGGCCGTCTTCGCGCGTTCGGGCAAACGTGAGGAACTTACGCGAGCCGGCGGCGATGGGCGGTTTCGTTAGTTCGGCTTCGCCGATCGGTTCGCCGCCGTAAATGATGTCGCCGATGATCGGGTGGCCGAGGTAGCTCATGTGCACGCGGATCTGATGGGTGCGGCCGGTCTTCAGTTCGAGTTCGACGAGCGAGTAGCCTTCGTACTGCTCGCGGACCCGGAAGATGGTGACAGCGGAGCGCCCCTGCGTGTCGCGCCTGATGGCATAGGCCTCGCGGATGGTCGGGTGCTTGCCGATCGGTTCGTCGATGACGCCGGCCGGCGAATCGAGGTTGCCATGCACGAGGGCGAGGTACGCCTTGAGGGTGTGGCGGTCCTCGAACTGGCGGGCGATGCCCCAGTGGGCCTCATCGGATTTCGCGACGACCATGACGCCGGTGGTGAAGCGGTCGAGGCGGTGGACGATGCCGGGCCGGCATTCGGCGCTGCCGACTTCGCTGAGTCCGTCGACGGTGACGGGCGGGCCGTCGTATTCTTTTGAACCGGGTGAAGTCGCCGAGAGCGTGCCTGGCGGAATCCTGCGGACGACATCACCGTTCTCATCGCGCGGCGACGGCTTCGCCGGCACCGCCTCACGGCCACGGATCACCGTCCCGTTGCGGCCGCGCTTGAAGCCTGTGACCCGGTGTGCCTCAAACGCCTGCCCCACCGCTTGGCGCTGCTGCTTGAAGTGGTGGGCGAGGCCGTTGAGCAGCGTGCCCGACACGTGGCTGCGGGCCGGATGAACGATCAGGCCGGCCTGCTTGTTCACGATGATGAAGTGGGCGTCTTCGTACAGAATGTGCAGCGGGATTTCCTCCGGCTCGATCGTGCGGATCGCGGGGGCGGGCAGGATGACATCGATCACGTCGTCCTTGAGGATGAGCGTGCTGGCCTTGGGGACCTTGTCGTTGACTTTGACGCCGCCGAGATCAATGAGTTTCTGGATGCGATTGCGGCTGATGCCCTTGAGACGGTCCATCAGATAGCGATCGACGCGGCGGCGGACATCGCGGCGGATCTTGAACCGCCGGTGATCGGCACCTTCGCCGAACAACTCGTCTTCTTCCGTGACATCGGCGTCGAGCTCACCGTGGGCATCGACGGGTGCGGATAAGTCCGCCGGCTCGGCGGGAGCGGGCGGCTTCTCGCTGCCACTCATCTGCTCGAAGCGCCGGCTGCCGCGACGCGAGGATTCATCGCGCTTCTTCTTCACGGCGTGGGCGTCTTCGCGTCTTTCGCCGCGGCGGGATCGGGGACCTTCGCGTCTTTGGCATCCTTGGCCGGCGCGGGCTCCTTGGCATCCTTCGTCGGCGCGGGCGTTGGAGTCGGTGCGGGAGTCTTCGCGTCTTTTGTCGGCACGGGATCAGGGACCTTCGCGTCTTTCGTCGGTGAAGGATCCGGCGTCTTGGCGTCCTTCGTGTCCGGCGTCTTCGATGGGGTGAACGGGCCCTTCTCCGGCGCTTCGTTCGTCTTGCCGTCCTTGGCGTCCAGCGGGAACGGGAAGCCGAGCGGGTCCTTCCCGCCGCCCAAGGGCGACTCCTTCACCTCTTTGCCGAACACCGGCGTCACTTGAATCTTCTCCAGCGACGCCGCGAATGACGCAGCCCGCTTCTTCAGGAACTCCAGCCCCTCGCCCGGCTCGTTCTGGATGGCCAGGTACTGCTCCTTCGCCTTGTCCCACTGCCCGCGCGTCTCCGCGAGCGCGGCCAGGCCGAGTCGGGCCTTGATGCGGATCAGCGGGTGCTTCGCGGCGTCGAGCACGCTCTGGTACATCGACTCGCCTTGGTCGAGCAGTTGCTTCTTCTTGTCTTCAGAGATCGCGTCGGCCCCCACCCCGGCCGGCTTGCGCACCAAAGGCAGGATCGCATCGGCGCCGCGCAGGTTGGCGTGCAGCTTCACCGCGTCGTTGCTCGTGTCCTGCGCGAGGCTGCGGAAAGCCTCCGGCGTCGGCGCTGTCGCCAGCGCATACTGCTCGTTGTCGCGCGAGGCCGTGGCGCTGGCGCTGAAATAGCGGATGGCAAGAATCAGGGCCGCAAGCACGACAGCGCCGCCGAGCACCTTCATCTGGTGCTTCGCCCACCAATCCTTCAGCGTCGTGATGGCGACGGCGAGGTCGTTCTCTTTAAGTTCGTGACGGTGTTCGGAGTCCATGGGATAGGGTTCGGGGTTCAGGGTTTAGGGTGTAGCAAAGAGCAACGGGAATGTTTTGTTCAATGAGCCCAGGATTCAAGGGTGGAAACATAACGGGCATCATGATGTTGGATTGAAATCCTGAATCATACACCCTGAACCCTGATCGCTGCCTCACGGCTTCACGCCGCCCGTATGCGTCACGTTCCGGTCGCGGATTGTCACCAGCACATCCAGCACGCGCGGGTGGCTGATCTGCACGGCGAGTTCCTCCTGGCCCTTGATGAACACCATCGTGGTGATGGAACCATCCGACCGTTCCCGGGCGGCCTGCCAGCCGTGCGCGGGCAGTTGCTGCCGGTAAAACTGCGTGGCGTCGGCGACGGTCGCGATGCCCTGGTACACATGGGTCACCGCCCGCGGCCCGCTCGGCGGCACAAAACTGCTGCTCCGCGACGGCACCGCCGCAAAACCGACCGGCATCGGTACATCCGCGATCGGCGACTTCTGGGCCGCCACCAGTCCGGGCCCCGCCGGCCGCGAAAGAGCCTGCCCATCATCCGTGCGCGGCCTTAGCGGCCATGACACCGACTCGCAACCAGACACCATCATCGCGGTCGCCAGGCCCACCATGGCAAGGCCGACGATGAACAATCGTTTCACTATCGAAGGATTCGCTTCCATGTCGCTTCCGTGCTTTGCAGAACAAGGCAGTCTACAACGCTTAAGCCCCAGCGGCAAACCGTTTGCACACCGGGTCCGAGCACATCGCGTCCGAATAGCGCTCTCCATTGCGGCGCGCCCTTAAGCAACCGCCGCGCCCGACCCGGGCACATGAGCCGCCGTTTGACTCACATGCGTCGAGCCTCTAATCTTCTACACCCACCGAGCGGGCCGCCGCCAAGCGTGCCACATCGGTTGACATCGGCCATCCCGCCGGCCCCGGCCCAAAAACCGCCGCCGCGGGCGGCTCCTATAGCAATGGTGAGCGTAGCTCAGCTGGTTAGAGCATCGGGTTGTGGTCCCGAGGGTCGGGGGTTCGAATCCCCTCGCTCACCCTTGAAAAGCCCTACAAATGTAGGGTTTTTTAATGCGCTGGGTTGGGCGTCGGGTGCAACCGTTTGGCTTGGTGCAACCCCTGTGCAACCGGCCAAGCTCGTCCCGTTTTGAAGTGGGGCGCATTAACCCCTGCTCGATAGCAACCGATGACATGCTGGTCGCCTCTTTCCGCTTGCGGAGATGGGGAGACCCGGCTCCGTCCGCGATCGAGCAATCTGTCGCGGCGGAGCTTTCAACGCGCTTCGGTGCCCACCATCTCCGTCAGTGCCAAGATGATCAACCCTCGCTGCCGGCCTTTGCCACATGGAACTGCCCGGCGTCGTTCTTCGCGGTGGCGACCCAGCGGCCGGCGATCTCGCCGATGCCGGTGTGGTGGACCAGTACCCCGATGGCGTCCAAGCGAGAACGGTTCTCCCGGTGAGATGTCGCGGTATGCGCTCAGATCGACGACCAGCGCGGGCGTGCCGCCTGAACCAGAGCGGACACCCTGATTGGCGGATGAACGCATCAGCCCTTTGAGAGTCAGACGGAAAGGATCGCCAAGACAGGAATCACTGCGCCACCAACCCGCCCCCTTGACCGGACCCCCGGCTTCATGGTCGGGTGATTAGGGCTGGGCCGATTTTCGCCAGTGACGAAGAAGCGACACCGGAAGCGCTACGGCCAGGATGATCGACGCCAAACTCAAGACGGCAATTCCGACGTAGATGACCCCAAGGAGGAGACATTTGTCCCACGGCATGACGACAAATCGATGTGCGTTACGCACGATGAACCAAGGGCCGCCAATTGCCAAAAAAAAGATGCAACCGTAAGTAATGAGCAGGGGCGGGAGCATCGAAAGCGTTATCCGTTCAGGGTTCGACCTGCCAAGTAGCATGTAGTGCCCTTAACGACCTGCCGCTCAGGTTGGCGAACCGCGTGCGGGGCAGGACGGACACGCGCGAGAACATCATATCACGCGCTCCGCCCCGCACTCCGGGCAGGTGTCGCCACTGCCGCGCATGTCGTAGCCGCACTCGGGACACTCGCCTCGCTCACGGCGCCAGCGCCTTCGATTCGAGTGACGCACGTAGAGGATCACGAGCGCGATGATGAGGCAGTAGCCCGTGAGGAAGACGGTGAGGAAGATGGTCGCGTCGGTCCCCATCGCTGACACACTAACCCCTGCACCACGGCGACGACAACGCCGGGCAGCGTGAGCCACCACACGACCCCTTGCGACCACGCCGTAAGCTCGCGGGCGCGCTGCGTGTGATTCATGCCGACGCCGGCCATACGATTTGCCCCTCCGTCGATAACGCCTCTCCGCGCTGAAGCCCGGCCTTCGTGTCAGCGAACGCCTGCGCCGCGCTGCCGTACGTGCTGGCGAGCGGCTCCATCGTCGCGCGGTGATCCAGGCAGAACCCCACGGCGATGGCGAGGTAGATGGTGGTGGGTGCCCAGCGGAAGTAGATGCGGTTCATGCGGGGATGGTATCAGGCCGGTTGCGGTCCCCTCATTCCCTTTTTCTCACTCGGCCAAAGAAAAACCCCGCCAATGAGACGGGGGTAAGTTCAATTGTGTCGTCCCATTCGTTTACGCGGTGCGACGGCGGCGGAGCAGCGCGACGCCCGCAAGCCCCAGCAGACCGGCTGTCGCCGGCTCGGGGATGGCGGCAGCGGCGACAAAATTCGCCGCGAAGGCGTAGTCGCGGATGAAGTTGTTATTCTCAGGGAATGCGCCTGAATTAAGCGTGATCGTATTGCCTACAACCGGGGCGCTCGGGGAAGGATAATAAATCGGCTGGAAACTGCCGCCCAGCGGTCCATCGGTATACGGGATGCTGCGGCCGTAGCTGGCGATCAAGTCGCCGAGTTGGACCGCGATCGGGGTCACGGGGAACAGCTTCGTGAGGTTGGTTCCGGTGCCCACCAAAGCGTCAGCCGACAGCACGAGGTAGTTGTTGCCGCCAGTGGGGCGGAGAACGAAGGCTTGCCCGGTTAATCCATTATTGCCCCCCTGATCGAAGATGGCGAACGCATTGATCACGCCGGTGCCGGGAACGGGGGCGTTGTCGTAGACCTGGAACACATCGGTAGCGCCATCGGAGGCATTAAGGCGTCCGACACTGACATTGTTGCCAATCAGCACTGCGGACGCGGAGCTGGCGAACATCAAGGACAAGCCGAACATGGCGATCACAACACTGCGTTTGAGCGTAAACATGATCTTCTCCTAGAAGGTGTAGAGAAAAAGTTCCCGCCACACGGGGGAGCCGTCTCAACTGTTAACCAGGACTCCCTGGTGGGATTCTAGCGCATGACTTTGATCCGGGATTTCCCAGTTGGACTCTGGCCAGCGAACATCGCGGGCCGCTGTCGCCGAGTCTACCATCGCCCTCGCGCGGTAATGGCTTCTCTTCATTTTTTCAAGTTTTTCTTGTTGTTTTAATGCCTCATATTTGGGGGTTTGGGTAATCTGGAGACGTGTTTCGCCGATTCGCGGCGCACCGTCGACCGGCCGCTGCTTGAACTGGACGGCGTGCCGCAGCTCGGCGATCTCGGCGGGGGTGAGCATGACAAAATCTTACCGTCGTCTCGCCGTGGCAAACTTCGCGGCGGTCATCTCCCCAGCGGCTGCGCGGTCCTTCTCGCGCGACAGCATGAGCCATGCAGCGGTCAACAGGTTGACGTTCTGCTGCACGGCCTCCGCGCCGCGCGTCTCGATGAGCAGGTCGATGGGCCGCTCGGTGAGCGCATTTACCGCGTCGGTCACGTAGGCCACGTCAGAGAGGTCGGATGTCACGTTGAGCCGTCGCGTCATACCTGCTCTTCGGGTACAGCGTCCTCGCGCACCGGCAGCGGACCCGCCGGCCGGACCTTGAAGAACCCGCCCCCGACATGGCTCACCACGTCACGCTCACGGTTGACGATGCCGATGATGCCGCCGCCGTCCTTCTCTGTCGCGACAATTTGGCAATATGCGGGTCTCGGCCGAGGTCATCCACGCCGGCGTCAGTCGGACGCAGACGGAGTATGTAGGTCAGAGGATGGGGGTTGCGGCTCATGGTGTTCGTTCGTGCGCTATGGCGTCGTCCACCCCGCCCCCTTGAACACGGTGTGTCGTGTTCTATGGGGGGTGTGGGGGGAAATCACACACACACGGCAGGCGGTTTTGAGGCGATCAATTGGGGGTCGGTTGCCTTGCGGCGCGGCCAGAAAAATGCGAGGCCATCGCGCTCGGCGATGCGTAAGAAGTCGTCGGCCGCCTGCTTCTTCAAGTCGGCCCGGCGGGCCTCGGCCATGATCAGCTTCAACTCGCGTGGCTCAGGCTTCACAAACGCGGCGGTGAAGCGTTCAACCGTCCAAGCCGGCTCGGCGTCGACCTTGGGCTTTCGTTTGCCCTCGACGCGGAGCTTTTCTGGGTCCATGTCAGGGGCGAGGGACCACAGGGGGAATTGCCACCGCAGGCAGGTCGCCGGCGACGGCGCGAAGGATCGAGTGGCCGACTCCAGCACGTGCACGTCGTCTTCCTCGTGCGGTCGAAGGATGAAATGCGAGTCAGCCGCCCGGCTGATGGCGCCGGCCCCAGCCCCTGTGTCGGTAATCGACTTGTTCGACTGGTTGCCCTTTGAGGCGTGGTGCACCACCACGAAGGCAGCGCCGGTCATCTCCCCGTACTTGTCGATCTGGTTGTAGATGCGCGTCATGTCCGCGTTCGAGTTCTCGTCGATGCCCTCGGGGATCAGGCGGTAGAGGGCGTCGAGCACGATGACGCGATACTTGTCCTTGGGGATGCTTGCGAAGTAGGGCATCAGTTCGAATAGGTTCTTGAGCCTGCCGCGCAGGGAAAGGACGTGCAGCTGGTCGGCGAACTCCCCACCATAAATGCCGCAGGCCGATGCCACAGCCGCAAGCCGTTTGGCCAACGTCTGCGGGTGCAGTTCGCAGTCGATGTACAGCACCGGCCCGGCCGTCACTTGGCGGCCAAACCAGCGCCGGCCAACGGCGATGCACAGAGCGAGTAGCAGGGCGAGAAATGTCTTACCAGCCTTCGACGGGGCGATGAGGTTCAGCGTCTCGGTCTCACGCAGCGTCCCCTCGATCACGACACGGCGGAGTTCCGGGTTGTTCTCGACCAGTTCGCCGGCTGAGACCGCCACAAGGGCATCGTCGGCCGGCTCTTTGGTAGGCGGTGTTCCCGGTGGCGGCGGAGGCAGTTTGCGGGCCTCGCCATTTGGCGGTGGCGGTGGTGGTGGTGGTGGTGGTATCGATGGCGTCGTGCGATCCTTGGTGAGTTGAGATCCAAAGGTTCCGTTGCCGGCGACCTCCTCGATGGCGTCGTTGAGCTTGCGATCAAGGTCGTAGTGGTCCCACGGCGGGCTGCACCGGTTGTCGTTGAACCACACCATCGCCTCCCACGCTTCGGTGGGCGATAGGCCGAACCGCTGCGTCTCACAGCAGGCTTGATAGGTATCGCTGTCGCCGCCATGGCCTGACACGGCATGGATCGCCGCGAGGTACTTTTTGCAGCGGTCGAGACGGGCATAACCCGAGACGTGAGCGATGCTGGTGGACGAGACGGCCGGCGGCTTGCTGCTGACATCGAGGCGCTTGCGCGACTGCACCAAGCGGTCGAACAACTCTCGGACGGGCTGCGTGCAGTCTGCCAGTGTGAGCGGTGCGCCGTCGAAGCGGTTGCCGGTGACGGTGAAGAAGCGTCCGTGTTGATAGATTTCGATGGCTCCGTCTTTCGTCGGGTCGTCGGCACGCACGACGTTGCCCTTGGCATCCACACAGAACCGCTTGCCGGTCTTCTTGCCGCTCATTGCCGCGATCTGATCGGCGCTCAATGAGCCGTAAGCGATGAACTTCACGCCGTTGCCGGATGGGCTGATCTCGGCGTAAGTCGCACACTTGGCGATGATCTCGACCGCCCACGGCTTCAAGTACTCGTCGCCAAAGCAATCGTCGAGGTCACCACCGACGAAGCCATCGCCGAGGCTGCCGAACTGAAAGCCCATGCCTTCCCAACCCACCGACTCGTAGGCCGCCGCCGCCGCGTCGAATGTCGTCCAGGTGCTCGCGTCGTTCGCCTTGGCCCTGACGCCGTTGATCTGGTATGGCATCTTCGTCGGCTTGTCGCCTTCGACGCGGGCCTCGCGACGCCACACGACCCATCGGGGCAGCGCCATCAACTCGGGCGGACACACTGGCCTACATACCGCAAGTGCGGTTATTGCCGACGCGGGCGCTGCGCTCATTTCGTACCTCCGAACACTTTGGCGTCGTCACACAGCGCACACCACACGCCGCCGAATGCGTAAATCGCCTTCCTGTCGCCGCACGTCGAGCACGTCACGTCGGCCAGCGGAATGCGGATGAATGATCGGTCAAGGTCCTTAGAAGGGACCGCGCCGACCGTCGGTGTCGGCGCACCGCCGAAGAGCGTGGATGTGCGTCTTTTCGCCTGCCTGGAATGCATGGTCATGTCCTCTATCACTGAAAAACGCGTGGATGTGGAGCTGCGCGCGTCCCGCCAGGCCCCTAATAACGGGACGGCACCGACCCAAACGATCGCGGCCGAACCCGCCGGGGAGCCGGCGACACCGGGCCCGATGTCCGGCTCAGCTCGAACGTTTCGACGGCCTGCGGCGTGATCCGCCAACGGGGGCGGGAGCCGGAGCGATTGGTGGCCATATTGATCGCGCGAAGCTCGCCGGTCGCGATGAAGCGGATCACCTTTGAGGTGTTTGTGCGCCAGCGGTGCGCGAGTTGCGCCGGTGTTAGGTAAAGCCCTTCCGGTGGGAGTTCAGCGGCCATTTTGGAACTCCCGTCTCTTGCCGATGAAGACGACCAAGTCCTCGGGCCGAATTCGCCGAAGCCTGCCCAATTTGACCACCGGCAACTCGCCAGCATCGACGTAGGCGTAGATAGTGCGCTCCGTGACGCCGAGCGGCTTGGCGGCCTGCTTGTAGGTGAGCAGGCGGAGATGGTCGAGGTCGTCCATGACTGGACTCCGAGAGGCGAAGTGGCGAGCACGTTGCTCACCTGTCGGAGTCAAAGCTAAGCGTGAAAAATGGCGACAAGCGTAGACCGATCACGCCGCCACCTATTTCTACGCAATGGCTGAATTAAACGGAACGGGAAATCAAGGACAAGTGGGCGAGGGAAATATTCGTGCGTAGAAATGATGTGCGGTCTTGACGCATTTCTACGCTCAAAGGCTGCGCATTTGGCGTCCAAGCTTCTCCGCTTGAGCTATTGCACCAGACGGGAGCCGCCGCTTAGATTCAAACTCGTCCGCCGAAAGGCCTAATTTCTTGAAGTCCGCACGTATCTCACGAACTCGGTTCAGCGCCCGCCGAATACCGTTAATACCCAGCCCATCTTTTAAGTCGAACTTGCTCTGCTTCACCCCTGGGGTTACCTGCGTCCACGCAATGTACTTCTCGATGATGTGTATCGTTTCCTCCCAGGTGTACTTCTTTCGCCGGCCAGGTTTTCCCGTAGCTGGGCGCTTTGAATTGCGTTTGCCTCTTCCACCACACGTCGAATGACCTTTCTCGATCCATGCCACAATCGCATCGACACCCGCTCCCAGGTAGTCGTCAGCGTTCGCATTGAAGGGGAAACTCCCGGACTTGTTCATCAACAGGTAAGCGGCCCTGATGAGGGCGTGCAGCTCGCCAGAGAGATCGCGGTTCTGCCCAACCAGTTTGTATTCGGCCGCCATCATGATCTCGTGGATGAGCGATAGCTCATCGTCATTGCGTCCGTGCCTAATCGCCTCAAGCAGCAGCGATCCAATCACGGTGGCCGCGCCATTCGCGTCGGTCTTCGTCTTGTTCCACCACGCTTGGCGATCGCGGATCGAGCGGACGATCTGGTCGATGGGTTTCGGCTCTTGTGCTCTTTCGATGCGGGGAACGGCGGGTTTCGGCAGAGATTCCACGGGTACCAGGTAATCCGCCACCGCCGCGAATACGTCCGCAACGTCTTGGATACCCCGAGGCCGTTTGACCTTCAGAAACTCTGCCAAGTTACCCGCGAAGTCCGTAATGCCTTTCCGGTCAAGACGGGTTCCCCCGTTCTTTGTATTCGCCAGTCCCACCTCGCCGGCAACCGTTAAGGGTGGCGGTAACCGGTGGCCTTTGGCGAGAAGGTCGGCACCGATACAAACCAAATAGGCAACGTCATTCGGAAGACGATGCCGCTGTTCAAGCAGCTCAACCCGGCGAAGAGTGTTCACAACCAATCGCAGACCAGACGCGATGCGGTTATGCTCATCCTCCATCTCCGTCGTGTCCAGCACGTCGCAGATGTCGAGGATATTCATTCCGGTCAAGTCAGCGAGCCGTTGGCCGCACTTGGCGGTCAGTATCACACGCCATTGCTTCCAGTTGATGAAATGACCAGTGGCGTCGAGGTCCCATCGGCGGAATGACGCCAGATGTTCGCGTCGCGGGAAACATCGCTGCCGAACGTCCTCTGGACCGCTCCACATCGCAAAGTCCACGTCCTCGCTCTGTCGATCAAATGGGTGGAACGGCCAACTGGGTATTGCGTCGGCGGGATTCTCAAAGACGATCGGCGATGAAATCCCGCATCGGGTCGTCAGGAGGAAAGGCTTTCGCCGCATCGTCGGCAGTTCGTGCTCGACGATCGCTAAGGCTTGCCTCGCCTTTTCGAGCCATTGAGCCGCAGACGCTGGGTTTCGCTCGAAATAAAACCGTCGCAGCATCCATCGATTGAAGGTGGGAAAAGTTCCCGATGCTTCCGCCGTGATCAATTTCACGGTCATCACATCGTTGTCTTTCCAGTCCGCAAGCTCTTCCCATTTCGCCTTCTGGACATCGGTGATAAGGCTCTCACACTGATCAGCGTCCGGATCGGTCATCACCCAGGTCACGACGAGCACCCGGCACGCTACATCCACCCGAAAATCGTTTGCCGCACGGTCGGCCAACGTCTGTTCGTCGAGCAATAGCGTCATAAAGGCCGAAGCGAACACGTCCTCCACCGGCACCGATTGACTGAAGGCGTCGACCCATTTTCCCGCGTCCTCAAAAACGTCCGAATGCGCGCGCACAAGCTTCGCGATGCGTGCAAAGAGCGCGCGGTCGTCGGCTGTCAGCTGATAGCGGTCCGACATAATGCACCATCCGTGATGCGCAACAGCTCCGGAGAACCGCTTGGATGGCGGAAGCGAGCGTACCGGCGCCTGCGCCGTCGAGCAAGCGATTGAACAGCGTCTCGGCGAGCGGCTCGATGCGCTGCCGGAGCTGTGTGATCTGGTCGGGCTCCTGCTGCGGCCCGACGCGCAGGTTCCAGACGGAGCCCCGCGGCGAGC
>Ga0163150_10001922_pt1 | contig 33633 bp, 56 predicted proteins | sample OliLakLV19P2IB_FD_148628 | JGI IMG/M metagenome (GOLD analysis project Ga0163150, IMG submission 148628) | Freshwater microbial mat bacterial communities from Lake Vanda, McMurdo Dry Valleys, Antarctica - Oligotrophic Lake LV.19.P2.IB | ecosystem: Environmental > Aquatic > Freshwater > Lake >...
TCCTATGTCAGTAGACCGATCGTCAACCTTGAAGCGATTTGTTGAAAATTCTTAGGAAAACATGAGAGGCCGAAAACCAAAACCAAACGCGATGAAAGTTGCCGAGGGCAGTCCGCTCGTTCATCCCGAACCGGATTTTTCCAACGGAGTGGGCTCGCCGCCTAGTCACTTAGACGAAGTTGCGAAAACCGAATGGAAGCGAATCGCGGACATGATGGCGGTTCACGGAATTCTAAAGCAAACAGACCGAACGGTTCTTGCGGCTTATTGTGCCGTGTACGGTCAGTGGGTTGCGGCACAGAAGATCATTGACAAAGAGGGTATTACAACGACCGGCGCCAGCGGAGTCGTGATGGTGCATCCGGCGACCAGAATTAAGACGCAATCGATTGCATTGCTTCGTCAATACTTGGCAGAACTCGGATTGACTCCGGCGACTCGGCAACGACTCGGCGGGGGATTGAAGCCGGCAAAGCCGGGGGATGACCTGGCCGGATTCATGAAGATTGCACAGTGACAAAAAACGACAAAGCCGCAATCGAGAATGGCTTTTATCTTGACGTGCAGCGTGCGGAGCGAGTGCGGGAATTTTTCCGCAGGTTCATCCGGCACTCGACAGGCCGATGGGCCGGACAACCGTTTGAACTTTTGCCGTGGCAATACGAAGGCATCGTGCTGCCGCTTTTCGGTTGGGCCAACGCTGAGGGCATGAGACGCTATCGCACTGCGTACATCAGCACGCCGAAAAAGAATGGCAAGACGACCCTGCTTGCCGGGCTGTGTCTCGACCTGATGATCGCTGATGGCGAGCCGGCGGCGGAAGTATATTCGGCGGCGGCGGATCGCGAACAGGCTTCGCTGATTTACCGCGAAGCGATGAAGATGGTGCAGGCGTCGCCGGAACTTTCGGCACATATTTTTGTCCGCGAGTCAACGAAGATTCTCACCGGGCCAGGCGGTTCGCGGTATCGGGCTTTATCGGCGGACGCTCACAGACAAGAGGGGCTGAACGCATCGGCGATTCTGTTTGACGAGCTTCACGCTCAGCCGGGCCGGGAGCTATGGGATTGCTTGCGGTATGCGGGCGCGGCGAGAACGCAGCCGCTGCACCTGAGCATCACGACTGCCGGCGGCGACCTGCAGACGATTTGTGGCGAGCAGTATCAGTACGCGAAGCGGGTGCTGTCCGATGACGTTATCGACCCGACGTTTTTCGCTTACATTGCCGAGGCCGCGAACGAAGATGACTGGTCGCTTGAGTCAACGTGGAAGAAGTCCAATCCGAGCTACGGCGTAACGATTGACCCCGCCGCGTTCCGTGCGGATTTCAACGAAGCGAAAGATTCGCCGGCAAAGGAAAACAGCTTTCGGCGGTATCGGTTGAACCAATGGATTCAAGCCGCCGATGCGTGGCTTTCGATGCAGCAATGGGACGACTGTAAAGCTGATTTTGACGAGGCGTCGCTTGCCGGCCAACCGTGTTACGCAGGCCTTGACCTGTCGGCGACGGATGACACGACGGCGCTGGTGTTGCTGTTTCCTACAGACGGCGGGGCAAAGCTGCTGTCGTGGTTCTGGTTGCCGGCGGGAAACATTGGTGCGTTGGAACGGAAGCACAAGGTCCCATATCAGGCGTGGGCCAAGCAGGATTTATTCCGATTGACCAGCGGCAACGTGGTTGACTATCGCGAACTCCGCAAAGATGTGAACGAGATCGGCCAGCGGTTCAATATCAAGGCGTTGGTTATCGACCGGAAGTTTCAGGGGCAGCAACTTGAAACAGAACTGATTGAAGATGGCTTCACTGTGTTTGCGGCCGGCCAGGGTTGGATGAGCCAGGATTTGCCGGCGAAAGAAATTGAGCGGCTGATGAAGGCGTCGCGGCTGTGGCACAACGGACACCCGGTTATGCGTTGGCATGCCTCAAATGTGGTGGTCGATATCGACAAAAACGGCAACTACTCGCTCAATAAACGAAAGAGCCGGAGCAAGATAGACGGGATGGCGGCTCTCGTGAACGCCATGCAGCCCGCTTTGAAATCCATTGTCGGCCCCAGCGTGTACGAAGATCGCGGAATCACTGTTATCTAATGAAATTTTGTAGCAATACTATTGACCCGGACGCCGTGAAAGACGAGCAACGCGCCTCCGTAACCGATCCTCCGCAGTGGCTGCAGGAGTTTTTCGGCGGCGGCGTAAAATCTGCTGGCGTCAACGTCAATGAAATCGCGGCACTTTCGGCGTCGGCGGTGTTCGGCTGTGTGCGGAATATTGCCGAGGACTTGGCGAAGTTGCCGCTGCTGTTGTATCGCCGCATCGAAGGCGGCGGGAAAGAACGGTTCCCCGAACATCCGATCTATCGACTGCTGCACGACAATCCAAATCCTGAAATGACGGCCTTCGATTTTCGGCAAGCAGTAACGGCGGCGGCGGTTCTGTGGGGCGGCGGTTACGCGGAGATTGAAACAACTCGCGGCGGCGATCCGGCGTATCTGTGGCCGCTCGAACCGTGGCGCGTGCGGGTAGACCGAGACAGCAGCAAGCGGCTCGTCTACATCATTGACGGGAGAACTACGCTGGCCTCGGATGAGGTGATGCACCTAAAGGGATTCAGTATCACCGGCATCGTGGGGCTGATGATCGCCAGCACTGGGCGAGATTCACTGGGCCTTACCCTTGCCGCACAGAAATTTGCCGCTTCGTTTTTTGCCAACGGGATGAACCTCGGCGGCATGCTCGAACACCCCGGTAAGCTGTCCGATCAGGCTCGCGGCAACCTTCGCAAGTCGTGGGAGACGGTTCACTCAGGGCCGGACAACGCGAACAAGCTGGCGATTCTGGAAGAGGGACTGAAATTCAACGCCGCCGGATCGGTGCAACCGAACGACGGCCAGCTTATCGAGACTCGGCAATTCCAAATCGAGGACGTGGCGCGTTGGTTCCGTATGCCGCCGCACAAGATTCAACACCTGTTGCGATCTACGTTCGGCAATATCGAGCATCAGGCGATCGAGTACGTCACGGATACGATCATGCCGTGGGCCGTGAAGTGGGAGCAGGAAATCAGCAAGAAATTGTTGGCGGACGAACGCGACATTTTTGCAGAACATCTAATGGACGCATTGCTTCGCGGCGATTCGCTCAGCCGTTCACAGGCATTGCAAATCCAATTTCAAAACGGCGTTATCAATGACGACGAGTGGCGTTCTATCGAGAACCGCAACCCACTGCCGAATGGAACGGGCAAGACGTTCTTCGTGCCGATGAATATGACCACGATAGAACGGGCTATCTCTGGTGGGCCAGTAGAACCGGCAGCCCCCGTAGCGACGCCCCCGGCCACGCTCGCCAGCCCGGACGCGGCGGAAGTGCGTGAAGCATTGTCGCCGTTGTTGGATGACATCGCCCGCCGCATTTGTCGGCGAGAGGAAGAAGTATTGAGAAAATCGGCAACCCGCGGCGACTTTGCCGAGTTTGCGCCCAAGTTTTATGACGAACATCGCTCTTATGTAAGGAACGCAATGCTGCCGCTGGTGCAAAGCTACGTTGCTTCAATGCGATTGACGGTTGATGCCGGGGCGATGGCCGCAGGTATCGCCGACGGATACTGCAAAAGTTCAGCCGATTCGGTTCGTGAACCTACCGACATGCACCTGGACGAATACAGCGCAGAGCAGGTAAGCCGAATTGTTGCCGAGTTTCGGCTCAAAACGAATGGAGTAACCAGCAATGGACACTGAACTTAGATTTATTTCTGACGAGCTTCGCGTCTTGGACGCGGCGGACGTTCCCCCGAAGATTGTCGGCTACGCGGCAATGTTTAATTCGCTTAGCCTAGACCTCGGCGGATTCCGTGAAAAGATTGCACCCGGTGCGTTTCGCGAGGCGATCGCCGGCAACCGGGAAGTCCTGGCACTCATGCACCACGACGCGAAGATGATTGTGGGTCGGCGTAGTGCCGGGACGCTCACGATTGCCGAGGACGGTCAAGGGCTGGCGGTTGAAATCTTCCCCGGCAACACCACAACGGGCCGTGACGCTATCGAAATGGTGAGGCGAAAAGACATCAAGGGGATGAGCTTCCGTTTCAACAACGCGCGAAGCACATGGGAACGTAATGGAAACGATAAAGTTCGCACCATCATCAGCATCGGTGAACTAATGGAAGTGACCCTGACCGGCATTCCCGCCTATGAATCAACCACCGCCGAAGTGCGTTCGGCAATCGATCGACTCGAAACAGAAGCCACGGCAACCCCGCGGCGTAACTACGCCGATCGCTGTCTGCGATTGGCCGCGATAGCCAAGTAATTCAACCAAGTAACCCCCGCCGGCAAAGCCCATCGGGTCGAGCCAGCAACGTATCGGGCAAGTCGCCACCCAGCGGGTAGGCGTCTGGCCAAGTGTTTCATTTTGTAACCTAACGGAGCAATCCAATGACCCTGAAAGAAATCTCAGAAGAGCGGACAAAGCTTGTGACCCAAGCCCGCCAGATCAACGACAAGGCCGGCGCGGAAAAGCGCGACATGACGCCGGAAGAAACCGGGCAGTTCGACAAGGCGATGGCCGACGCGGACGTGCTGGACGAAAAGCGGCAGGTTCTTATCAAGGCCGAAGCCCGAAGCGACTGGCTCAAGCAGCAGGGCGATCCTGCGGGCCGACGTACCGAACCGACTACCGCCAACACCGCGCCCAAAAACAACGCGATTACCGACGATGAACGCCGGGAAATCTCGTGGGGCGAAGGCTATTCGACCCGTCGCAGCGTTCCGCTGTTCCGCAAGAACGGCGAATGCATCCCGCATGCCACCGACGAATACCGGCAGGCGTTCGGCGGATGGTTGTCGAACGGATTCACCGGCTTGGACGGCGACCAAACCCGCGCCCTGCAAGCTGACATCAATGTGACCGGCGGCTACCTGCAGGCCCCGATGACGATGGTTGCCGAGCTTCTCAAGTTCGTTGACAACGCCGTCATCATCCGCCAGAAGGCCAGCGTTTTCCAAGCCAACGGCGCGAAGTCGCTTGGCGTTCCCAGTCTCGACACGGACATGGACGATGCCGACTGGACGAGCGAACTTGGCACGGGCAATGAAGATTCGGCAATGGCGTTCGGTCGGCGTGAACTCGCGCCGCACCCGCTCGCCAAGCGAATCAAAGTCAGCAATACCCTGTTGCGCGTCTCATCGATTTCCGCGGAGTCGATCGTAGCCCAACGACTCGCGTACAAACACGCCATCTCACAAGAAAAGGGCTTTATGACTGGCACCGGCGCTCAACAGCCGCTAGGCCTGTTCACCGCGTCGGCCTTCGGGATCAGCACGGGCCGGGACGTTTCGACGGATAACACGACCTCTTCGGTTACCGCCGACGGCCTTATCAACGCAAAGTTTGCGTTGAAGGCACAGTATCAAGCCACGGGCGAATGGATTTTTCACCGCGATGCAGTGAAGCAAATCCGAAAGCTCAAGGATGGCAACGGTCAATACCTCTGGGCGCCGGGCCTGCAGGGAATGCCCAACACGCTGCTTGATCGTCCGGTCAACATCACCGAGTACGCGCCGAATACATTCACCACCGGCCTTTACGTCGGACTCTTCGGCGACCTCAAGTTTTACTGGATCGCCGACAACCTCAGCTTGACCGTTCAGCGCCTTGTGGAACTGTATGCCGCCACGAATCAGACGGGCTTTATTGGCCGTCTGGAAACCGACGGCATGCCGGTTCTCGAAGAGGCGTTCGCCCGTGTCAAACTCGCGTAACTATTCCATCAACCAAATCCAAACGGAGATTTTTCCATGCCTACTCTCTTACGAAATTGCGCTTTTGATTACATCGAAATTGAAGCGGTTGCGGGTACTACGCTCCTGACCTCTGACATTCTCGACATGGCCGGTTACGACGGCGTTGTGTTCATCGCCCTGACCGGCGACGGGACGAGCGGAACGGTGTTGACGCTGACGGCGTTGAACAACACCGCAAACTCGACCAGTGGCGCGGCGGCGATTACCGGCGGCACCGCAACGGCAACTTCCGTGTCAACGACCGACGCGGATAACAAGCTGTTGATCGTGGACGTGTACCGTCCGCAGCTTCGCTACGTTTACTGCACGCTGACCCGTGCAACCCAAAACTGCGTTTGCAATGGCATCATTGCCATTCGATACGTCGGGAAGAAAAGCCCGATCACGCAGGCCACCGCGTCGGTTCTGGCGTCAACGTCGATTGCCGGCTCGTAACCCTTTAACCTGGGGGCGGGCCTTATCCGCCCGCCCCCAATTTTGAATTGGAGTTTTGTTATGGCACTTGAAAACACAAAGATCATTCGTGAACAGGACGGGGCGGTTCTGCGCGTCAAGTCCGGCGGCAGCGTGGTTGTCGAATCTGGCGGATTTATCGACAACGGTAGTGCGGTTGCCGGGGCGACCATTGTGGTCGGGGCGGAAAGTACAAACGTCCGGGCAATCACCGTGCAGCTTACCGATGCCGCTGGTGCTGACATTGCCGTGCGGCAATTGGTACAGATCGTGGTTCTATTCGACGCTAGCGGCGACGCATTTGTCGTCACCGGCGGCTCGACCGGAATTGCAATCGGCACCGATGGCGCGCTTCTGGCTCTCGTGGCGAAGAAGGCGTTTCTGGCGATCAGCGAAGCCGACGGCGACATTGACCTGACGTGGACGGACACCGGAACCGAAGTCGCTTACCTCGGCGTTATCCTTCCCAACGGCAAGATGGTCATCAGTGCCGCGCTGACCAACACCTAAAGGAGTCGTAATGTTCGCACAACGAATAACAGTTTCGGCCACGACCGACGCCAGTGGCGACGCAACGGTGTACTCCCCCGTTGTAAATGGTTCGCTGCATCAGGTTCGTTATGTCAAGGTAGACTTTCCGGACGGCGTTGATTTCACGATCACAAACGAATCGACAGCCGAAACGCTATGGGCGGAACTCGACGTTAACGCGTCATCCACCCGCGGCCCACGGCAGGCCACTCACAGCACGGCGGGCGTCGCTTCGCTCTATGCGGCAGGTGGGACTGCGGTTACGGCGAATATGCTGCTTGCGAACGACCGGATTAAGATCGTCGTCGCGAACGGCGGCAACACCAAAACAGGAACTTTTCACTTTTTGATTGGATAAAAAAACATGCGAATAACCATGATCACAACTGCGTGCGGCCCTAACGGAAATTTAGAGGCGGGAAAGACCTACGACGTTTCCGAAGTTGACGGCAAATCGTTCGTTGACGGAAAGTTTGCCAAGAGTGCAGAACTCGGCGAGCAAGTGCGGCCCGTTGAAGTGCCAAAGGAAGGGGCGGTTCGCGAGCCGGCCAAGACAAAGCCCGTGAGCGGAAAGGCGAATCATTAACGTGGCATCGTTTTCTGTAGTCACCGCCCCCACGGTCGAGCCGGTCACTCTCGCGGAAGCGCGGGAGCATTGTCGAATCGACAACGACGATGAAAACCGGACGCTTACCCGGCTCATTCAATCGGCGCGCGAGCAAGTCGAAAACGACACGGCACGCGCCCTGATAACGCAGACGTTGCGGATGTACCTTGACGAGTTTCCAGACGGCGACGCCATCGAACTGCCGCGCCCGCCGTTGGCAACGATCACTTCATTGACCTATGTGGACGCCGCCGGCGCAACGCAGACGTGGGCCGCCAGCAACTACGTCGCCGACGCCGTTCGCGAAGCCGGGCGTGTGGTGCTGGCGTATGGCAAATCATGGCCGACGGCACGGGCGCAAGCGAACTCGATTCAAGTGAACTACACCGCGGGCTGGACAACCACGACGATACCGGCGGCGGCGAAGCAACTGGTGCTGCTGTGGGTCGGTCATATGTATGAGAATCGCGAAGCTGTGAACGCGAGTACGATCAATGCCGTGCCGATGGCCGTCGAATCGCTCACATGGCGGCTGCGGTGGGGGAGCTATTCGTGAACACGACCGACACGAATATGGTTGCCGGCCAGATGCGAACTCGATTGTGGATACAGATTCCGACCCGCACGACCGAAAGCACGTTGGGCGAAAGGTCAGTGGCATTTGCCGACAGTAGAAAAGTATGGGCGCAATTGTCTCCGCTGGCTGGCCGCGAATTAGAGCGGGGCAAGGCGGTTCACGCCACGGTATCCCACGTCGTTATCTTTCGATTCGATAAATCGATACTGCCCGATCATCGCTTTCGGCTCAACGCCAGGTTTTTTTCTATCAACGCTCTGATTGATGTGGACAACCGGCAAAAAAAACACGCGGCATATTGCACGGAAGTCGTGTCGATTTAATGGCGAAGCCCGGAATGGTTATTTATGGCGACAAGGAACTTGCGAGAAAACTTCGCGCAATGCCGCTGAAAGTCCAAAAGAGCGTGCTTCGCTCGGCAATGAGCAAGGCCGCAACGCCGGTTCTACAACGAGCAAGACAGCTATCTCCGAACCGATCCGGTCTGCTCAAGAAATCGTTGGGCAAAAAAATAAAGAGCTACAAGAGCGGAACGGTTGTCGTGGCGATCGGGCCGCGTATGAAAACCATTGGGTTCGTTGCAGGCAGGAAGCATGTTCCGGGCAGAATCGCCCACCTTGTGGAGCAAGGCCACGAGGGGCCAAGACCCGCGCCACCTCACCCGTTTCTTGGGCCGGCGTTTCGTTCAACGAAGTCCCAAGCATTGGATGTTGCGCAGTCCGCTCTCGCCGCCGGTGTCATCAACGAAGCGAAGAAATAATCATGATCGAGCCTTCTATCCGCGCAATTCTCGTCGCAGATACAGCTGTGAACGCGGCAAGCGGCGGGCGCATTCGTCCGACTCAGGCGGCGCAGGACGATTCATATCCGCGTGTGGTTTACCAGATTACCAGCGACAGCCCGAACGATTGCCTCGACGCGGAAGCATCCCATTCCACCGTAGGTTTTCAGGTAGATGTTTATGCCGCCACGCTGTTATCGGCGCGGTCGCTGGCCCTGCTGGTGCAGAACGCGCTGCACTATTACGGCGGCACGATCGGCGGATTCAATATCGCCAATATCAAACACGAAGGCACGGCAGACTTGACGCCACCCGCTGAGGACGGCGAAGAGCAACCGACGTACCGAATGAGTCTCGACTTTTCTGCGCTCGTTCTTTTCTGAACGGCGATTTTTCTTGAACATTTTTTGGAGTTACGCACATGCCAACCAAAGCTAAGGGCGCTACGTTTTTATATGGAGTTACTGGTGCGGAAGCGGCGACCGCCGTGGCCCGCGTCTCGGCGATCGCACCGCCGACGCAAGAGGTTCCCGATATTGATATTTCTCATCTTGAGAGTGCAACACGGGAATACACTTCCGGCATCCTCGAAAACGGGGAAGCCGAATTTACTTTCGAGTATCTCAAAACGGCGCAGGACACCATGGACGCCCTGATTGGTCTTGATAGGGCGTTCAAAATTCTGTACGCCGACGGATCAAAACACCTTTGGGAAGGTTACATCAAGTCACTCGCGGTTCAGGAATTGACGCTCGATACCATCATCACCGCCAAAGGCGTGGTCAAGGTAAGTGGTGCGCTCACGTTCACCGCCGGCGCATAAGAGGGATTCAGTATGACACGCGAAGAACTGCTATCGCTTTCCGCAACCGATGTTCGACCCGTAAAACTTGGCAAGCAGGGAACTGTTTATGTCCGTTCGCTTTCCGTCGCGGACACCGAACACGCAAAGGCGATGACGGAGATCGGCACGCCGTGGCTGGTGGCGTGGGTGCTGCTGTGTGCGTGCGATGCCGACGGTGCGCGGCTGTTCGCCGATGCAGACGCAGAGGTGCTGGCGAAAATGCCCGCAAAGTATGTCAAAACAATTTGCACCGAAGCGCTAAAGCTAAACGGATTCGCTCCCGACGAACTTGAGGGCGACGTAAAAAACTAAGTGAGGCAGAGCGATTTCATTATCTACTCTGCCTTGAACTCTCGATTCCGTCGCCGCGACACCTCAAGCAAATCCTGACTGCGAAAGATATGCTCGGCTGGCAAGCGTTCTATGCCGTGGAGCCGTTCGGATTTTTCCGCGACGACTTTCGTTCTGCTCAAATTGCATATTGGATCGTCAAGGCAAATTTCAAATCCCCGCCACAACTAAGCGATTTCATGTTCACGACCCGCGGCAAGAAGGCCGAGGCGATGGATGATGAAGAACTAAAGTCGGCGATGTTCGCATGGGGCGCACGAAGCAATGGCAACAACAATCGGCAAACTCGTAGTTCTTCTTAGCGGAAACGTCAACGGCTTCGTGTCGTCTTTCGGCAAGGCACGCAAGGCCATGTCGTCGTTTGCGGCGCAATCAGCATCGGTTGCATCGGGGATGGTTATCTCGCGAGTTGTAGAAGCTGGCTCAGCCGCGCTAGTAAATTTTGCGAAGAAGGGGTTTGAGTCGATCGACAGCGTTGCGAAGTTGTCTGACCGCCTCGGCATTGCCACGGAAAAGCTCGTCGGCCTGCAATATGCCGCTGACCTGGCCGGTGTAAGCAATGAGGACTTGACCGGCGGCTTGGAAAAAATGCTGCGGACGCTTGGCGAAGCCGGCAACGGTTCCGACAAGGCGGTTGAGGCATTCGCTAGAATCGGCGTGACGATGGCCGACCTGTCCGGAAAATCCCCGGATCAGATATTCGGCATGATTGGCGACAAGTTGGCGTCGATTGCCAGTCCGAGTGAACGGGCTGCTGCGTCAATGGCAATCTTCGGCAAGTCCGCGCAGGGCCTGCTGCCGCTTCTGTTTGAAGGCGCGGCGGGTATGGACGCTTTACAGAAGCGGGCCGAAGAGCTTGGCCTGTCATTCACCCGCGTTGATGCCGCTCAAGTTGAGGCGGCGAACGATGCACTTTCGACGGCGGGAAAGATTTTTGAAGGGATCGGCCAAAAGATTGCGGTTGAGTTGTCGCCATTTATTACTGCCGCCGCTGATGCGATGACTGCATTTGCAACGAGTGGCAGCGGATCGGGCGAAGTGGTGACAAACGCGGTGGAGTGGATCGCGACGACGGTAGCAAAGCTATCGGATTGGGTGTCTGGATTAAATTCTCTGTGGCTGGGTTTTAAGGCAATCGTAGTCGGCGCGGCAGCGGGGGCCTTGATTGCAATTGACCTCCTGGGCAAAGGAGTTGTAGCACTTCTAAATCTGTTGCCGGGCGTCAACATCGAATGGACGGACACCTTTTCGGTAATGGCCGAGGATATGAAGAAGCAGGCGGACGAACTGGCCGACGCTGCCACAGAGGCGCAGGACAAGTTTTTAAGTGGGGCCAATTCGGCGGCGGTTGGTACGTTTTTTGACGACCTGCGAAAGAAATCGGCAGAAGCAGCTAAGGCTGCGGCGGAGGCCAAGCCGAAAAACAACCCATTTGAAGCGATGGACGTTGGTGCGGAAGAAGCCGCCGACGCAATCGATAAGCTGCGCACAAAGGTTGAGCAATTCAGCATGAGCGAGAAGGAGCGGGCCGTCGCCGAACTCATCGCATCCGGGGCCACCGCCGAGCAAACCGAAGAAGCCAAGAAATTATTAAGCACTCTGGACGAGCTAGAGGCCGCGAAGGATCGCCAAAAGGAATTGGACAACCTCGCCGCGCAGGTCATGGAAGATAATATTCTCCCGTTTGAAAAGTATCAGCAGCAACTGGATCAACTCAGCGACCTGCTTTTGATGGGGAAAATCGACTGGGAAACCTATCAACGAGCGGTCACAAAAGCCAAAGACGAACTCGACCGCCCGGCTGATTTAGGGGAACTCGACTCGCCGAAGCTATTGGAAGCCGGCAGTGCCGCCACCGCCGACTTGCTCGCAAACATCGAAGCCAAAACCACCGGCGATAAGCAGAAGAACGACCAGAAGATATTGCGGCAAGCGGAAACCCAAACGGAAACACAACGGGCGATCCTGTCTCGCATCATTTCGATCGGTGTTCCCTCAATCGCAACCTTCTAAATGATCCTATCCATCGTACTCATTCAAATTGTCGCGGACGGATCGCTTGACGGCTCGGAGGAAACCGAGACGTATATCGTCCGCACCGATGGTGCTGAAACCGCGCGAACTGTGCGGCGAAGTTCGTTTACAGGCATGCCGGAACTCGGCGACGTTGACGCCAACGGCTTGGTTGTCTCTCGCGTGAACGTCACTCGCGATCGAGACAGCAGCCCCACGAAGCAGGTTTTTTACTATACCGCAACGTGGGCAACGCCGGAATTTTCGGCGGAATTTGTTGAGAATCCGATAGATCGAGCCGCCGAAATTTCATGGGAGGGGCTTGAGTTTTCTATCGTTGAAACGATCGACGCGGCGGGAACGGCGTATCGAAATTCAGCCGGCGAACTATATTCGGAAATTCCAGAACGACCAGTGGGCGGCGGCTCGGTGTCGATAACGCGCAACGAGTTGGCAAATCCGGCGAGCAGGATCACTAATTTTAGCTTCACTTCAAACTCGGATGCGTTTCACGGATTGGCCATCAGGCTCGCAAGGCTTGGAAAAATATCAGCGACGAAGGTTCGCGAGCAGGCTTATACGTTTTGGAAAGTAACGTACCCGATCGATTTCAGGCGCGATAACTGGCGGCTAAAGGTAGTCGATTCTGGTTTTAATTCGTTGGTCGGCGGCGTACTTAAACGGATCATGGTCGATAGCGATTCGGGCAAGGTTGCTGTGGCAACTCCTGCATTGCTCAACGGCGCAGGGGTGAAGCTAACGGGCGGCGCTCCTGTTGTGTTTCCCGCTGCCGGCTTTGTGCAGTACACAGAAATCGCATGGACATCTCTTGGCTTGCCAAACCCCTTCGCTTAAATGGCAAATGAATCATACACTTTCGATTCCGCCGGCGTTCGTCGGATCGTTGAATCGGTCAAACGATCGGAACGAATAACGGGGCAGAATTTTATCCCCCTTCCGGTTCGACTCCAGGGCGGTGCGGCGGGGCTGTTAGACCTTCGATACAACACCACAACATTCTGGATTCAGGCGACTAGCATCGCCAACCCGACAGAAGCCGATTGGGTCAACAAGATTCAGGTATCGACCTGCCCCGCAGGCGCATCCGCAGCCGGTAGTCTGTCACTATTCGGCAGCGACGAGTTTGGCAGATCATCAGGAATAACAGAAATGACTTTATCAAAACCGACTTCAAACACAGTATTGCTTGACACCGCCTCGACAAACAAAGATGGCACCGGCGCGAAGCTGCTGGTGACCGCTGGTGCTAACGGCGCAGTGGTGACGCGGATCGATTTCCAAGCGACTACCACTACCCAGGCCGGCCCGATCCGCATCTGGCACCAGCCGGGCGGCACGGGCGACAAGCTGTTTATCGACCAGATTGAGGTAGAGGATCAGACGCCGAATGCGACGAAGCGACCGTGGAGCGGAGAGTGGCTACCGAAGGACTCACCCAACCCCTTCATGCTCAAGGGCCTCGATAAGTTGTACGCGGGTTTTTACTACACCGACCCAATTAACGCGACGGTAAACGCCGCGGACGTTACCTAACCTAAAGGAGTTTGAATCATGGCAGCAGAAATTACAATCTCAAGCAGTATCTCGGCCACCAAAGGCGGCACCAGCATCCCCACGAAAGGCGGTTCGTTCACGCGAGATTGGGCCGGCAAGGATTATGACAGCGGCAAGCTCGTGGCGACGACCGCCGCTACAAATGCCGAAGGGCTGGCGATTCCAATGCTGTCGACTATCGGCACGCCTGGCATGTTGTGGGTGAAGAATTTGGACGCGACGAATTTCATCACAGTTGGCCCACGGTCGAGCGCGACCTACGTTCCGTTCGTCAAAATTCCGCCGGGCGAGTGTTACCCGTTTCCGCTGGCAGTCGCCGCCGGCGCGGCGTACATCCAGGCCGACACGGCGGCGTGCGACTACGAGTACCTGGTGCTGGAGGTCTAATGCCGTTGCTCGGCGGGACAACTGGACTGTTCAGGGCCGCCGGCGGCCTGCTCGCTGGGTGCGTGGAGGGGTGCTGCGGCGGGGGGGGGCTTCGTCGCGCGCGGCGATGCAGCGACGGCGCGCTGTCGAGTTGGCACAAGCTGCTTGACTGGCCCATACCGTATGTGTTCACAAAGGGGTTGTTCAACTTTATCATTGACGCACAATCGCCTGTCGTCGCAAGCGGAACTATTGTGACGGGGGAAACTCAGATAGCTTTTTGCCCGCCGGTTGGGTCATGCATTTGCTACCACCGCATTCGGGCAGACGGAACAAGAGAAGTGCCTCGTCTCGCCAGGGTCGTTTTCAGCGGCATCGCACAAGGCGTTTGCCCGAGTGAACTGTTCGGCGGAGTATTCAGTTACCGTGAGTTCTTCGATCCACCCTTAAATGGCGCTTGGGACTTTAATCTTGTCACGCCGCAAGGCACTCTCACTTGTAGTCCGGGCGCGATACAACCCGTACCCTATAACGGAGGCATTCAGCGCGTCTGGGGAAATTTTCAAACTGGCTGCGTTGGCCCGCCAGACGGGATTGTGATTTACGGTGGAAATCAGCCGTTTCCGGAAAACATAGCTGCGCGATATACGATTTCCTTGATAGCCGCTCAGAGTTCCCTGAGTGTCAAATTGGAAATTTTGGTCAACTCGAACACCAACGTTAGTACTATACTTACGACATTTAATTCGGGCATCGTAGCGGTCAATTCTGGAAACGGTTTTCAGGCAACACACCAACTACCAAACACCGCGCCAGCTTTTAATTTTTCTAATCCCAACGGCGGCCAAGCGACGGTGACATTTTCCGATTTTACAAGCTGCTCAAGTCCGCAGGCACCTTAATGACCAAAGAATACCGCTTGCAAATCTGCCAGTCATGCCCTGATGCCTCCTGTCGCGGAAGTTGCGATTGCAGGATCGGTGGAAGCGCTCTTGAAAACACATGCCCGCGTAGCCTGTTCGACGAATCAATATCGCGATGTAGCCGCTGTGGGTCTACTGGCCACTTCGTCAATCAATGCCCGCAGCTTTCGGTGGTTCGATCGTGCGAGCCAGTGCCACGAAAGGCATGGCCCCATTGGGCCACCATCGTCGGTTTGCGATCGATACCGATGGACATCGGCGTCGGCAGCACCATCGAACGCGAGCTTGGCCGGGTCGGTGTTGCGTTCAAAGCCGTCTTAGCAACGCTCGGCGTGCCGTGCGGCTGCGCGGATCGGCGGGATGAGTGGAACGCGCTGTACCCGTACACACTCACCCCCGCTTCGGCGCCGACGCCATGACATCGACGATGCCCGTACCGCCGGACGTTTCGCCGCCGCAAGTTCGGCGGCTTTTTTACGCGCCCAATTATTTTATTTAATTGTTGCAAAATCGTTATTGACAATCGTAAGCCGGGCGGTATAAGTTTTTTCCATGCAAAAGGAACCGAAAAACGCCGGCTGGCAAAATGTCAATATTAATTTGCGGCCCGACCTGCACATGAAACTCAAGCTAATGGCCTTGCGTCGCCGATGGTCACTGGCCGCGACGGCGCGGGAGCTGATCGTTGCGGGGCTGGCGGCGACCAAGACCAAGTAACCCTCCCCCGCCGCCCACGGATGAGGGTTAGGACACCCCGGCGGGGGAAGTGGTTGGGACTGATAGACTTACGGTAAAGGAGCAAGCGATGGCAACGAAAGAAACGAGAGCGGACTACAACATAGACCAGCACGACACCGGCGATTATTTCCTCGACTGGCTGGAGGTGGACGGCCCGGCACAAAAGGAATTTCTGCGGAACGTCGGCGAGGAAACGATTGCCGCTTCGCTGGTGGACATCCGGTCGTTCTTCGCACTTAGGGGCAGCGACGACAAGAACATGGTTCGCCTCACCGCGACGATTGGCGCGCGGCTGCTGAACAACCTCGTGGACAGCGGAAAAAGCCAAACCGACGCGGTGCTGGAATTGGCGCACCAGCGGGAGTTGACGGGGCTTTGCGAAACGGATTGCAGCGATGATCGGTGAATGGAACGATTCGAGGCTCGTCTGGGCTAGGCCTGGCGCGGCAAGGCCAGGCACGGCGCGTAGGCATGGCAGGCGAGGCCTGGCAAGGCCGGGCCAGGCACGGCGCGGCGCGTAGGCATGGCAGGCAAAGAGACATCGGCGGGATGTTCCCGTCGAAACACGAAGAGGCGCAACACAAAAGGAGACATTTATGTCAACGAAAACTGCGCAAAAAACCGCTAACGGTAACGGTCGAATTACCGAACTGAAAGGCCCGGATAAGACGGTGGCAATCACACCGCCGAATTTGCGGACTGCCCATTTTGTAATTCGCGGGGTTGCCCCGCTCGTTATCAATGCCTTCCCCGCCAAGGCGCGGGAGCAAATGAAGGCGAAGCAATGTGCGGGCAGCCAAGGCAAGAAGGGAGTGCAGCGTGACGCTAAGGACTTCGCGCTCTGCTACGAGCAGGCCAAGCACGTTTCGGTTGACGGCTGGCTCGGATTCCCCGCGAGCGCGATTCGCTCTGCGTTGATTTCGGCTTGCCGGTTGGTCGGCTTCCAAATGACGCGGGCGAAGCTATCCGTGTTTTGCGTGGCCGATGGGTTCGACAAAATCGACGGCACTCCGCTCGTTCGCATTTCTAAGGGCGAGCCGCATTACGTCGAACACGCCGTGCGGAATGAGTCGGGAGTTGCCGACATTCGCCCGCGCCCGATGTGGAATCCGGGCTGGGAAGCCGCTGTCAAAATCATGTACGACGGCGACCAGTTTAGCGACACGGACGTTGCGAATTTGTTTCATCGCGCCGGCATGCAGGTCGGTATCGGTGAAGGCAGGCCGGACAGCAAAAACTCCGCTGGCATGGGCTGGGGAGTATTCGAGATTGTGAACGATTAACAAACTCGGATTGGCTGGGCGTGGCAGGCGTGGCGTGGCGCGGCCAGGTTAGGAAGGCACGGCAGGCTCGGCTGGGCCAGGCCGGGCGCGGCATGCCGAGGTCTGGCGCGGCGTGGCAGGCGAGGCGCGGCAAGGCAAGGCCAGGCCGGGCCGGGCATGGCAGGCGAGGCAGGCGTGGCAGGCGAGGCGTGGCCGGGCCGGGCCGGGCATGGCATGGCAGGCGAGGCGAGGCGCGGCGCGGCCCGGCGTGGCCGGGCGCGGCATGGCAGGCGAGGCGCGGCGCGGCCCGGCGTGGCCAGGCCAGGCGAGGCATGGCAGGCATTTTTATAAAGGAGTTTCGTAATGAACGACAAGGTTATCACTGTTCTGGAATCATTGTTGGCGAAATCGGCGGACGGCAAGCTACACGCGAGAGACGTAGTTGATACGGCACGCGACGAAGATTCTCCGTTGCACGATTTCTTCGATTGGAACGATTCGACGGCGGCGGAATCGTATCGAATCTGGCAGGCGAGAGTAATGATTTGTCGGATTCGCATCACAAAAGACCCGGCTAGTGCAGACCCAAGGCCGGTCAGGGTTTTCATCAACCTGATGCCGGATCGTCACGAGGGCGGCGGCTATCGATTGCTCGACAGCGTGCTGAGTGATGAGGAGCAACGCAATGCGCTAATTAGAACCGCGATCATGGAGATAAGCGCATGGAGGGCGCGGTACGCGGAACTAACGGAATTGGCGACTCCGGTATGGACGGCGGCAATGCGCGTTGCGGAAGAGAAGAAAATCACGCTTCCGTTTTTGCCGCGCGTGTCAGCCCGGTGCGACTGATTTTTTATTGGCAAGGCGCGGCAGGGCCCGTCCAGGCAAGGCACGGCAGGCAAGGATTTTTTAGAAGGAACACAATGACCACCAGCAAACAAAACCTAACGAACGTCATCCAGCGGGCCGACGAGATCCGCCTGCTCAACCGAGGCATTCAGGAAGTGAACGACAAGATTAAGGCCGAGACAAAACGAGGCGCGGTTATCCGGCATCGCATCTTGCAAAAACTCGACAAGTTGACGCTGCGGCGAGCCGAAGTGTTGAACCAACTCGACCCGTGCGGCGGCGACGTTCGCGGGGTGATGCGATGAGCGACCGCGGCATCAATCAATTCTGGACGAGGCGGCATCCGGCGTGGGTCGCGCGGCTGAATCGCACGCTACGGGCGGCGTGGCAACAAGACGAACGGAGCGACGATGGAACTGGTAGCGGATATGTCGGCCCCGCGCGAGAAGCAATCGCTGCTGGCGATGGTGCGCGACCTTCAGGGGATGCACCGGATCGAGATCGTGAAGTATCGCAAGCGGCACAGCGACCGCCAGCGGCGGTACTACTTTCCGGCAGTGGTTGCACCGCTCGGCGATTACCTGCGCGGCCAAGGCGCGACGGTGACGGATGATGATTGTCACGAAATGCTCAAGTGGAAGTTTTTGCGACAGTCTGTCGTTGACCCCGGCACGGGAGAAGTCATCGGCGAAGTGACCCGCTCGACAACGAGCCTGGCGATCGACGAATTTAGCGAGTATCTCGAAAAGGTTATTCAGTACCTGGCCGAGACGTTTGGAGTTGTGGTGCAAAGCAGTGAAGTTTTTACGGGAGCGAACAATGAACGAGCTAGCCGAGACGGTTCAATCAATCGAGCTTGAGATTGCAGAACTGGCCGACGGTACGGACGCCGCGCGAGCCGCCGCGGTGCTGGATCGGGTGAACGCGTGGATCGAGTTTGGGCGTTCGATGAAGGCCAAGCTGGGCGCGGCAATGATTGAATTTATCAAGGCCAATGGCGACCTAACCATCGGCCCGGTTCGGTATTACGTCGGCAGCAAGAAGGCGGTCAAGTGCCGCGACTTGGGCGAGACGGCCAAGACGATGCTGGAGCTTGGCGGCGTAGACCTGCTGCGGGATGTGCTGTCATCCGGGGCGTTCAAACACGGCGAGTCGCGGAAGCGGCTGGATGAACTGGGGAGTCCCGAACTGTTTGACGTGCTTTTTGAAACGACTCAAGAGGAAGAATTAAAGGATGGCAAGCCAGTGAAAAAGGATTCGCTGCTGTCATTCGATGACCGTTTTGTGCGGTAAAACCGCGAAGGGAAAGTTATGAAACTGGGAGAAGTTTTTACGTCCAATTATTTGACCCATGCCGACCTCAACCGACAGGACGTATCGGTAACGATCAAATCTGTCGAGGCAAAGGAATTTGACGATGACAAGAAGGGAAAGGATATGAAGCTCATCATCGGCTTCCGCGAACTGGATAAGTCGCTGGTGTGCAACAAGACGAACGCGAACACCATCAGCGACATTTATGGCGACGAGACGGACGAATGGCCAGGCAAGCGGATCGTGCTGTACGAAACCGAAGTCGAGTTTGGCGGCAAGACGACGCTGGCGATCCGCGTCCGCCTCCGCCCGCCCGGTGCTGCTGATCCCGTCACGCCGATCAACAATCTGCCCGGCCCCGGCCCGCTCGACCCGCTCAAGACCGCTAAGACGCGGGCATGGCATGAGTATATGAGGCTGTTTCCCCACGCCGGCAATGCCCAGGCGGTGGCAATTGCGATCCGCGGCATCTGTGGGAACGTGTTCGGGAAAGCCCCGGAACATCTCGCGACGGCAGAGTGGAACGAACTGACCAAGAACGGATTCAGGAACCCGGCGGACGCGGTACTTGGCGGCGACGAAGCAGGGTCTGACCCGGATGATATTCCATTCTAATGATTCTCCTTCTCCCCTCCCCCGTCGTCGGCGAAAGTCGGCGGCGGGGTTTGAATGAGACAATTTTTTGAAAGTGACTCTGATGAAATCTGAAGAAACGATGGCGACGGCGGCTGTGGCGGCAGCAAAAGATGCGGTGTCGCGAGCGCATGATTCAGCGATAGCTATGAAGGCGTGGTCGATGGCAACTAAAGAAAATGAAGCAAGGTTAGCGGCGAAAGCGATGCGCGCAGTAGTGATAGCGGATTCGGCGTGGGCAACGGCGGTACGCCTGGCGATTGAGTCGAGGCGAGCGAGTCACGAGGTGATGCTTTTGTGGTTGCAAGTCAGCGTCAAGGGTTGAACGAGGGCCACGGATGGCAAAGTTTCGCGAGCAGTTTTTTGAGCAGTACGCCCCCTACCTGAAGTCGGCCCACTGGCGGGCAAAGCGGGCGGCCGTGTTCGCGTGGAAGGGCAACATATGTACGGCACAGATGGACGGGTGCAACGGCACGGCGACGGACTGTCATCATACGAAGGACGGATACAAGCTCGCGTTCGACACGCCACTATTTGAATTGGAGCCGGTATGCAAAAGTTGTCATCGGAAGATAACGAACGCTCACAGGACGGCGAAGCATAAGCGGGGCGACTTGACGGAAGTTTGGAATCGATACTTGAACAAACAACCGGGCGCGTGCCCGGCCCCCGGCGGCGGCGAGTGAACACGTCGTCGTCGGGAATCTTGAACAGCCGCATGGAACGGCGGCAGCGTAGAGCGGGTGGCCGTAACCGGGCCGGTGTATATGCCCGCTTTTCAACACCCCGGTCGCTGAAGCCGGGGAACTTTTAAGGAGAATGAACGTGACAAATTTTTCGAAGCCGGTTCAAGTGCATTACGCCGGGTGTTGGCTCGATGCGACCGTGATACATCTTTTTAATAGCGGACGTGCCGCAGTGGTATGCGGTCTTGCGTTCGCGGAGGTTGCGGTGACGTTCGACTATCTCAACTGCGACATCCGTAACACCCCGCCCGCCGCGGAGTTGGTGGCGTTCGACCAGTTGAGCGTACCGAAGGGGGCGCTGTGGAGAATTATGAACGATAGTGAGAGTTGGTTTGAATTTTCTTGTTACGAACTGGAAAGCGTTTTTCGGAACGAATTTGAATACACATATCTAAAACTGCTAAATGAGTTTGAACATTCCACCGACAACGGCGCAACGTGGCAGTTGGCGGGGAGGACACCATGACGACATACCCCCGTCTGTGTGCGTGCGCGTTCGGGCTGATGGTGCTTATCGGGATTTTGCGGGAGGTGATGTGATGGACGCGACAAAACTACAACTGAAAGACCCCAATGGCCAGCCTCTACAAAATCAACAACCGCCAGCGGATTCAATTCACGGTGGCGGGCAAGCGGCGAACGCTGCGGCTCGCGACGTACATTTGCGGCGTCAATACGTCCTTGCACAGATTTACCGGCGGGTGATGGCACGCGCGGCGGCACGGGCCGAAGGGGGTGGGGCATGTTGAACATTAAACAGTTGAACGAAGTCAAGGCACTCGTACTCGCAATGAAAAAAGGCCGCGTGCTTTTTTCGCGACACGGAACCATGTCCGTCATTGGGGCGATCAAAACCGCTATCGCCCTACACAAAGCCCTCGAAGCCGAACGCGCCGGCGTTCACAGTTGTCATGACAAGTGTGAGCGGCCCGAGTGCGTACTTTACCGCCACGTTTGCGTACTTCACCGCCGGGTTGCGGAGCTTGAGGCGAGACTGCAACGCGAAGGACGGTGTTAAGTGACCACCGCCCAAAAAATCACCACCTGCCTCGGCCAACTCAGCCGCGTGAACGCCAGCCACCAGCGGCGCCGCCCGAAGCAGTTCACCCCGTGGCGGTGTAGCCGAAAAATCGTCACGCCCCGCGGCACGTTCGCGAACGCCACCGATGCGGCGGCTGCGTTCGACGTGACGAAAAATACCATTTGGCACTACCTCAGCGTCGGACGCGCGGGGTTTTCCTGGGGTGGGGCTAACGCGGCGGGAGGTGAGAAGTGACCGAGTACACCGCACACCCGCTCGCATGGCCGGCAGCATGGCCGAGAGAAAAAAACCGGAAGCACGCGCCGTTCCATCGGCGAATGAATCGTGACGGCCAAGCGTGGAAGTCAAAAGAGAGACTAACGGTCGATCAATCCCGCCTATCCGTCCGCCACGAGTTGAAATTACTCGGCGCGTCAGGCGTGGTCATCAGCAGCAACCTGCGACTTCGCATCGACGGCGAGCCAATGAGCAGCCAACCCAACCCCGACGATCCTGGCGTGTGCGTGTACTTCACGCTCAATAAGAAACCACGATGCCTTCCGTGCGACCGTTGGATTCGAGCCGCCGACAATCTCGCGGCGATTGCGAAATATGTTGAGGCGATGCGCGGTCAAATCCGTTGGGGCGTCGGCAGCGTTGACGCAATGTTCGCCGGATTCAAGGCGTTGCCCGGCAGCGATACAATTGTTCCGCAGCCGCCGATGACCACCGACGAGGCCGCGCAGTTCCTAGCCGAAGCCGTTGGCCGTCCGTTATCGAAGCCGGAATTTTACAGCGACGCCGAAGCATTCCGAACCGCATATCGAACAGCGGTAAAGATTCATCATCCCGATGCTAACGGCGGAATCATGTCCGGTGCGTGGCTCGACTTGCAGCGCGCGGCGGATTCGCTGCGGCTGTATCACGGGGGTGGGAAGTGACGTACCGAATACGCCCGCTCGTGTGGCGCGACAAAAAAAACGGGATGGAAAGCGAAGCGGAATCGTACCTCGGTAAGTTTTCGGTTGATCCGCTTAACTCAAAATGGTTCTGGTCGTGGTCGTGCAGCGATGAAGGAGCCACGAGCCAATGCGACTCCCTCGCCGACGGCAAGCAAAAGGCCGAGGATTGGTATCGCTCACAGATTATGCCGGCGCTGGAAGAGGTGGAAGCATGAGCCGACACAACACCTACAAACCGCCGTTCCCGTGGTTCGGCGGGAAATCTTCCGTGGCCGATCGTGTCTGGGCAGCGATTGGCGACGTGCCGAATTATGTTGAACCGTTCGCCGGTTCGCTTGCCGTGCTGCTGCTACGCCCCGGCGGCGCGGGCCATATCGAAACCGTGAACGACGCGGACGGACTGCTCGCGAACTTCTGGCGTGCCATGCAACTAGCTCCCGATGCTGTGGCCGAGGCTGCGGACAATCCAGTCAATGAGGCCGATCTTCATGCCCGACATCTGTGGTTGCTTGGCGAGAAGCCGCGCATCACCGAACGGCTTATGGGCGACCCCGATTTTTACGACACGAAGGCGGCGGGCTGGTGGGTATGGGGTCAATGCTGCTGGATCGGTTCGGGCTGGTGCAGCGGGAAAGGGCCGTGGCAATCGGTTGATGGGGTAATGGTATTGGGCAACACCGGCAAAGGCGTGAACCGGAAACGGCCTCACTTGAGCGACACCGGCCAAGGCGTCAGCCGGCAACTGCCGCACTTGGGCGGCGGCAGAGGCGTCAACCGGCAACTGCCGCACTTGGGCGGCGGCCAAGGCGTCAACCGGAAACTGCCGCACTTGGGCGACACCGGCAAAGTGCCGACCGGTAGCGGCGAATGCGCGGAGCGGGCGGAATGGCTCAGGTCATATTTGCAAGGCTTCTCCGACCGACTTCGCAACGTCCGCGTCTGTTGCGGCGACTGGTCTCGCGTCTGCGGCCCGTCGGTCACTTTTCTACACGGCATCACCGGCGTTTTTCTCGACCCGCCCTACGCCGACACCGCAACACGCACGAAAGGGCTGTACGCCAACGACTGCGATCAAGTGGCCCACGCAGCCCGCGAATGGGCAATCGAGCAAGGCCGCAACCCGTTAATGAGAATAGTTTTGGCTGGGTATCAGGACGAACATCAGATGCCCGACGATTGGCGTGTGGAAGAATGGGAAGCGACTGGCGGTTACGGGCTGCAATCAGACGACGACGAATCAACTGGCCGCGCCAACAAAGGACGCGAAAGACTGTGGCTCTCGCCAGCTTGCATTACAGCCGCGCCGGAACAAATGCTTTTTGGAGTCGCAACATGACCATCATCCAACGCATCCTATCCATGCCCACCAGCGGCGACTCCCCCGACGGTGTTTTCCCGCACCAGGAATACCCGCAGGACGGGCAGATGGATCAGACGGTCGGACGACGGAAGCGACCGGCGCGTGAGACGGTTGACGGGAAGCGGACGTACATCGGCGTGACGGATGGATTTGTTCCGCGGGTCTACCGCTCCGTACTGACGACGCAGGATTAACGAGGGTGAAAAATGAGCGATGCAAAATTCAAACGACCGAAAGAGCAAGCCTATCAAGACGCTTGCGACCTTCGCGGCCTTTTCCATGCCGAGCATTTTTCCCGGTGGGAATTTGGCGGCAGCCTACGCCGCGGGGTGAGTTTGGTTGGCGACGTTGAGCACGTCGTTATTGCCAACTCCATCGAAGTGAACATCGACGGCGGACTATTCGGGCAGACCCAGGCCGTCAACGGAATGTGCTACCACCTAGACCGTCTGGTGGCGGACAAGAAGCTAGCCAAGCATTTGTACGGGACGACCGGCTATCGGTGGGGCGAAAAATATCGTGGCGTAGATTTTCGAGGCTTTAATCACGAATTTTTCCTATGCACGGAATCGAACTGGGGGCCGACGCTTGCGATCCGTACCGGGCCGGCAGAGTTTAGCCAGCGATTAGTTGTCGGGCTGCTAAAAAATGGCATGAGGCAACACGAAGGAATGGTATGGCGATGCGACCGATGCGAAGTCTGTTCCGGCGATCGATCGACGGCGTGCAGCGACTGCAACAGCACCGGGTTGACGCCGCGTGAAGTCATACCGTGCACAACTGAACAATCGTATTTCGAGTTGTGCGGAATAAAAATGATTCCGCCGCAGGCCCGACAGTCTGTGCCGCCGGCGCGGGATTGACGAGGGTTTTATGAATGGGTTTAACGAATTAAGTGCCGAGCGGCCTACAGATATTTATTTCAAGCTCGAACCATGGATCGACCGTAACAGTTGCTGGGCTAACGGCAAGCGCGGATATGAAACGGAATTGGCTGCTAGGCTCGCGGCCCGGAAGCCGGGCAGGTACAGGATTACGCGCGTCGAGTCGGGAATCAGGGTTGAGGTTGAACATTTCGAGATTAAAAAATGAGCGACGATTTCACAAAATTAAAACGGCAAACGCGGCCCGAAGAGTCCCAACTGTTTGATCTTGAGCCGGATTGGCGAAAAGAATGGTGGGGTATGCCGTCATTCGATATGAAAGATGCAAGGCCGAATCGTTCCGTAACGATCAATTTCATGACCGAAGAGGACGTGCGGGCATTTTCGCAGGCAACGGGGATAAAGCTATCGACGAAATCGGATACGGCCTGGTATCCGCCGCAAGAAAGGCTACGGGGCGAGTTTGAATATACCGGCCCGAAAACATTAAGCCGATACCCAATTTGTATACCGAGCAAGGGCCGGGCGGATTGTCAGAAAACGGGCAAGGCGCTCGACCAACTTGGTGTTGAGTATAAGTTTTTTGTTGAAGAGACGGAGTACGACGAATACTGCAATCACGTCGGCGAGGATAAGGTAATTCGATTACCGTTTCACGATCTCGGCCAAGGTTCAATACCGGCGCGCAACTTTATCTGGGAGTGGGCGAAAGAACGGGGGAGCCAGCGGCATTGGACTGTCGATGACAATATAACGAGCTTTGCGCGATGCACCCAAAACCGGAGATTGCGCGTTCGCGGCGGCGGGTTTTTTGCCGCAATGGAAACCTTTGTCGATAGGTACGAGAATATTGCAATTGCTGGACCGCATCACATAGGATTTGCAGACGATAGAAACCCAAATCTATCTCCGTTCCTTCTGAATAGCCGAGTATATTCATGTATTTTACTCGACACTAATCTTCCGGATCGATGGCGGGGGCGATATAATGAGGATACCGATTTGTCTTTGCGGCTGCTTAAAAAAGATTTCTGTTCGGTACTTTTCCTCTCTTTACTTATGGATAAGGGCACCACCGTAGGCGTCCGCAACTCTACTCCGCTCAAGGGCGGTAATACGGATAACGTCTACAACGGTAGCGACCACCGGCTAGCGTTTGCCGAGTCGCTACGCGATCAACACCCGGACGTGGTTAAGGTAGTCTGGAAGTTCAACCGATGGCATCACCAGGTTGACTACTCTTCATTCAATCGAAATAAGCTCGTTAGGAAGGCCGGTATCACGCCTACACAAGCGGTTAATGAGTACTGCATGAAGTTAGCTAGAACCGCCGTGACGCCGGCGGTTTGATGCGCGGGATTGAGGCGCGGGATTGATTAAGGCAAGCAATGAATTAGGGTGGCGGTAGCGACCGACATGGAACTTCTTACAACAATCTCCCAACCCGCAGCAGTACGAGCCTAACGGTCGGTCGCTCTTCCATTGGCCTGCTGCTGCGGTTTGGGCGGTTGTTGGAATCAGGGTGCAACGTGGCAAACGGATACACAAAGCTATTTTCTTCGATCGTGACTTCAACAATCTGGCAGGAGCCCAACGATTGTCGGGTATTGTGGATAACAATGCTTGCCCTGAAGGACGAGGCAAACATTTGCCCGGCCACGGTTCCGGCGTTAGCCAAGATATGCAACATTTCGATTGAAACCTGCGAAATCTACCTCGAACAATTCCAACAACCCGACAAATATTCTCGCTCCAATGACTTCGATGGCAGGCGAATTGAGCGGGTCGATGGAGGTTGGTTAATCTTGAACGGTCAAAAGTATCGTGACCTGCTACGCGGCGAGGAACGACGCGACTACGTTCGCAAGAAGGTCGCCGAACATCGCAAGCGTGTAAACAACTGTAAACAAAGTAATCAATGTAAACCGATATCAGAAGCAGAAGCAGAAGCAGAAGCAGAAGCAAAGGCAGAAGGAGTTCCCGCTGTCGCGGGTTCGCCGGTGGGTTTAAGAACCCGCAAGCCGTCACGGGCGCCGACCGGTGACCATCAATCCCTCATCGACCACTTCACCGCATCGTGGCAAGCCGGTTATGGCTGCAAGTATCCGTTCAAAACAAAAGACGCCGCCGCCGTGAAATCGATCCTCGACGGCTGTGGCCGCAACATCATCGAAGCGAAGGCCGTGGTGGATCGGTATCTGGCCAGCAACGATAAATTCTACGAAGGCCATCCGTTGACGAAACTCAACGGCGACTTGCCGAAGTTTCTTGCGGCCAAGTGCAACGGCTATTCCAAGCCCCTTGACCGTGCCAGGATTTACTCATCATGACCGCACTACCCGAAAAACTACCGCCGCAGTCGATCGAGGCCGAGGCGTGCCTGCTCGGTTCGCTGATGCTCGACGGAAACAACGCCGCGATGTGGGCCGAGATTTCCGCGACGGTCAGGCGGGATCATTTTTACCGCGACGACCACGCCACGATATTCGATCAACTGCTCGACATCCGCCGTCGCGGTGTGCCGATCGACGCCGTATCGATTGTGGACGGACTCAAGCAGGCGGGGAAGCTCGATGAGGTTGGCGGGGTGGTTTATCTCGGCACGTTGATGAACTCAACGCCGTCGGCGGCACACGCGACGCACTACGCGAAAATCGTCCGCGAGAAGGCCGTCGGGCGGTCTGTCATCCGGATTGCGACCGACGCCCTGCGCGACGCCTACGCACCGCACGGGGCGGACTATCCCGGCATTGCGAACGTGTATGCCGCGAAGTTTGCCCGGCTCGCCTCAATCGGTTCTACCCAGAACATCCGGCGGCTCGGCGAAGTCGCGATGGACTGGTACGAGGAAGTGACCAGCGGCAAGCCGCCGGCGTTGATCCAGACCGGCTTCACAGAATTGGATGACTGCATCGGCGGATTGCCGATCGGCGGCTTTTCGCAAATCTGGGGCAGGCCAGGTATGGGCAAATCCGCATTGGCGAAGGCCATGGCGTTGCGGCTCGCCGAGGCCGGTACGCCGATCGGTATCGTGAGCATCGAGGAAAACGCCCGCAAGATTGCGACAAACGCGATTAGTGGCGTGGCAAATATCCCGTCGTGGAAGATCCAGCACGGCAAACTCGCCGCCGATGACCTAACCGCGGCAATGGCCGGGATCGATCGGCTGTACAAATGGCCGATCCACATCGCCGACACCCCGGTAAAGATGAGCGAAGTCGAATCGTGCGTGACGCTGCTCGTCCAGCGGCACGGATGCCGTGTGGTATTCGTGGATCATCTTCACATTATCGACGGCGAAACCCCCGCTCACGCAAACCGCACGGCGGAGGTAACGAAAATCAGCGGGGCGGTGAAGTCGATCGGCAAGCGGCTGGGCATTGCGATCGTCGGTTGTTGCCAACTTAACCGCGGGCAATCCCGCGATGACTACGCATCCAAGCCGCAGCTGCGAGACGCGCGGGACAGCGGGGCACTCGAACAGGACGGCGACCTCATCATCGGCGTTTTCCGTGAGGATTGGAATCGACAGCAACGGAACGACCCAAGCCGCGACGGGCAGATGCTGGCGATCGTGTTGAAAAACAAATTCGGGCCGTGCGGTGAAATCCCGCTCGCGTGGGAAGGCGACTATCAGCGGGTGACAGAATGGGCAGGGCCGACGCCGTGATACTTGCGATCGATCCATCATCCACCCGAACCGGCTACGCGATTCTCGCCGACGATGGCCGGCTCATCGAACACGGCCTCCTCAAGCCTCGGCGGGCAAAGGACGAGCCGCACGCGAGAATTGACACGATGGTGGCCGAACTGCTGGCGTTCCGCGACGAGCACGCGGGGATTGATTGCGTGGTTGTCGAGGACACCGACGGCAAGGTGGCCCGGCGGCTGGGCGGAATCGGTGCGGGCATGGCAATTTACGGCATGGCCGTGCGAGCCTTCCGGGACGCCGCGCGGCAAATCTGGGGGGCGGACGCGGTGAACATGGTTCAAGCCCGCGTCTGGACGGCGGGGCGTCACAAATCGAGCCGTGCGGCTGCTATCGGCTTGACCGCCGCCGGCGATACCGGGCTGGACGCCGCGGATGCCGTCGGTCTGGGGCTGTGGTGGATTGCACATCGAGAACCCGTAGGAGCCGATTTGCCGCGTCCGAGTCTGAAAAGGTGATTAGACCCGTCTAAACCGTTTGGACGCAGCAAATCACAACGGCGCGGGCCGCGTTGGCATCGTGGCGTGGTGGCTGGGTTGCAATTGTCGCGTCATGTAGTAGTTTTTATCAGGTCAGGGTAACAATCAATGGCAAAACGTCCTCCGCCCCCGCGGTCGAATTACCCCAAGCCCCCACAAAAAACCGGGGCGGATGGCACCCGTCTCCCCCGCGTCCGGCTTTCCTGGGCGGCACGGCTCGCGATGCTGGAATCGGAAGCGGCCGTGAAGTCGATGCCGTCGCGTCAACGCCGGGATCTCCTGGCCGAATGTCAGGCGACGAGACGGAAGATGACGGGGCGGACGTGCAGCGTGACGTGGTTCGAGGATTTCTGGCGGCAGGGCGGATGGTATTCGTGGGATCAGGGCGGGCCGAGCCGGACGATTTTCCATTCGCAGCTTGTCGAGTACCCGCCGACGGCCACGACGACGCCGATGCAACCATGTTTGTGCCGCCTGTGCCGCAATCTCCGGCGTGTTTGGCCGTTCGGGTATGTCAGGACAGGGTGTCGGTCATACGAATGCTTCTTGGACACGCTCAGCCCGATGTCGCTGCGGCAACTCCCCGGCTCGCATTCAATCATCGGCGAAGCGGCGGCACGGCGCGGGTGGACGCCGCCGGATGCGGACGAATCGGCATAGGGAAATCCCCGATACAACCCTAATAACGTGCAAACGTGACATTCGGTGCGACGTATTTAGTGGCACAGCAAGAATTGAATATGACCATCCGACAACGCCGCGTGTACGAAATGGCCCTTGCCGGCGAGACTCACGCTGCGGTTGGTGTCGAGTTTGGCATGACTCGAACCGCCGTAACGCAAATGCTCCGCCGCGTCCGCGACCGCAACCCCAGCCTCCCCCGCCGTGAACGAACCGGACGGCGGCGGCATTGCCAACTCAGCCAGTGTCACCTTCCGATGTAACGGTGACAAATCGTCACCAGTTGAAACTCCCATGCTCTCCCCCCAACTCACCGCCGACCTCGCGAGCGTCCTGCTCACCATCGTGTCGCCCCGCCCCGCGCCGATTCGCCTTGTCGCCAACGACCTCAGCCGCGCCGCCGGGCAGACTGTGACCGGCGCCGAAGTCGAGCAGGTGATAGAACAACTCAGCCTTGCCGGGTATCGACTCCGCAGAATCAACACCGATACAGGCCGCCACGTCTACGCCGTCCGCGACGGGTGGCCGCAGGTGCAGATGGCGGGGGAGCTGGCGGTGCAGCGGATGGACGGGGACTAGGACAGAGAGAAGGATGATTTCAAGATGAAGCTGTTTCAAATCACCGAAGAGGACTTGGGCGAGCTTGAGCGTATCCTGCCCCGAATTTCTGATGACCTGATGTGCAGTTTGCAGACCCGGCACAAGGTACAACTACGAAGGGTGCAGACGATTCTCTCACACGTGCGATGGAATTATGGCCCACCATTGCGGGCAAAAACAATACCGGCGGGGCCAGAAGCAGAGCCAAGCGGCGGCGACGAAGTTCATTCAAGCGGCATAGACTAGGCACGGGGCTTCCGCGGCTTCGTATTCTTGCTGCCCTTCGGACGCCCGCCCAGCTTGCCGTTGGCGCGCGCCGCCGCCGACTTCGCGCGCGACTTGGCGCGCCCACCAGGGGCTGACACGCTGTGAACGCCGGCGGCAAAACCGAGCCGGTAACTGAGTTCTTCGGTGGTCACGGCTGCTCCAAAAAGCACCCCCGGACGATAACTGAGTTCTTCGATTGTCATGTTGCTGCTCCAAAAAAGCACCCCCGCCGTCGTCTCAAGCTAGACGGCGGGGGAAGAGAACTACTCTGCGTCGGCGGTGGCCTCGACTTCTTTTCGCCCGGCATCAGCCGCCACAATCACCGCGTCAATTTGCGACTCGAATTGTGATTGTGTTTCGGCGGGCAAGTCAGACCAGTAGCCGGTTTTGGTTTCGGTTCCACCATCTTCCGATTCGACTTCGCAAGTCCACCCGGTGCAAACCACGAATTGGCCGAAGTTTTGGTAGCCGTAAAGACTGGCTTGATTTGAAAAGCGGCCACCGTGCCAGTTGCGAAAGGTGCTGTCGGTATCGACTTCGCCGGCAAACGACAAATCGCCTAGGCGGTTGCACGCTTCGGCAATCCAAGCGTCGTTTGCGATTTCGGTAAATTCTCCGCAGTTGCCGACGGTTTCATTATTGCTGCACACCGAAAAGTTGAGCATGTGGGTCGTCATCTGAATTTCCTGCGGCTTTCACCGCTGCTGTGACTCACTCAGTCACCGAGTCACCGAGCTACATGCTCGATTGATGAGTACATTGTAACCATTGGATACAGATACTAGTTTACGGGGCTTCCGCGGTTTCGCGTCGCGACTCCCCTTCGGACGCCCGCCGAGCTTGCCGTTGGCGGCGGACGAAATGGACTTGGCTGGCGACTTCGCACGACCGCCCGGTGCGGTGACGCTGTGAACGCCGGCGGCAAAACCGAGCCGGTAACTGACTGGATCGACGGTCATGTTGCTGCTCCCAAAAAAAAGCACCCCCGCCGGCCTCGCAAGCTAGACGGCGGGGGAAGAGAACTAGTTTGCGTATCTCGCAAGGCCGGCAGCTTTGCGTGCTGCCTTGGCGGAATACATTTTGATTCGCGATGATTTCACTTTCGCATTCTTTGCATCATCCAGGTAATTAGAAAGTCTCGCTTCTCTTGTCGCATTCCCATAATCATCGCAAGCCTTATCCACTGCGGAACATGCTGCTTTGAAGTCCATCTGTTTCTCCTTGCGGCTCTCGCCGCTGCTGTCTGCGTCCGGCAGACTCGGTTCCCCGAAAAGCCCCGCAACGACGTTAATCGCGGCGGGGAGAGAACCAGAACAGTGGCCCCGTCACCGCTTTCCACCCGGCGGTATCAGCAGCTTCCGCTGCCTCAAATGCTGCGATGATTTCAGCCGTCGGCTCGTTGCCGCGACGATTGGATTCGATTTCAAGTCCGCGCGATTTAATAAAAAACGGGCCTTCCGAAGTTGAAACCCATACCGTGAAATTACTGCGGTCATTCCCTTTTCCAAGTATCGCTGTGGCACCGGAAAGCTTTTCGATTTCTGTCGCCCAGCGTTTGGCTGATTCGTTCGATTCAAACTGGATTCGGTCGCGAACGATTTCGATTGTGAGGCTCATCTAATTCTCCTCGCGGCTCTCGCCGCTGCTACCGGATTCCGCCGGTACGGTTCCCCCGAAAGCCCCGGCCACACCGTTAGGCGCGGCGGGGGTGATAGCCTATTTCTTACCCGTCCAGATCGTCCGCATGTTGTTCATCTGGCAAAGCTCCAATTTGCCGTTTGAGTAGGTGTAAAACACATAGTGCCCACCGTTCGGGCCAACCAAGTGCTTCACCGACAAGCTGCCACTCACGGTGGAATCGATCACAACATACATTCGGTGATTGATAATCATGGCCGGTTCGGTTGTCGCGTTCGTGTTGTTGTTGTTCGTTTGCATGAGTACAGTATATCCAGTCGCGATAGCTTGTCAAGTGAATAATCACGCGATTTCCGGATTGTTCGTAAGTGCCGCGTTTCCAACAGTTTACAACGCCAGATTTCGCTTCTCCCTCCCCGGCGTCGGCGGTGACAACGCATAGCCGCCGACGCTTTTACCTAAAAATATGAAGGCACCGTTTCAATACTTCGGCGGCAAGCGTCGCGTGGCCAGCATCGTATGGGACGCGCTGGGCGACGTGTCGAACTACATCGAGCCGTTCGCCGGTTCAATCGCGGTGCTCCTTGAACGGCCCGATTCACACACGGGACGCATCGAAACGGTCAATGATGTCGATTGTTTTATCGCGAATTTCTGGCGCGCGCTGGCAGCCGACCCGGACGCGGTGGCCGCTCATTGCGATCTGCCTGTGAACGAATGCGACCTACACGCACGGCACGCCTGGCTCGTCAACACCGGCGTTGATCGAATCGAAAAGCTGCTCGGCGACCCGGATTTCTACGATGCGAAAGTGGCCGGCTGGTGGGTCTGGGGCTTGTGCAGTTGGATCGGCAGCGGGTGGTGCACGGGCAAAGGGCCGCACGTTTTGGTGGACGGGAAGTTGGTGGATTGCCGCCAGTTTCCGCACCTTGGCAATGTCGGCCAAGGTGTCAGACGCAAGCTTCCGCACCTTGGCAATGCCGGTCAAGGTATCGTTCGCCAGCTTCCGCACGTCGGCAGTAACGGTCAAGGTATCAGCCTCAAGTCGGGTATCGGCGTACAACAGTACCTCGGCGAACTCGCCGCCCGCCTTCGCCGCGTCCGCGTTTGCTGCGGGGATTGGGCAAGGGTTGTCACCGATGGCGCGATGCATGCCGGCTCGACCGTCGGCGTGTTTCTTGACCCGCCGTATCTCGGCGCGGTTCGCGACAAGAACTTGTACCGAACCGACGATCACAACATCACAAACGCCGTGCGGCAATGGTGTCTGGATCGACAGGACGACCCACGTATCAAGATCGTGTTAGCCGGATACTCGGACGAACACGACCACCTGATACCGCAGACGTGGCGGCGGCATCGGTACTCGGCAGGCAATTCGTACAACACCTCGGCGAGCAGCAAGAAATTGAATTCCGGAAACGCCGCGAACCGCCACAACGAGGTTCTGTGGTTCAGTCCAAGTTGTGACGTGGCGAACGTAGAACAGATGGAACTCATTGGAGTCTGACATGACCCGACCCCGCAACATCTTCCCCGGCTGGCTGTGTTACGTCCTTGTGAGCGTCGGCATCATCGCGATGGCGGCATCGATATTCGCAGGCTGCAAATCCCTTGACCGGGCTGTCGACCGCGTGAAAGTTGCCACGACGCAGCCGGATATTG
>Ga0163150_10001923_pt1 | contig 33630 bp, 26 predicted proteins | sample OliLakLV19P2IB_FD_148628 | JGI IMG/M metagenome (GOLD analysis project Ga0163150, IMG submission 148628) | Freshwater microbial mat bacterial communities from Lake Vanda, McMurdo Dry Valleys, Antarctica - Oligotrophic Lake LV.19.P2.IB | ecosystem: Environmental > Aquatic > Freshwater > Lake >...
AACGGCAGTGGCCGAGGCGCTGTCGGTCGTCAGACTGGACAGCAGGATGTCGCCACCATTGGCTCCGGCAGTGCTCAAGGTGATGTCGCCGGTGCTGGCAAGTATCGACGAGCCGTCCGCCATCAGGATCGTGTTTCCACTGTCTCCAACCAGATCGCCGACGTTGGCCGTCACCGAGACAATGCCGGCACCCCCCGCCTGCAACGATCCTCCTGCTCCAAACAATACACTGTCGCCAGCTTGAATGGTCACGCTACCAGCCGTGGACTGGACTCCGGCGTTGATCACGACATCATGATCCTGGCCATCGGCAAACAGGCTGACCCCATTGGTTCCGGAAACGGCACCACCAAGTGTGATGGTTCCCAGAGCATTGATGTCCAGCGTATCGGTGGCTGCAGCGCTGTTGACTGTCAAATCCGAATCGGCGGAGATGCTGGTCTGGTTGGAACCCAAAACTTCCAGTGAATTCAGGTCAACCAAATCACCGGCCTGGTTTCCCAGATCGATCGTGTTGGCGGTCAGGCTGGTCAGACCGGAAACTGTCAGGCTGGAACCGGCACCGTTGTCAATTTGCGACGCGACGCCGGTAGCGCCAATGGTCAGGTTGCCGGTGACATCGAGGCTTCCTGTCAGGCTGAACGAACTGTTAACATCGATGGAGACATTTCCGGCCGTCGCCACGGAGCCGCTAAAGGTCGCTGAATCGATGTTGGAGATATTGACGACGTTAGGACCGACAAAGTCCAGCGGCGCTGTCAGAAAGTTGTCCCGCCAGAAAAAGCTGCCGATGTCATCGACGCCACCATTTACATTGACCTGGCGGAGGTCCGTGAACAGGCCCGAAACCTCGGTCCCGTTGAGAAGACTGTCATTGTTTTCATCGAGGAAAAAGCTGCCTCCACCGGCGTCCAGCAGGTTGGCAACAGTATTTCCTCCGGCGGCAATTGTGACGTCCAGCACGCCGGTTAGAGCGTTGAATGCACCAGTTACCGACAGCACTCGTCTCCGTTCCAAACGCCGGAAGACTTGCGAGTCTCCACCCGCAGCCACGCGCCTATCCGTTTGGCGCTGTTTGAACTGACGCCACCAAATCGCAACAAATGATTGCTGACCCGACATGTTTTCCTTCCACTGGGGAGCGGTTGAGGCAATGGCGCAAAAGCACCATAAAGCGTGGAAACCGTTCGCAAACCTCCTGTTTGAAAACCGGTTCCAAGCGGCATTTTCGCCTTATTTCAGTTTAGTTTCATAATCTGCAAAAGTAAAACTTGGCCACCTGGAACCTGCTTGCGTTCCCTGACGATTTGTCGTTTCAACCGCTAAATCCCGACCTGGTCTAAGTAATTGACTCAAACTGCCTGTTGTTGGGTCTTTTTGTGCAACGAAAAAAGTCTCCCAACGAGAATTTGTGTGTACACATCCAATGACTTGTTTCGATTGCTTACGTAACAAGGCTGTTATCCGGCATATTTTGAATCGGAATGGCCGCCCATATTCCGCAATCCGTTTTTTTTTACGTGACTGCCTGTATTGTACCAGTTTTCTGGCTTTTGACGTCTCCTACGGTTATGGGAATAAAGGCCAGCGGGGAGGCGTGAAAGCGGAATCGACGAGCAAAGTTTTATTCCTTCTTTTTCAGGATTCTGCCCGGGTTGGCTTTATGATTTGCCTTTTACGAATCATTGACGGACCTGCAGCAGGCCAGAAATGCTGGTTGCGGGACGACCAGAACGTATCCATTGGCCGGCTTTCGACCTCCGAGTTTGCAATTCCGCTGGACATGCATCTGTCGCGCCGGCACCTCATGCTGGAAGGACTGGGAGACAAATTCCGCATCCGGGACGTTGGCAGCAGCAACGGGACTTGGGTGAACGGCGTCAAGATCGCCGTTGCCGAACTGTGCAACCGGGATCTGATCCGGGCTGGTGAATCAGTTTTCGAGGTCTCGCTGCATACGGAAAGACCCGGTGAAGACCTGGATTTCGATGACCCCTGTACTTCCTACTCTCAAACGGCCTTTTCGGATTCCAGCCCGACTGCGTTTTTCACCGGGTCGCTGACCGATGACATTCCGGTCCGCTCGATCCATACAAAACCCTCTGGACAGCAGGGTTTACCGGCAGAATTGAAAGCCGGACTTGCCCCTTCTGCAGACAACTCCGGAAGGCCAGATTCGCCGGCCGACCGGCCTGACGTCAAGTCAAATGAACCCGCTCCATCGGCCCGGGAAGTTTCCAAAGCACGGGCCGGTGAATTCATGGAAGCGATCCGGCATCGCGGCTTTGGGTTCGAACCGACCGAAAACGTTGGGTTGTTTCAATGGGAGTGGAATCCCGAATCCGGCCTCCAGCCGTTCCTGCAGGTCTTTGAGTTTGTTGCCAAACGGTTTCACTGCCATTTGGTAATCAACCAGTCACAGATTCCAAACCACCTGATTGCCGTCATCGACCGCTTGTCGACCACGGGAACGGCGCGACGATTAAGCCAGACATTGATGACCATTCCGCTGGACCAGTCGGGCCGAACCTTAGACCTGGTCAAGAACTGTTTGAAGCTGGATGCCCTGATCCTGATCGGTTCTGCCGATCCGCAGGCGGGCCAAAATCTTGACTCGATTGCAGATGTGCTCAGTTATCCGTCGATGCTGGATGGACTGCTGAAACCAGTCAACAGCCGGCTTGCAGGGAAACTGGCCGACTATGCCGATTGCCTGTTATTCGAATCCAATTCGCCCCGCGCAATCAAAATGATGTTGCCAGGACTGGCAGTGGCTACCGCGTGAGCGGCTGGTTTAACGCCGCCTTCAAAACTGATCGTGTTCGAACCGGACACCTGGTTACGCTGACAGCGCGGGCTCCCGAAGTGGTTCAAACAGGAACCCATCGCCATCAAAATCGATCCGGACTCCGGCCTGCCCGGCCAGTTCCCCTTTGAGCAATTCCGTCGCCAGAGGATTGGCCAGCCGGTTCTGAATAACCCGTTTCAGCGGACGAGCTCCGTAAACCGGATCGTATCCCTCGTCGGCGACTGCTTTTCGGGCTGCGTCGGTCACTTCCAGGCGAAGCTCCTGCTCTGCCAGCCTTCGTCCCAACATGGCGATCTGCAAATCGACAATCCTGCCGATTTCGCTTCGTTGCAACGGGTGGAAGATGATTCGCTCGTCAATCCGGTTCAACAGTTCGGGCAGAAACCGGGCCCGCAAAGTCTGCTCGACGGCCTCGCGGATTTCCTCTTCACCACCGCCGTCCTGGGTAATTTTCTGGATCATCTGGCTGCCGATGTTGCTGGTCATCACAATAATGGTGTTGGTGAAATCAACCGTGTGACCAAGACTGTCGCTCAGTCGTCCGTCGTCGAGGACCTGCAACAGGATGTTGAAGACGTCCTCGTGTGCCTTTTCAATTTCATCCAGCAGCACCACGCTGTAAGGACGCCGGCGGATGGCTTCGGTCAGCTTGCCCCCCTGTTCGAATCCGACGTAACCCGGAGGAGCACCGATCAGCCGGCTGACCGTATGCCGTTCCATGAATTCGCTCATGTCGATCCGGACCATGGCGTTCTCATCGTCGAACATGACTTCGGCCAGGGCTTTGCATAGTTCGGTCTTGCCTACGCCGGTCGGGCCCAGAAACAGAAACGATCCAATCGGACGGTTGGGATCCTGCAGCCCGCTGCGGCTGCGGCGAACAGCGTTGCTGACGGCGGTTACGGCTGCATCCTGGCCGACCACGCGCTGGTGGATCCGCTCTTCGAGGACCAGCAGTTTGGCCCGTTCGGTTTCCAGCATACGGCTGACCGGTACGCCGGTCCAGGCGCTGACAACTTCGGCGATCTCCTCTTCGGTGACCTGTTCGCTGAGCAAACGTTTTCCCGAACGTTCCCCTCTGTTTTCATCAGCTCGAGCTTCCGCCGTTTCGATTTGAGTCGAAAGTTTTTTCCGCTGGACGTCCAGTTCATAGAGCTTGCGATAATCCTCTTCACCAACCAGCTGGCCGGAAGACTGTTTGGCCTTGATGTCGCTGTCCAGCCTGGCAAAGAGCTGAATGACTTCGTCCAGATCCTGGCGCAGTTTTCGGGTGTCGGTCATTCCCAGCTTTTCCGACTCCCACTGTTCCCGCAGGCTGGCAAGTTTCTGCTTCTGAATTTCCATTTCCCGATGCACTTCGTCCAGACGGTTTTTGACACCAGGGTCGTTTTCATCGGCCAGCTGCATGGCAGCCAGTTCCAACTGGGTCAGTCGCCGCTGAACTTCGTCAATTTCCTGGGGAACGCTGTCCAGTTCCATCGCCAGCTTGCTGGCGGCTTCATCCATCAGATCGATCGCCTTGTCGGGCAGGAACCGGTCGGTGATATAGCGATTGGAGAGTTTCGCGGCGGCGATCAGGGCCGAATCGCGAATCTGGACTCCGTGATGCGTTTCGTATCGCTGTTTCAAACCGCGAAGAATGGTAATAGTGTCTTCAACATTGGGTTCATCGACCATCACCGGCTGGAACCGGCGTTCCAGCGCCGCGTCCTTTTCAACGTGCTGACGGTACTCATCGAGAGTCGTCGCACCAATACAGTGCAATTCGCCGCGGGCCAGAGCCGGTTTGAGCAGGTTCGCTGCGTCGCTGGCCCCTTCGGCCGCTCCCGCTCCGACCATCGTGTGCAACTCGTCGATAAACAGGATTACTTCGCCGGCCGCATCCGTGACTTCCCGCAAAATCGCTTTCAGCCGTTCCTCAAATTCGCCCCGAAACTTGGTTCCGGCAATCAGAGCACCCAGGTCGAGCGCAACCACCCGTTTGTTTTTCAGGCTTTGGGGGACATCGTTCAACACGATCCGCAAGGCCAGCCCTTCGGCAATCGCCGTCTTGCCGACCCCCGGCTCGCCAATCAGCACCGGATTGTTTTTTGTCCGGCGGGAAAGGACCTGGATGACCCGGCGGATTTCAGCGTCCCGACCGATAACAGGGTCCAGCTTCCCTGCTTTGGCCCGTTCTACAAGATCGATCCCATACTTTTCCAGCGCCTGGAATTTCCCTTCCGGATGCTGATCCGTCACGCGGGCCGAACCGCGAATCCCGCGAATTGCGTCAAGAACACCCTTTTCTTCGACGGCGTTTATCTTCAGAACTCTCGAAGCGGCCGACTCGACTTTGCAAAGTGCCAACAATTGGTGTTCGGTCGAGACAAACTCGTCCTGCATCTGTTTGGCCAGATCGGACGAGCGATTCAGCACATCCTGGAGCGCCCGCCCGATTCCAGGCGCGCTGCCGCCGCTGGACGATGGCATTCGCGCCAACTCGGAACCAACGATGGAGTCCAGCTGTTTCAGTGGCGCGCCCATTTTCTGAACAATTGGAGCGACCAGCCCTTCCTGATCACGCAAGAGTGCGGCCAGCAAATGCATGGGAGTGATTTCGGCGTTCCGTTTTTCGGCAGCCAGCGACTGTGCTGTGACCAGTGCTTCCTGGGCCTTGGCCGTCAGTTTGTTCATGTCAAATGCCATCGGTCAGCAAATCTCCGTGAAAACGCGAATTTTCAAAGGCGATTTGCGACGGAAAGGGCAGCCTCAATCAAGCTGCAAAATTGGCAGGAGTTCCTGGTGAAGTGCTTCTGAGCCTGCAGCCAAAAACTGCGGATCGGCGTAATTTACGGGCGATCCGTCCAAATGCGTCGCAAACGCACCACCTTCAACTGCAATCAACATGCCAGCCGCCATATCCCAAAGGCTCAAAGTTGACGCCCAATACCCGTCCAGCCTGCCGCACCCGACGTAACACAGGTTTAATGCAGCCGAACCAAGCCTCCGCATCGATGCTTTTTGAACCACCCGGTTAAAGCGAATCAGCTCGGGAGTGTTGGCATTGACCGAGGAGGGAAAACTGCTGACCAACAGCGACCGTCGCAGCTCCGTACGCCCGCTGGCTTGGACCAACCGACCATTCATCCTGGCCCCCTGGCCGGCGATTGCAGAAAAAGTCTCGCGCAACGACGGATCGTAGACGACTCCAACCTGGGGAATTCCGTCCCGCAGCAACCCGATGGAAACGCTGAAACCCGGCATTTGGTGGGCGAAATTCATCGTTCCATCGATTGGATCGACTACCCAGCAATACCCGTTCATCCAGCTATCCAGACCGTCCGCCGACTCCTCACCCAGGAATCCATGGTCGGGGAATTGCGTCAGCAAACCGTCCCGAATCAAACGCTGGGATTCCAAATCGGCACAGGTAACGAGGTCGCCCGGATTCTTCTCCCGGATGTCAACTTGGCCCAATTGGTCCATTAACCACCCCCCAACCCGCTGGGCGATTTCTTCTGCACAGGACAAAAACCCGGTTTCTTTTGACCGATTGGAACCAGCCACTTTTGCCTCTTAAACCGGATTATTGCAGCCAAAAGCCGAGTCTAGCCATTCCCCATGACATTTACAGGCCATCGCCCGTCCAAAATATTTTTCAACCTGACCTTAAATTTGTTGGACATTCGGTCCGGAGTCGGTAATAATTTGGGAACTGAACAGGCACACTCCTGTTCTGGCCTCTTCTCTGTTCCGGCCCCGTCACAAGACATTTCGGTGTTTTGTGACGGGGCTTATTTTTTTTGGGTTTGCTTTTTTTGGGCGGTCCGGGCTGGAACGAAAGATTCGGTTTCATCCGGATTCCATCCGGACCCGTTGCAGTCGCCAATGAATTCTGACAGACAGACTTGCGAGCGGGTACTTTTTTCCGGGCACGTGCAGGGCGTCGGGTTTCGCTACACAGCTCATCAGGTTGCGCAATCGTACGATGTCACTGGCTGGGTCCGGAATCTTCCCAATGGTTCGGTCGAAATGAAGATTGCGGGATCGTCGGTACAGGTTCAACAATGCCTGGAAGATCTTCAGTCGCGGATGGCCAGATACATTCGTGAGGTCCATCGCACGCCAGCCAGCCCTGACGAATCGATGACAGGTTTCGAAGTCAGGCATTAAGTCCCGGTTCAACGACAAAGTTGACCGAGCCGACGGACGACGTTGTAGTACGATTGATTCAAGGACCCAACGCAAAGGCGTGCCGGCTTCGGTCCAACGTAATCGTACGCCAGTCATGGCGTTTGGTTTGTGGAGTGAGATTCCCCTGGTTGATACCGAAGGTCTCAAGGAAGGCAATATGCCAACTGTGATTCCGATCGACAAAATACGGGACGAAGACAACTGCGGGGAGGTAACAATGTAGTTCAGAACCGAAAGTACCGCCGTGCAAGCCGGCGGGATTGAATTGGAGGATTGGTTTCCACGGCTCTAGCTGGAAACCGAAGGTATGCGGGCGAGCCGGCGGGATTCCCATTGCCAGCAACAATCCCGGTGGCTTACCCAGCGGTCCATTCGGCTTTTCGCTACACCAACTACCTCACCCAATGCTTCCCCCAAAATCCCGGTGGCTTGTCCACCGGTTTTTTCGGCTTCCCGTTACACCCACGACGCTCCACGACGACACCAAAATCCCGGTGGCTTGCACACCGGTCCTTTCGGTTTCCAGCTACATCACGGCGGCCCAGTGAGAGAATTTACCAGCGACTTCCGTTTTGCCCAGCAAGCAGACCTGTTCATTAAACCGAACGGATGGATTCGAAAGCGCATCCACTTGCGCTACTGGAAACAGTGGCGGCGTTATCGAGCCTGCGAGGCAGGCTCAACGCAACCGATGACGTCGGTTCGGCGGAGCGTGTTCTGGCCAGCCTGCGAGAGGAAGTCGATGCCAACCTGGCCGACGCGACGAACGAGCTGAAACGGGACATCATCAAGCTGCTGGTTCGCCGAATCGAGATTCATACCAACCCTTTCGAACGAGGCCCTGCCAGCCAGGGCTTTTTACAACATTGTCTGGAGCGACCTTGCTCCGCTTCGAGAAACCGCCCTGTATTTCAGAGTAACCGTGCGGACCCGCATGTCAGGTGGTGTGGGGAGGGTCAATCCGCGAGGATGACCCTTAACCGATTTCGTCGGCATTTTTGCGTTACCTACAGGCGTATTTGATCGGATTGGCCGCACCCTGTTTTCGGAATTCATCAGGGAGGCGTTTACCAATGTACATTCGTCGAATTGTATCAGAAGCGTCAGCACCAATGAATCCGTAACGGTCGGGCACAGGTTCCCGCCCGGGGAAATGTTCTTGTATAGCCGGTAGCCATTTTTCGGCAACGAAAACCGCAACAATAATGCCAAAGCGAACCGCGCAAACGATCTCGGCCCGCGAAGCCTTTTGCGGGCTGATTTTCCAGGCGTATCGTGTCGCCTCGTAGAGCGACGATTCCGTTGCGCTTCGATTCACGTTGATGATGATGGCACGATGGCGAAAGTCGGCAGGTTCGGCGTGATACTTATTGACGATTTCCTGTGCGTGCATTGCACCAAATTCATTGCTGCCAGAACCAGTGACGGCGTTGGTTAGTCCCGGGTAGGCGTCAATCAATGCTGCCTCGACCTCGAACGCCGTTTTATCATCGAGCCCATGGCGATGGATAACGTGAGCGACATCAAAGCCTGCGGCACGAATTTCGTGGATGCGTTTGAGTTTGTCGTTGGGGTCGTTCGTGTCGATCTCTGCGCGGATGTGCGAGAAGACGCGATTGCACCTTCCCTTTCCGACGTAGAACGTCTCGCCGTTGCGAGGGTCGATCAACCGATAGACGTATGTCTTCAGTTTCTCGATGACCTCAGGCGAAAATGATTGCATATTGCATCGAGGAAGAGCCTTCTTTTGCAGACGAACGAATTGTTAGGTGTGCAGCCTACGCACTGCCCACCAGCCAAGCCAGCCTAAAACAACAAGCCAGATCAAAATAATTGCTGCTGCCATACCGCGGCTGACCGGTCGATCTGACGCAGTTTGAGCTTGTTGCCGGGCCGACAGCATCACCTCTGCAGGAGTTAGCCGGACAACAAGCGCCAAGCCCAGTGGGATAAAAATTAAATCATCCAGATAGCCGAGGACCGGAATGAAGTCTGGAACTAAATCAATGGGACTGAGGGCGTAAGCAGCGACAAACAGCGCAATCATGCGGACGAACCAGGGAGTTCTTGGATCTCTGGCGGCAAAGTAGACCACCAGAGTTTGCTGCTTCAGGCTCTTTGCCCACTTTCTGAGCGACGCAACTGTCATGCACACCTAACGAATTGCGATCTATGCGGTTGTCCCGGTCGGTTGGTGGGTCGCAGGTGTTTTCGTTTTGTGGGGACAGCCGCAAAGATCGTGGGTTGAACTTTGTCGCACGTTGCGACTTGTTGGAAGGTTGGATTTTACCCCGGCTCCAGGCGTCTGGCCAGTCAGATTGCGACTGGCCTTTTTCGGCGGTGAGGTTCGTACCATTTTGGCCGGCCGGGTGATTACATGATTTCACTCCAGCGCCGCTGGGCCTGCTGGCTAAGCGGAATCAATGGGCTGCCATATTTCGAACAGCATTTGCCGCAGTGCGGAATCCGTCAATATCGAAGATGACCGCGACCGGCCGATGGGGCCGAGGCGCGGTTTGTCCATTGAGACGAACCAGTTATAATTGGAAAAGCCCAATGGAGGTTACCAATGGCAAAAATTGTTGCGAAAGATGAGTTGCTCCGCGAGTTGGAACGCACAGACGAGGTGATTGAGATTGTCGATGCCAACGGCAAACGTCTCGGCACGCTCGTGCGACCGCCAGGTGATGAAGACAGCCGAATTGCAAAAGCACGCCTCGCCGGCGATGGCAAGCGCCACACCACGGACGAAGTCGTTGCTCACCTGCGGTCCCTGGGTGAATCGTGAAATACGGAGTTGTTTGGGAAGACAACGCCAGAAGTGAAATTGCCGCCGAGTTCGTAAGCGGAAACGACAAGGTATCCATCATCGACGCCTCCTACCAAATTGATCGCGCGTTGGAATCTGACCCTGTCGGTAATGGCGAACCGTTAAGTGAGGCGTTGTTCTACATCGATCGGCCGCCATTACGAGCGATCTACTCGATTAACGCGAACGCAAAACGTGTTGATATCGGTCGAATTCGGAGAATACCGTAGCCCCAGGCGGGAAACGTCGATGGTAACGGGGGGCGAGGAGACGAGCTTGACTTCAGGACCGGCTGCGCCGAGCACTCACGTTTATCGTCATGTTCAAAGAATTTGAGCTTCGGCTCGCGCCCTGCACTTCCACCCGGCCACTTACGAGCAACCGTCACCGCTCCGCACCATTCCCACCTTCAATCCGCGAAGTCAATTTCTCAATTGTTATCCCGCGTTTTGACGATTTGTCAATCTGCGATTCCATGCGAGACAAACTGCAGCTCCAAGAAGGAAGCCCAATGGCACGATGTAGGGATTAATGATTTGTGCAAACGCTTCCTGTTCCGGTGGTATGCCGGAATCATAGCCGGATCGAATTGGAGGCCGTGGCAGGTGAATATGTAGCAAATATGTCAGACCAATACTGAGCCCGCCAAAAACACCGATGCCAATCATTCCACCATACGTTAGTAGTCGCCAGTTGGGTGTCGAGAGAGCAAAGTGACAGGGAATGATTACGGCAGCCACAATAACAATCATCGAGACATGCCCAGGAAATTGCGCAAGGACGAGGGCGATTGCAACGAGTGCGATGAAGAGAAACATCGAGCGAATCGAATATGTCTCGAGTCAACTCTCGACTTTGAATCTGAGCCGGATAACGAATTGTGTTTTATCGTCCGTCGTGTAGTGGAGCGGAACGATGGGGAATAAAACCTGTTGAACCGGTCCGCGAAGCAAGTGACGGGTTGTCTCGGGGATTCTAGCCGCTGGCTATCTTGCTTGCCAGGGGGCCGGAATGCTGTTGAATTGTTCTTTTGGCGGCGGCGAATTTCCCGTGTTTCCTGTCGATTCTTCTTTCGCACATGCTGTCGTCATTACCTTAGCGGGACCGATCGGATCCTGTCGCTCATCTCGTCCGACCAACGGCGGCATTCCCCAAAGCACTGATTAGGTCGGCTCCCACGTCACAAGATTCGAGGCCTGCTCAACGTTCACTCGCGTTACAGCCTGCACGCTCGCTGACTCCCTAAAGGAGCCTTCTGCTGAAGTGCTTCAGTCCGGTTCGATACCTCCCCAAACCGCTCCAGGTGCTATCGGTCGGAGCGACCAATGACCGGCCGCGATTCGCACCCGCAAGAATCAACAAGTCCTGCACGGCACACAATTCTCAATTGTTATCCGGCAATCAGAACTGTCGGGCAATGGCCCATGCCATGTACATCTTGGCCGTGCCGTCAGTTTCATTCTTGAACGCGAATGTAAGTTTATCAATCGTTTCACGTTCGCGACAAGTGAATCCAACCGCAAGGGCCGCGTGCGCCCGAATTTCGGCGTCCAAATCTGCCAAGTAGCCGCGTAAATTCGTGGGCACATTGTCACAGAAATGTTGTTCTGCCGGTTCCAGTTGCTGGAACGCATATTTCTGTTCAACATTAAACGCCTCTGAATACAGCGCGAGCAGCTTCAACGCATTCAACCGGTCATCTCGAGAATCAGACTTTAGTTTTTCGATTGCCAGATCGGTTGTTTTTGCTGATGGTTTTCGAAGTGTCTCCACGCTCCAGCCAGTTGATTTCAACGATTCGCCGTCAGCCTCAGTCAGCGAAAGCAGAGACTCTAAGTCTGACATGGTTTCGTCGATGTAGGTTGTCGGTGTGTGTTGGCCATATTTCCCCACAACAGCCATGTCGAGAGCGTCAAGAAGCGCGTTCGAATCGTGGTGGTCTAACTTGAGTTGGAATTCGCTTCGGTCAGCCAACCAACCGAGCCCCATCGCCAGAATGGCAACAATAAGCAGCAAGATTGTGATCCGGTATCGAATCATGGAAAAGCCGAAGCAGGATAACGGATTGCGATCTATGCGGTTGTCCCGGTCAGTTGGTGGGTGGCGGGTGTTTTCGTTTTGTGGGGACAGCCGCATAGATCGTGCGTTGAACTTTGTCGCACGTTGCGACTTGTTGGAAGGATGGATTTTACCCGTGCCCGATGCGTCAGACCAGTCAGATTGAAACCGGCATGCTATGAACCGGTCGCATTTTCCGGATAATGACAGTTGGACCGCTTCGACTTCGCTGTGGCGGTCATTCCTTCAAGTCATTTTTCACACGAGACCGTGAGGCTGCGCATGAGAGTCCGGACGTTGTTGTTTTGCCTGAGTTCCATGCTGGTCTGTTTTCCGGCTCTTGCCGAAGACGGCATGTACCCGATGAGCGAGCTGGCCAAACTGGATCTGGCCAAGCGGGGCATTCTGCTGACGGCAGACGAATTGTTCAATCCGAACCAGACCAGTCTGGTCGACGGTATCTGCCGGGTAAACGGCTGCACCGGTTCGTTTGTATCCAAAGACGGGTTGATCATCACCAACCACCATTGCGCTTTCGGAGCGATTCAGCAGGCAAGCACCTTGACCAATGACCTGTTGACCAACGGATTCAACGCGGTGACGCGGGCGCAGGAAATTTCAGCACCCGACTACCAGGTCCGCATCACGGAGAGCTTTGAAGACGTATCCGCAGAAGTTTTGTCTGCCGTTCGGGAGGGGATGACTTATTCCGAGCGGACACGGGCGATCGAGAAACGGCGGAAGGAACTGGAACAGCAGGCCGAGCAGAAGCATGTCGGACTTCGGGCCGAAGTTGCCGAGATGTTTGAGGGCAAAACCTATCTGCTGTTTCTCTATACCTTTATCCGCGACGTGCGGCTCGTCTTTGCACCACCCTCGTCGGTCGGCAATTTTGGTGGTGAAGCGGACAACTGGGAGTGGCCCAGACACACCGGCGACTTTTCCTTTATGCGGGCCTATGTCGCTCCCGATGGTTCATCGGCAACCTACGATACCAACAACGTTCCCTACAGTCCCAAGCGGGTAATTCAGGTCCAACCGAACGGTGTCAATGAAAACGATGCTGTTTTTCTGTTGGGGTATCCCGGGCGCACTGCTCGCCACAAGACCGCCAGTTTTCTGCAATACGAGCGGGATGTCCGACTGCCCACGATCGTCGATTTGTACCAGTGGCAAATCGCCGAGATGGAAGCGGCCGGGGCCCAGGACCGGGCTGTTGCGATCCGGCACTCGACGCGATCGAAATCACTGGCCAACGTGGAAAAACGCTCGCGCGGCCAGTTGCAGGGCATTCGCCGGGCACAGATTGTCGAGACTCGCCAGCAGCAGGAGGCCGGACTCCAGGCATTTATCGATTCCGATCCGGAACGAAAGGCACAGTATGGAAACGTGCTTGCTGACATCGCTGCTGTCTATTCGGAAATGTCCCAGGCTGGCCAGCTGGAAATCAACCTGGGCCAGTTGCGGTCGGCCTGCCGGGCGATCGATTTCGGGTTCTTCGTCTTCGACTCTTCGGTTGAAAGGGCGAAGGAAGATCTCGATCGCGAAGCGGATTACATGAACCGGAATTTTCCGCAGACGATTCAAAAGTACAAGGTCGCGATCGGCGACTGGCATCAGGCCACGGACGTAATCATGCTGGCCGGAATGCTGGACCGGTTGGGTCAGGTCCCGGAAGCAAAACAGATCACGCCATTGAGCCCGCTCCTGGGAACCCCCCAGGCAAATTTCAACCAGGCCCGCGAACTGATGGCGGCCACGCGACTGGGAGATGAGGCGTTTGTCCTCGAGTGTCTGGACAAATCGCCAGCGGAACTGGAGTCGATGGATGATCCGCTGTTGAAACTGGTGATCGGTCTTTATCCAACCTGGATCGCGATGCGTGAAAAGGACAAGGAGCGCGAAGGGCGGCTGGGACAGCTGTATGGAGCGCTGATTCAGGTCAAGCAGGAATTCATGGCCACCAGTTTCGTTCCCGATGCCAACGCAACCCTGCGGTTTACCTGCGGACATGTTCGGGGATATTCACCCGCGGACGCCGTTATCAAAACTCCGATTTCGACCCTTCAGGGTGTGATCGACAAAACGACCGGGGCAGATCCGTTTATTACGCCGCAGGCGGTTTTGGACAAATACAATGCCGGTGAATTTGGCCGGTTCGTCAACCCGGCACTGGGCCAGGTTCCCGTCGCGATTCTGTACGATACGGATACAACTGGCGGGAACTCCGGCAGCCCGGTGTTGAACGGCGGTGGTGAACTGGTCGGTGTAAATTTTGACCGTTGCTTCGAAGCGACCATCAACGATTTCGCTTGGGATCAGAGTTACAGCCGTTCGATCGGTGTCGATATTCGGTACGTGTTGTGGATTACCGGGATCGTTTATGGCGCTGACCATCTGCTTGAGGAAATGGGAGTTGGCAACCCGAATTAGGACAGAATCAACGGTGCCAGTATTTTGATTCTGAATTGAAACCGTTTTGTTTTTTGTGATTTTGGGTGAGTTGCATGGATCTGGATTTGACAGGACGGCGGGCTGTGGTTTGCGGAAGTTCGCAGGGGATTGGGCTGGCTGCGGCCCAGGAGTTGGCCCAATTGGGTGCCAACGTAACACTGTTTGCCCGGAACGAGGTGGCCCTGGTCAGGGCCTGCAAGACGCTGGCGGCAGATCGCGGGCAAGTGCACGGGTTTATGGTTGCGGACTTTGCGGACGCCAATCAGGTTGCCCAGGTCGTTGATGGATGGCTGGAAGCCGGAAATGTTGCCCATATCCTGGTCAACAACACGGGCGGTCCACCTGCCGGCCGGGCCATTGATGCAAATGCCGAAGATTTTTTGACGGCGTTCCGGAATCATCTGGTCGTCAACCAGTTGCTGGCCCGACGATTGGTTGAGGGCATGAAGCAAGCCGGATTTGGGCGGATCATCAATGTGATTTCGACCAGTGTGAAACAACCGATCTCCGGATTGGGTGTTTCCAATACCGTTCGCGGAGCGGTGGCGAACTGGGCCAAGACGATTGCGACCGAGCTTGCTCCGCACGGGATTACGGTCAACAACGTGTTGCCCGGAGCGACGAAAACAGCCCGGCTGGATTCAATCATTGCCAACGCTGCGGAAAAACAGAATCAGGACGCGGACGATGTCGAGCGGAAGATGCTGGCGTCGATTCCCGCAGGACGTTTCGGTGAGGCCAGCGAAATCGGCCAGGCGATTGCGTTTCTGGCTTCACCGGCCGCCTCGTATATCACCGGAATCAATTTGCCGGTTGATGGAGGTCGCACGCAATGTCTGTAGACCGTATTCGCCCGTTTGTCGGAGGGGAGTTCCGCGAGCCCGTTTCGGGCCAGTGGATTGGGAATTTTGAGCCCGCCACCGGATCACAATATTCCGAAGTGGCAGACTGCGATTCGGCAGACATTCAGGCGGCGGTCGATGCGGCCCAGAATGCCAGTGGGAAATGGGCCGCGACCGGAATCGACGAGCGCAGCTCGTGGATGCACCGAATTGCCAGCGGGATCGAAGCGAGGCTGGACGAGTTCGCTGTTGCCGAGTCGAAGGACACGGGCAAACCGCTCAAGTTGGCGAGGGAAATCGAGATTCCACGGGCCGTGTTGAACTTTCGTTTCTTTGGCAACCTGATTTCCGGATCGGCAACGGCCTCGCACGATTCCCTGGCGGGGCTGAATGTCACTGTCCGGCAACCGTGGGGCGTGGTCGGCACGATTTCGCCATGGAATTTGCCGCTGTACCTGTTTTCGTGGAAAGTGGCCCCGGCACTGGCCGCAGGAAACTGTGTGATCGCCAAGCCGTCGGAGCTGACTCCGATGACCGCCATGATGCTGGGGGAGGTCTGTCGTGACGTCGGTTTGCCCCCCGGCGTTCTGAATATTTTACAGGGAACCGGCGCCAGAACGGGTCAGGCGATCGTCGAACATCCATCGATCCGGGCGGTCTCTTTCACCGGCGGTACACGAACCGGTGCGACCATTGCTTCGACTGCCGCGCCCATGTTCAAAAAACTCTCCCTGGAACTGGGTGGCAAAAACCCCAACGTAATATTTGCTGATTGCGATTTTGGGAAAATGCTATCGACAACGGTTCGCAGTTCTTTTCAAAACTCCGGGCAGATTTGCCTGTGCGGATCCCGGATTTACGTCGAGCAATCGATTTATGACCGGTTCATCACGGAGTTTGTCGCGGCCTCAAAGAAGTTCAGGGTCGGGGACCCGATGGACCCGACGACGGAAATGGGTTCGGTGATAAGCGACGGGCATCAGGAAAAAATACTGGGTGCGATTGACCAGGCCGTTTCCGATGGTGCAACCGTTTTGTGTGGAGGAAAGCCAGTTCGGCTTGAGGGTCGATGTTCGGGTGGCTGGTTTGTTGCACCGACCGTGATCTCGGGCGCCGATCAGACCTGTTCGGCGAACCAGGATGAGATTTTCGGGCCGGTCGTGACGGTCCAGCCATTTTCGACTGACGACGACGCAATCCGGATGGCCAACCAGTCACGCTATGGGTTGAGTGCCACCGTATGGACTTCGCGAATGGACAGGGCCCTGCACGTGTCGCGCCAGATCGAAACGGGAGTCGTATGGGTGAATGGCTGGTTGATTCGCGATTTGCGGACTCCCTTTGGCGGGATGAAACAGTCAGGTGTGGGACGGGAAGGGGGTTGGGACGGGCTCAATTTCTGGACTCAGGAAAAAAATGTCTGCTTCTGCTATTGAAGCCCAGGAAACCAGGAATGTGACGCCATGTCCTACGATCCAATCGATTCCGCCCGTGCCCCCGAACCGGTCGGCATGTATCCCCATGCCAGACGGGTCGGTCATTTGCTTTTTCTGTCCGGAGTTGGACCGCGGCAACTCGGCACTTCGGTGATCCCCGGTGTGACGCTGGACAGCGACGGAAATGTGGTCGCCTACGATATTGTCAAACAGTGCCACTCGGTCTTCCAGAATGTCCGGGCGATTGTCGAAGACGCCGGTTCTTCTTGGGACCGGATTGTGGATGTTACGGTCTTCCTGATCAACATGAAACAGGATTTCGCGGCATACAACCAGGTTTACGCGGAATATTTTGGGAGCAACCGCCCTTGCCGGACAACGGTGGAAGTCGGTGCACTCCCAACGCCAATCGCGATTGAGTTGAAGTGCATTGCGACGATCGAATGATTCGTCGCAACGAAGCTGCCGAACGACTTGCCGGCGAAAACTGCGCCTTCACGGTTGGCCGATGGAACAGCGGAAACCATCACGCCCGTGCCGTGACCCGTTCTACATGAATTTCACTGCTGGCAGGCCCATCGCGCGGCGCCAGGCGCTCAGCTGGCCGAGATGCATGTTTTCGTGGTTCAGCATCAGAAAGGAGACAGCCATTCCGGTGCTGGTCCAGCGGGATTGCCAACGTTCCAACGTGACTGGTGCGGCCCATACGCTGTCTGCGGCCGATGAAACAGCTGCTACCACAGCGTCCCGGCCCGTCGTCAGCTCGGCCAGCAACGCTGATTTCGTCGCGTAAACGCTCCGGTCAGCCTGGGGGGACGACTTCATTCCGAATGGATGATCCAGCGGATCGTCAAATGTCTTCCCGGCAGCCAAAGCGGCGATGATCGGCCGGTAGGTCATGAGGTGGCTGGCAACCCACGCCGCGTGGTTCATCGGTGCGGACAGTTCCTGGACCGGTTGAGCCACCATTTGGGCTTCGTCCAGATCGCTGATCAGGGCCGTAATGTAATTGTGATTGACGTTAAATCCGTTCAGCAGGCCGGCGACCAGTGGGTTCATGTTCTCGTTCTCCGAATCGTCAGGTTTCGCACTGGTTGAGTTGTAATCGATCTGGATTGTAGTGCAATCGCCCATGGTGTTGAGTTGCATCAATGCAAAAACAGCCTGACCGTTGGGCCAGGCTGTTTCGCGTTTCGAAATTATTCGCCGGTTTACTTCGGCCGCAACCAGACGGATCAGAACCCGCGGCGGAGCATCATGCTGCCGTTGTCGGCGACTGGCAGGATTGGACGGTCGTAATTCTGGTACCAGCATCGACCCTGTGGGCGGTAGGCAAACCCAACGTAGATGTTCCATGCATCTTCGGAATTGCCTCCCAGAACGTTGGCACCGCTGGCCGTTGGCAACGCGTAGGTTGCACCGGCCTGCACCATCATACATTCGGTCAGCGGCATGTCGAGGTCCATTCCGCCGACAACCTGGCTGTCATCGGTCCAGCCGAAGAATACGTCGGAGTATCCGCCACTCTCACAATTGGTTCGATAGTACATCCGGTAATTGTCCAGAGTTTGCAGGCGAAACTGGCTTTGTGGTGGGACGGTTACCCCGGCTGGAAATTCCGGAACCCAGTCATCCTGGATCCCTTTGGCAAAGCGGAATCCAAGTGCATTTCCACCCATATAGACCCAGCTCAAATCGCCACGCACCTGAATGACTTCTGCTTCGAACAGGAAATCTTCCTTCAAATAGTCCGCCACGACACCGAACTGAATTCCGTGGTCCACACGGCGGTAGAAACCACCGGTGACGAACATCTGGTTGATGTTGGGGCTGCCACTTATTTCACTTTGAACGGTCCGTACGCCCAGCTGGCCAGAAGCCAGCCCACAGGTGATCCGGCACAATGGGATCCCGATGTTGGTACCTGCATAAAAGCCCGATCCGCCGTTGTAGTCCGAGGATTGGGAATCCTGGAATGTCGGAGAGTCCCAGCAGGCCGCACCACCGAAATAGTCAGCGCGATACAGGAGCCCGCCCAGTCCGCTTAACCAGCAGTCACCAATCAGTTCTGGCGAGCATCCACCCCGGTCGCATCCGATTCCGCAGCCGCCTGAGACGCAGGAGTTACAGCTTCCGCAGTCGCCACCTGAATCGACGTAGCTTTGACCAATCATCATATCGTCTTCGTACATTGGGGCTTCATCGAATACAACCTGTCCGTTATTCCCAGCCGGAGACGTAACCGGGTCCTGGGACAGCGGAACCTCGGATACCATCTGTGCAGTCCTCATATGTCGTGGCGTATAGCTGGCCGGCACTACCCGGTTACCCGGAGTGTATTGCGGACGACTGACAAGGCCCGCATTGCTGCGAAGCTGATTGTTTTGGGGAACCGGCTGTGCAGCCTGTTGTCGGAAGTTCAATTCGTTGTAGGCGGAACGGGCAACGCCACTTCCAACCGGCTGTTGGCCGTTTCCGGCTACCTGACCACCAGCCTGGACGACCGACCGCTCCATGGAATAGTTCCCGGGAGCCGTTTGAACCGGAGTTGCAACGGGTATCTCCCGCTGGTTTGCGGTGACGTACGGTTGTGAGCCAGGGTACCGGTGCGCGGACTGCGCGTGCACAGTCTGGTTGGTAATTGTCAGGGCCAGGGCGACGGCCAGACCGGATGCTACTGACTTTGCCAGCAAATTGATCGACATGGGGGGGATCCTTGCGGAAACTCTGAAAATCAGGCGCGGGTTCTTGCTGCGCCTGCAGTGTGAATCGTTAAAGTCATCGGAAACCCTTTGGCCCTGACTTGCGGAAAAGTCTGTTTAATCGGAAAACTTTAACTTTGGGCCCAAACGCCGGTGCCTGCACCGGACGCTGGCACCAGCGACCGAAAATCGTCCAGACAGGGAGGGGAAACGCACGATGAATGACTTTTGCCAGGCCAGAATCGAAAAACTCCAAAACCGCCTTCGGAAAGAATCGCTGCCGGCACTGCTGGTAACGGATCCGCTGAACGTGACCTGGCTGACCGGATTTACCGGTGATTCTTCATTTTTGCTGGCACTGCCCGACCGCCTTTTGTTGCTCAGCGACACCCGCTTCACCGTGCAAATCCAGGAAGAATGCCCGAAGCTGGACGCGAAAATCCGCGGTGCCGCACAAACCACGATGGAACTGGCCATCGAAAACATCCAGTCCATGAAGTTTGCAAACCTCGGTGTCGAATCCGCCTCGATCACCCGCGCGGCTTGTGACCAGCTGGAGAAAGGGTTGAGCGCGACAGTCCTGGTAACCACCAACGGCTGGATCGAAGAATTGCGGGCAATCAAGGACGAGAGCGAATTGCAAAAAATCCGTCGCAGCGTGGCGGTCAACGAGCGGACTTTTGAAGTCGTTCGGGCCCAGCTGCGGGGAGACATGACCGAACGGGAGATTGCTTTCGAACTGGAGCATCAAATGCGAAAGTTCGGGGCCGACCGGTGCTCATTTTCACCCATCGTCGGGGTTGGGGCCCGGGCCGCATTGCCGCATGCGAGGCTGACGTACCAGCGGATTGACCAGGCAGCATCGGTGCTGATCGATTGGGGCGCCATGGTCGATGGTTATGCCAGCGATTTGACCAGAACCCTGGTGACCGGAAAGGCTACGGTCAGGCTGGAGGAAATTTACAACACCGTCTTGAAGGCCCAGCAAACGGCAATCGATCTTGTTCGACCCGGGGCGGAATTGCAGGCGATTGACCGGGCTGCGCGGCAATCGATCGAGGCGGCAGGTTACGGTGTTTATTTTGGGCATGGTCTGGGGCACGGCTTTGGTCTTGCCGTTCACGAAACCCCGTTCATAAAACCAACCTCCCAGGGAAAACTCTTGACGGGGATGGTCATCACTGTTGAACCAGGGATCTACCTGCCTGGCGAGGCGGGGGTAAGGATCGAAGACGACATTCTGGTGACCAGTGACGGTTTCGAGTGTCTGAGCCGGCTTCCTCGCGATTTTGAATCCCAGTCGGTGAGTCTGATGTAGTTACTCCCCGGACGGTCGGGTTGGCTTGATCGCTCCGGTTTTGCCCTTCGAATCGCCAGGAACGCTGAAAACGGGTCTCCGCCGCAGTACCGTTCCCGCAATCCACAGGACTGTTTATCATTGTGGCCAATTCAACGACTGAAGTCGGGCAATCCTCCAGGCATAAATTCGACGGGTTTCTGTGCTGGAGTTTCACGGTTTTGGCAGCCGATCCGTTCCGAATCCGGACGGAGGCGTGTCTCAAAAGCGGAACGGGCCGTTGGGGTGGGAGCTGGGCTCCCGGATGACAGACTGCTAACAAAGGTCCTGATAAATGGCGAAAGAAAGCGATTCCGGTCCACAGGTATTTGATGTGGATCGCGTTCGACAGTTGATCGAGCTGATGAACGAACATCAGTTGAACGAAATTGACCTCCGGCAAATGGACCGGCGAATCCGGCTGCGACGCGGTGCGCCTGCGATTCCGGCCCCCCTCCATCCTCCCGCAGGCTACCACCCTCCGGCACCTGCACATTCTACTGCTGCGCCAGCCGTCGCTCCGGCGGTCGAGATCTCCAATGCGATTTTTATCAAAAGCCCCATGGTGGGCACCTTTTATTCCAAACCAAAGCCGACGGCGGCTCCCTACATCAAAATTGGCGATGTGGTCCAGCCGGACACCATCGTTTGTCTGGTTGAGGCGATGAAGACGTTTAACGAGCTGCCTGCGGGTGTTTCCGGCAAGGTCGTCGAAATGCTGGTAAAAGAAGAGGAACCGGTTGACGTAAACAAGCCGCTGTTCAAAGTCATTCCCCAGTAGCAATCGACAACACGAGAACCAGCCAGAATCCGATGTACAACCGAATCCTGATTGCCAACCGTGGCGAAATTGCCCTGCGCGTGATGCGAGCCTGCCGGGAAATGGGCATTGAAACCGTTGCTGTCTTTTCCGAGGCTGACCGCGGTGCCCTCTGGATCGACATGGCCGACGAAGCCTATTGCATCGGCGGTCCGCGAAGTGCGGACAGCTATCTGAAAATCCGGGAAATCATCGCCGCAGCCGAAGTCAGTGGCGCCGAGGCCATTCATCCTGGTTTCGGTTTCCTGTCCGAGAACGCACATTTCAACGAAGTGGTTCGCGACAGCGGCATCGATTTCATTGGCCCGACTCCCGATGCGATGCTGAAGCTCGGGGACAAGAACACAGCCCGCGAACTGGCTGTACAGGCCAAGGTGCCGGTGGTGCCCGGAAGCAAAGGATTGATCGAGGATATCGGCGAAGCGATCCGGACAGCCAACGAAATTGGCTTCCCGGTTTTGATCAAGGCAACAGCTGGCGGTGGTGGCAAAGGGATGCGGGTTGCGACTGACGAAAAGTCGCTGCCTGGCGCCGTCGAACAGGCGATGAACGAAGCCAAAGCGGCGTTTGGAAATGCAGGAGTCTATCTGGAAAAGTACATCGACCGGCCCCGACATCTGGAAGTCCAGATTATCGGGGACGAAAAAGGGAATGTTTTTCACCTCTGGGAACGGGACTGCTCGACCCAGCGGCGACACCAGAAACTGATTGAAGAGAGTCCCGGTCCAACCCTCCCCAAAAAGGTCCGCACCGCACTTTGCGAAGCCGCCGTGCGGATGGCCCAGAACGCCGGCTATTACAATGCCGGAACGGTTGAATTCATCGTTGATGCGCAAAACAATTTTTACTTTATCGAAGTCAATGCCCGGATCCAGGTCGAGCACCCTGTGACCGAGCAGGTAACCGGCATCGATCTGGTGAAGAGCCAGATTCGGGTCGCCGCCGGAGAGAAACTGCCGTTCAAACAGTCGGAGATCCCCTGCAACGGCGTTTCGATGGAATGCCGGATCAACGCCGAGGATTCCACCAAAAACTTTATGCCCTGCCCCGGCAAGATTACTTCCATGTTTGTTCCAGGTGGCAAAGGGGTCCGGTTCGATTCGCACGCCCATGCGGGCTATACGGTTCCTCCCTATTACGATTCCATGATCGGCAAACTGATCGTGCACCAGCCGACCCGCGACCAGGCCATCGCCTGCATGATTCGTTGCCTGGGTGAATTGCGGATTGAGGGAATCAAAACCACGGCAGAATTCCATCAGAAAGTTCTCCGCCACCCGGATTTCGTCGATTGCAAAGTCGATACGAAATGGGTCGAACGTACGCTGCTTTAATCTACCGGCGTTCGGACCTCCAGTTCCGCTGCCAGACCCGGCAGGGGCCCGGTTGTGGACCTCTCAGCATCAGCGAACCAAATTTCAGGTACGTGCAACATGTTTTTGACCTGCAATCTTTCCCGGACCGTCGTTCGGATTACCGGAAAAGACCGGTTCAAGCATCTGCACAGTTTTTGTACGGCTGATATCCGGGCCATGCAGCCTGGAGATATCCGTGAAGCAATGGTGCTGGACACAAAGGGCAAGCTGAAATGCCTGGTTCATGTACTTTGCCGCGAGGAATCCCTGGAACTGAACGCCGTCCCCGGCCAGGCCCAATCGCTGATATCCCATCTGGACATGTATGTGATTCGGGAAGACGTCCGGTTCGAGGATTGCTCCGACCGGCTTCAACATACCTTTTGTTTCTCCAAACCGGCGACACCGGAATCCGGCAGCGTTCGGGTCCCGGAACTGGCCTGGAACCGGTTCCTTGGCGGACAGTCGGAGCCCGGAGAATGGACGGTTTGCCATGGCGACTTCGCCGGACCAGGAATGTTGATTCAGGTCTCCAAAGACAGGTCAGTCCTGCCTGCCGAATGGAGCGAACTGGCTGATTCGAATCCGGCCGGCGACGCGGCGTTGCACCGGCACCGAATTGTCAGCGGTTGCCCCTGGTTCGGCGTCGATTGCAATGAAACGAATTTGCCCCAGGAATTGCAACGGAATGAGCAGGCGATTTCATTCACCAAAGGCTGTTACCTGGGCCAGGAGACCGTGGCCCGGATCGACGCGCTCGGCCATGTCAACCAGTTGCTGGTCGTTGTCCGTTCCAATGGTAACGACCATCCACCACCGGTCGGCAGCGAGCTAAAATCGGGCGAAAAAACGGTCGGCAACTTGACGTCGATCTCAACGGACGCGGACAGCGGTCCCTGGTACGGCCTGGCCATCATCAAACGAAAATTAGCCGCGACCGGCGGGGTCCTCGATTCAGCAACCGGACCGGTGGACGTGGTCAGACCTGCGTCTGGGGCCGCGTGACCCCAGATCGCCTGCGATCATGCAACAATAGTTGAGTTGATGTCGCCTCGAGGGAGATACACACAGCGACGCGATTGAACGGCGAACTGATTCTGGGTCCGGGCGCCGCTTGCGGGCCAGACGGATTTGGGGCTGGGGGTTGTATGTCTCCGCCGCTCTCTGGGGAGCAGTCGAGATTGCATTTCCTGATAGTGGGTTGATCTGGATGATCGTCGCGGTCATGCTTGCATCATCGGCGACGCTTTGGGCGTGTGTTGACGCCAAACTTCGGGGTATTGCCGATCAATGAAAAGATTTATTGCCATCCTGATGCTGGTTGTCGGAGTGGTGGCAGCCGTTCTGGTGCCGTTTGCGGAGATGAATCGCGGGAGAGTTCCCTCGGGAATTGACGCGGCGTTATTCTTTCCGGCTCGCTATCCCGATGGTGACTGGAGTCCCAACGAACTGCGTTTTGTCGACGTCTATTTTGCGGCACCGGACGGAACCGGTCTGCATGGATGGTTTTGCCCGGCCGAAGATCCGGAACTGGCAATTCTGTTTATGCACGGGAATGCCGGCAACGTGACGACACGAGCCACCCTGTTACGCCACCTGCAGTCGAAAGCTCAGGCTTCCGTTTTCATTTTTGACTATCGCGGATTCGGCAAAAGCACCGGCGTTCCAGGCATCGAGGGAGTGATTCAGGACTCGCGGGCTGCCCGGGCAAAACTGTGTGAACTCGCTTCGGTCGAGAATCCGGAAATTGTCCTGATGGGTGAATCGCTGGGTGGCGCGATTGCTGTTCAGTTGGCTGCAGAATCACCGCCGCGCGCTCTGGTTCTGCAGAGCACATTTTCTTCATTGCGGGATTTGGCTGAAATACATTATCGACAATACGCGTCGATGGTTCCGGAATCCACGCTGAATTCAGTTGCGCAAATCGACATCTACGACGGACTGTTGTTTCAAAGCCATGGCGACCGGGACTGGACCATTCCGGTTGCTTTGGGTCAAAAGCTGTTTGCCGCCGCCAGGGGCAAAAAGATTTTTGCCATTATTCCCGGTGCGGACCACCACAATTGGCTGACCCCCGACTACCTGAGTCGCCTGGACGGGTTTCTTGCCGGGCTCCAAAACGACTGACCCGACTCCAGTTACAAACCGGCAGATGGATAATTTGGAATTGCGCGTTTGGCGGATTTTGTTAACGGGATGTCCGTCAAAGCCGGCGCGACTCCGGCTATTTTCCGCCACCGCCGGCTTTGGTTGTCGTCGAAGGGGGCTGGGTGCTTGGCGATGCATCCCGGACAAAACGGTTCAGCCAGTCCAGCGTTTCCGCTTGGGTATGCAGCACCGATTCCCGGGCGCGGTAGCCATGGCTTTCCTTGGGCAACATCACCAGCCTTACCGTTCCGCCATGCCCTTTGACCGCCTGGTACATCCGCTCGGATTGGATGGGAAACGTTCCGGAGTTGTTGTCGTTCTCACCGTGGATCAGCAGCAACGGCTCACGGATCTGGTTGGCCCAGGTGAAAGGGGAAACTTTTTCGTATATTTCGCGTGCCTCCCAGTAGGGTCTGCGTTCGGACTGGAATCCAAACGGCGTCAATGTCCGGTTGTAGGCACCGCTGCGCGCGACTCCAGCGCGATAATGGTCACAATGCGCGAGCAGGTTGGCGGTCATAAAGGCTCCATAGCTGTGCCCGCCAACGGCGACCCGGTCCCGATCGGCAACGCCCATCGCAACCGCCTTGTCGATTGCTGCCTGGGAAGCGGCAACGATCTGCTCGACGAACGTATCATTCATGGTTTCCGGATCACCAATGACCGGCATCGTCGCGTTGTCCATGACGGCATATCCTTCCAGCACCAAAGCCAAATGGCTGAGCCCCGAGATGCGGACAAACCGGGAGGGACTGGTGGTAATCTGGCCGGCCGTAGCGGCGTCGTTGAATTCTACCGGATATGCCCAGACCAGCATCGGCAAACGTTTGCCCGGCTTCCAGTCGGGGGGGGTATAGATTGTCGCCGACAACTGGACCCCGTCACCACGGTCGTACGTAACCATCTGTTTCTGAATTCCACGAATCTGCGGAGTGGGATCGGCGAAATTGGTCAGCGTCGCCTGGACGGTCCCGTCCATCGACCGCAAACGGCAATTGGGAGGCAGCAACTGGCTTTCAAACTGGGTGATGAACGCCTCGGGTTGCCCGGCTGCATCAAACAGAATATCGACAATCGATTCATAGACTCCCGGTTCGCATCGCCAGATCCGTTCCGATTCCAGCGTGGTCAGGTTGACCCGGTCGAGAAACGGCAAATCACCGTCCGGGCTCGCCCCCCGTCCGTCCATCCAGACATGACCATCATGCTGGGCGACAACCGGAAATCCCGCATCATTCAAAACGGTTATCGGAGTACCGGGATCCCCATACCGGTCGCGCATACTGCGATCGATAAAGGTAACCGGTGCTTTTGAAAAATCCGCCGGATCGTAAAGATTGACCCGCAGCCACCGCCGGTCACGATCAAATTCGGTACACAGCATGCGGGTTGGCTGGCTGGTCCAGCTGACTCCGAAAAACCGGTGCTCGACGCGGCACAACTCGACAGGCTCACCCTCGAATGGGGCCTGCAGCATCATCACTTTGTCGCGCACGGGGACTTTTGCGCGGGGATCTCCTCCATCCAGTGCTTCAGCCCAAGTCAATGTTGCCGGCAAATCGGGACGCCAGGAAATGTTTCTGGCCCAGGTCACAACCCCTTCGATTGGAATGTTCTCGGCCATCGGAGTCTCGACGATTGAAGCGAGCTTTTCTCCCATCCCGTTCCAGACTTCCACGGCGCCAGGAAATGAACCCATCGTCATCAGCCGGGAAAATGGCCGTCGCATGATATTCACCAAAACGTGCTCGCCATCCGGAGACCAGGTAGAACCAAGAAACATGGCCGGTTTTCCCAGCGGCCGGGAATCGCCGTTCAGTAAAACCGAAACAAGCTGTGTGGTCGAAAAGTATTCAAACAGTGCCTCGTCATGCGGGCTGGCTAACAGATCCTGATACGTTCGGGTCGGTGAAACGTTTCCTTCGGATTGCTGGACATTCGGTCCCTCGGGGACCTGACTCTCCGGAGGTTCCGCACCCCGATTTGCCGGTACCATCCGACAGAGCATGGACTTTCCATCGGGATGCCAGTCCACAAAACCATGAACGGTGGAAAGTCCACCCAACAGCCGCTTGGGTGCGGAGACATCCTGCGGGCGAACGATCCAAAGCTCGGTGCCCGACGCGGCAACGATCGAAAACGCCAAACAGTCACTTTTGTGGGACCAGCTGAGGTTGGCAATTTTTGCGTCTTCCGGCAATTTCACCCGAACCGGTTTGGCGTCTTTTCCGGTTCCCTGAATCGACAGTCCCGAATAGAAATCGGTTTGAAACGGGGCGTCTGCTGCGGGATCGATTCGGACGCCGGCCAGACCCAGCATTCGGCGCGAGAGGTCTGCGATGGTTGGCATTGCAGGTCGGTCGACCAGTAACAGCCAGCGGCCGTCCGGGCTGGAGACAACTCCCGGCTCGGGCGGAGCATCGATTACGTCAACAATTGCCTGCGAAGGCAACCGGTAAGTCTCCTGGGCAAGAACAGAATTCATCGACAACAGCACTATGGTGAGTAACAGAATCGCATGTTTCATCGGACAGCCTCCGAATTTGATTTGTAACGCATTGCAATGGCCAATTGAACCAGAATTCTCCCGATCGTTCCATTACCCACCCGGGGCACCTGGCCGGATTCCCGTCGAAAAATGACCGATAGCGCATTCCATCAGGAATCAGGCGGGCGGCATTCGAAGCAAAGCTGGTAATCCCCGTTGCTAACCGGAGGAAAAGAATCCGGCATGACGAACCGGTTGACCGGGAAACCGGTCAAGGAGAAGAAGATGGCCAGGAACCCTGGCCTGCCAGTGCGATGCCAGCCGCGCTACATAATCGAGAAATAGTTGTCCACGGCAAAGTCGAGCGCTTCGTCAGACAGGACGAACGGGGTCTTCTCGAAACTGCACAAATTGCGGACCTGCAATAACAAGTCCCGTGGATGACAATTCCGGAACGGGCGGTTGCAGGGGATATAATGTTTATCGATCATCCGGTTGATCAGGTCCGCGTCAAAATCGCATTTGAAGACGCGGCACATGATTTCGAACAGCTTGAGGAAATACTCCCGGTCCGGATTGGGGACTTCGATTTTGTAGGGAATTCTCCGCAAAAACGCGTCATCCACCAGATCCTTGGGCTCAAGATTGGTTGAGAAAATGACCAGCTGGTCGAAGGGAACCTGAACTTTTTTTCCGCTGGATGTATTCAGGTAATCATACCGTTTTTCGAGCGGAACGATCCAGCGGTTTAGCAATTCATCGACGGTCATTTGCTGGCGGCCAAAGTCATCGATCAACAGCGTTCCGCAGTTGCTTTTCATCTGGATCGGTGCTTCGCTGATACCGGTGGTCCGGTTGTACTGCAACTCCAGGTGTTCCATTTTCAATTCACCACCGACAACTATCGTTGGCCGCTTGATCCGGACCCAGCGCATATCGATGGAGTCGTCCTTGATAATTCCGTCGGCCGTCTCCGGAGCTACTTCTTCGTGATTCATCGGGTCAAACAGGCGGATGATGTCACGATCGATACTGATCGCCCGGGGAATCCAGATGTGTTCACCGAAGGCGGCCGTTATGCGTTCCGCAATGCTCGTCTTGCCATTCCCCGGATAGCCGTACAGGAACATTCCCCGTCCGCTGTTGACCGCCGGACCGAGTTTTCGAATCATCTCCGGACTGATCAGGAGATCCTTGAAGGCGTGCTCCAGTTCCTGTCGGGAGGGATGCTGTTTGGTGATGGTTTGGGCCATCACACTGTTGATATAGTCCGCGTAAGAAACAGGAGCCGAGCCGAAATAGGAGCAGACGTCCGAGTACCGCTTGGCCCGCTCGGCACCGAGATCGCTGAGTTTGCAGTTGTAGTCGTTGGCCTGGGCCTGACCGATATAGATCACCAGCTGGTCCTGTTTCAGCCCGTTCACCGCATATTCGCAGATTGCATACGGAAGGCGGATTTGCTGGGTAATCTCGCGGACCGTTGATTCGCCGCGGGCCAGCAGGAATTTCAGTACCAGCTCTTCGACCGCCGAGTTGTTGATGCGTGCTTCTTGCAGACTGCGGGGTGCGAGCGGAACAAAGCTGTTGGCCCCGTTGGCCGCAAGTTTGGCCGCATTCTCAAGTGCTATCTTTTTAATTGGAAAAAAGACGTCTTCTTCAATGGGCTTGGGTTGGGACCGGCCCATGTTGGAAAACGAATTGAGTTTCCCCAGCAATTCATCCAGTTTCTTCTCCGCATTCAGCTGTTCGGATTGCTGGAGATCGGCCTGTGGGATTTGATTCATAACGGAAAACTGTCAGCTGTTTTTGCGGAATCGGATGCTGTCGGGAACATCAACCTTGGAAAAATAGACCCATGTTGGCCTGGCCATTCGGAAAACAGGAAAACTTTGCCGCATCAGAGACCCGAGGTTGCCGACCTTGACGATTAATCCGGCTGGTCCGGACCGTCAGCCGAAGTGGCGTCCCGCGAGTATGATGGATCCTTGGGCACCCCGGTTGGGCGGCCAGTACAATCCCGGCCGGACAAGCCTTACCATGCTGGTTTTCGTGACCAGCTACCGCCTTTCCGAACATACGGCAATTCCCTGTAAAACATGAATAACCCTTTGAGCACTTCGACTGAAAAACAATTGTCCCGGCAGACCGAAGAGGTCGTCGAATTCATCCGGAGAATCCGCGCGAGAGTTGCAACCGTCGTCGTGGGACAGGACATTGTGGTCGAACGGTTGTTGATCGCGCTTTTTACCGGCGGGCACCTGTTGTTGCAGGGAGTCCCTGGATTGGCCAAGACCCTGTTGGTGTCGGTTCTCGGCAAATCCATTGATCTGGATTTTGCGAGGGTTCAGTTTACGATCGACCTGCTCCCCTCGGACATTTTGGGCTCCGAGATTCTGGATCAGAAGACAAACGATTTTCGCGTCCACAAGGGACCCGTTTTTACCAACCTGTTGTTGGCGGACGAGATCAATCGCGCCGCTCCCAAAGTTCAGGGGGCTCTGCTGGAGGCGATGCAGGAACGGAAAGTCACGATCGGAAACGAGACCTTTCGTCTGCCCGTTCCCTTCCTGGTCATCGCCACCCAGAATCCGGTCGAGCAGGCGGGAACGTTTGAGCTGCCCGAAGCGCAGCTTGACCGATTCATGCTCCTGCATCGCCTGACGTACCCTGATGCGATCGAAGAACGGGAAATTTTGCGGCGCAACGCCGGACTGGGGCTGGATGTCCAGGACAAAGGAGCCGTCGTGAAGACGGAGTTTGATGTTTTGGACAAGGAGCCCGTTGGGTCAGCTGCGGAACTGGTGACGGCCATGAAAGCCATCAACCAGGTTTATGTCAGCGACGTGTTCTTTGATCACGTCGTGGAGATTGTCGGTCGAACCCGGAATCATCCGCTGCTGGAACTGGGCTGCAGTCCACGGGCCGGCATTTCCCTGATCAAGGCCTCCCGGGCCCGGGCTCTGATCCACGGCCGCAACCACGTTATCCCCGACGATCTCTACGCCCTGGCCGAAGACGTGATGTTGCACCGTATGCGGTTGACCTATGAAGCACTGGCCGACGGTCATACCAGTACGGGAATTCTGAAAACGGTCCTCGATGAATTTGGATAATCAAACCTGTTCCCAGGCTGAACCTGATTTGAGTTTGAACAAGGTTTCCGGAGATAGCGGTTTTGGAATTGGAGCTGGAACATATCGACCCGCTGGACTGGCGGCAGATGATCATTGCTGTCCGGAAACTGGCAGACAGTTTCAATTACGGCACCGATCATTCGCCGTATCTGGGTGCCGGCGTCGAATACGTTCAAAGCCGCCGCTACCAGTTTGGAGATCCGGTCCGGAATATCGACTGGAGAGTCACTGCGCGAACCGGAAAAGTGTTTGTCAAACAGTTTGAGACTCCCCGGCAAATGCCTTGCCATCTGGTTTTGGACACGAGTGCATCGATGGTCGTTTCCTCGGTCAGGCGAAGCAAAATGGCAGCGGCTGTGCAAATTGCCGGAGGCTTGGCCTTTGCCTGCCTGGACCGGGTCAGCCCGGTGGGACTGGTAACGACTGGCGAAGGGGGACTGGATATCGAGCCGAGTCTGGCGCGGGACCAGATCATGCAATGGCTGCACCGTTTGCGGAGATTCCGGACCGACAACCTGACGCAACTTGGGTCCAGACTGGCGATGCTGAGTTCACGGCTGGTCAACCGGGCCCTGATTGTAGTTCTGAGTGATTTGCATGATCCGGACGCCATCCAGACATTGAAAATGCTTGCGCAGCGGCACGACTGCGTCGTCCTGCGGTTGGAGGATCCGGCCGAGAAGGGGATTCGGGGTGGAGGGCTGGTCCGGATGCGTGAACCGGAGACCGGTCGCGAATTTGTTATGTCCGCAGGAACGTCGCTTGCAGATCCTGAAGCGGTCGACCAGGAATTGAAACGGGCCGGAATCGAAGTGCTGGTTATCCGTACGGATCAGGCTTTTGACCACAGGATTCGCTGGTTTTTTGCGGCGCGGGGTGGACTGGGAAAGGGAGCCCGATGAATTGCGGCACTGATTACAAACGACGCCACGGCCGAATGGCCCCGCGAATCGCTGGCCTTGTGCTGATGGTGGCCTGTTTTTTTTCAGGCCTGCAGACTGTTCGTGCACTCCAGTCTGTTCCGGGAGGGAGCGGGCCCGGCAATACGGATCGAACTGCTACCGTCGGATATCCCTGCACGTATTTGGAGCTTGTACTTCCGGCGCCAGAAGTCGTCCCGCTTCAGTTGCCGGACCGCTCCCAGCCGGTGACTGTCCGAATTGACCGTGTTTCGAAACATGGTTCTGATTTTCGCTATGATCTGCAAGTGACCGGCCTGGAAGCAGGGAAATTCAATGTGAGTGATTTTCTGGTCACAGGCGACGGTCAGCCACATCCGGGGTTGCCACCAATCTGGCTGGAGGTCCAGTCGCTTTTGCCACCGGGCCAGGTCGAACCGCATCCGACGACTGCCGTGGAAACCGGTCGCGGGGGATACTATTTGCCAGCTCTGGTTGCCGGCGGTGTGATTTGGCTGACGGGACTAATGTCGATTTTGTTTACCCGACGGTTCAGAACATTGCGGCCGGGATCGTCCCGATCGACACTGACTTTGGCCGAGCGGATCCGTCCGATGCTGGTCCGGGCCAGTTTGGGGAATCTGGACAGCGCGACGGCGGCCGGGCTGGAGCGAACACTTACATCGTTTTGGCGTCGCCGTTTGAGGCTCGAGCACTTGTCGCCGGAAGTACTGATTTCCACCTTGCGAAAGCATGAAGAGGCTGGCCCGCTGTTGAATCAGCTGGAGGCCTGGCTGCACCGGCCGGAACCGGATGAAGTGCCAGACCTGGAACAGCTGCTTCGGCCCTACCAGGAGTATTCCGATTTGGGAATTTGAAATCTCCCTGACCCGAACCCCTTAATCCTTTTTTTGAATCCGAATTCACCTTGTAACAAGTTCGATCTGCCGATTGGACGGCGGCTCCGCGATCATGAACCCCCTGTTTGAAACCATCACCAACTGGCAATGGATACCGAGTGGATTCCGGTATCCCTGGGTATTGCTGTTAATGGGGATTCCGCTGTTGCTGTTGTGCTGGATCTGGATCCGGCGCAGTCGGGCCGTTGCGATCCCGGTCGACTTTACCGGACGGCGGCCTGGCCATCTGCTGCGGACCATCGTGAATCTGGCTGAATCGCTTTCGCCTGTGCTCCTGGCGCTGGCGATCTGGCTGGCAGCCGGGCCGTTGCAACTGGGCAAGCCGGAGATGAAGCGGGCCTTGACCAATATACTTTTCTGCATCGATGTATCTGGAAGCATGACGTCGAAATTCGGGTCGGGCACCTGCTACGACGCTTCGCTGGATGCAATCGACCGGTTTTTGGACTTGCGCGACGGGGACGCGTTTGGACTGCTGTTTTTCGGCAACAGCGTCCTCCGCTGGACGCCACTGACGAATGACGTGTCAGCCATCCGCTGTGCACCACCCTTTATGCGCCCTGAGAATTTGCCTGCCTGGTTTGGCGGGACGGCCATTGGAACTGCGCTGCTGGAATGCCGCAAGGTTCTGCTGGAACAGGAAGAGGGAGACCGCATGATCATTCTGGTTTCCGATGGAATGAGTTCGGATCTGATGGGTGGGAATGACGAGGCAATCGCCCGACGCCTGGTCGATGCGTCAATCACGATGTACGGAATTCATATTGGCGGCGGGGAAGCACCGGCGGATGTTGCGACGATCGCTGCCCTGACGGGGGGCGAAGTGTTTGCGCCGGGCAATGAATCCGCCCTGGCATCCGTGTTCGCGCGAATCGACAACATGAAACGGGCCGAGATGAAAAAGACGATTGCCCAACAGCAGGACAATTTCCAGCCCTATATCGCGGTGGCCAGCCTGGTGGGGATTTTCGCGGTATTGTTCAGCTACGGTGCGAGGTTTACACCATGGTAGCGCTGTTGACCGCGATCACAGTACTGACCGTCGTATCCGGTGCGGAGATGATTCACCTGTTCCGGATCCGGCGTTTGGCGGCGCTGGTGTTTGGGCCAGGCCGGCGCCCAACGTTGCTGGCAGTGATCGCGCCTGCATTGCGGGTTGCAGCCGCAACTGCCCTGGCCTGGGGACTGGTCACGCTGTACCAGGAAAAACCCCGAACACTCGAGACCGCAATTGCTGCGGAGTC
>Ga0163150_10001924_pt1 | contig 33623 bp, 27 predicted proteins | sample OliLakLV19P2IB_FD_148628 | JGI IMG/M metagenome (GOLD analysis project Ga0163150, IMG submission 148628) | Freshwater microbial mat bacterial communities from Lake Vanda, McMurdo Dry Valleys, Antarctica - Oligotrophic Lake LV.19.P2.IB | ecosystem: Environmental > Aquatic > Freshwater > Lake >...
TCGCAGACGAGTCTTGAAAAAACCCCGAATGATCTCGAATGCCTGAAGCTTTACATTCACCAGATGCTTCGCCTGGAACGCAGACCAGAGGCTCGCAATGTTTTGCTTGGCCTCATCAATGGGGGCGCACGCAACCCGGAACTGCACAACGCGCTCGGCGAACTCTTTTTCTACGATAACCTGCACGACGAGTCCAAGAAGCATTTCCTTGCCGCTGCAAACGCGGGACTTCCCGCGGCGTATAACAATCTCGGTGTCGTTTTCTTCAAATTACAACAGCTCGACGATGCCAAACGCGCATTCGAAAAATGCCTCATCGCCGACCCCAACCACCGCGGCGCACAGAGCAATCTGCAAAAGGTATTGGCCAAACAGGCACTCGCATAAATTTTGGATTCTAGATTTTGGATTGAAGATGCGAGCACATGACGCTCTATTCAAGGTTTCTTCATTCGCGCCTCTTCAATCCAAAATCTCCTAAAGTTTTTCCCGCCCCTGCCGATACTCTCCCTTGAGGGCGCGAATAACCGCTCCCTCTACCGATGCAAGGACGCAAAGGTAGGCAGTCGTCACGGAGGATTCTCGTCATGGGTCTGCGTATCAATACCAACGTCGCCGCGCTGACGACCAGCCGGATTCTGCGGCGATCCACAAGCTCCCTCAATGGCAGTTTGGAAAGGCTCGCCAGCGGTCTGCGCATCAATCGCGCGTCAGACGACGCGGCGGGTCTCGCGATTTCCGAAGGCTTCCGCACCGTCATCCGCGGCAGCCAGGTCGCCCAGCGCAACGCACAGGACGGCATCAGCCTTCTGCAAACCGCGGAAGGCGCGCTCGAAACCACCACGAACATGCTGCAACGTATTCGCGAACTCGCCGTACAGGCAGCGAACGGCACGCAGAGCGTGGGCAACCGCGCTTCGCTCGACGCGGAAGTGCAGCAGCTTCTCGAACAAATCGACGACATAGCGCAAGATACCGAGTTCAACGGTCTGCGTGTGTTGAGCTCGGCGCAGAGCGTCACGCTTCAAGCCGGCGCGCAACCCGGCCAGACGCTCGTCATCACGGTGAACGGCGCAAAGACGAATGACATCGGCGTGAACGGCTTGAATATATCATCCGTCGCCACTGCCGTAAGCGCGCTCAGCACCATTGATCGCGCATTGCGCAGCGTCACCAGTCTGCGCAGCACCTTCGGTGCGTTCCAGAACCGTCTCGAGTTCACCATCTCGACGCTCGCAATTCAGGAAGAAAACTCGACCGCATCCGATAGCGCGTTGCGCGACGCCGACATCGCCCGCGAAACCATCGCATTCACGCGCAACCAGATTCTCGTCAGCGCCGGCACCTCGGTGCTCGCCCAGTCAAACGTCATTCCCCAGACCGCCCTGCAATTGCTCGGCGGCAACTAACTAACGCCATAATCACGGGCCGGAGCAATTTCGCTCCGGCCCGTATTGCCATTCTTCCCACTCATCCCATTCTTCCCATAGTTCCCACCAATTCGATATACTCCGTCCCAAATCCATTGAACTTTGACCAGACGAGGGAGAATATTTCATGGCTTCGGGTAAGCGGCACAAAATTGCATGCATCGGTTCCGGCAACGTGGGCGCAGCCTGCGCACAATATTGCCTGGACATGGAATTGGGCGACGTCATCCTGACGGACGTCGTAGAAGGCGTACCGCAGGGCAAGGCCCTCGACCTCACCGAAGCCGGCCCGGTGCGCGGATACAGTTGCGTCGCCACCGGCACGAACGACTACAAAGACATCGCCGGCGCCGACGTGTGCGTCGTTACCGCCGGCCTCGCGCGCAAACCCGGCATGACCCGGCTCGATCTCCTCGAAAAAAACGGCAACATCATCACCGAGGTATGCGAGAACCTCAAGAAACACGCACCCGATGCCGTCGTCATTATCGTCACAAACCCACTCGACGTGATGGCCTACGTCGCCTACAAAAAACTCGGGTTTCCCCCCAGCCGCGTCATCGGCATGGCCGGCATCCTCGACAGTTCGCGCATGCGCGCATTCGTCGCGATGGAACTTGGGTGCAGCATGAAAAACGTCGATACAATGGTGCTAGGCTCCCACGGCGACGACATGGTTCCCTTGCCCGAGTACACCACCGTCTCCGGCATTCCAATTACAAAGCTCCTGTCAAAGGAACGCGTAGATGCAATCGTAGACCGCACGCGCAAGGGCGGCGCGGAAATCGTCGCTCTGCTGAAGACGGGCAGCGCATACTACGCTCCCGGAGCCAGCGCCGCGCGCATGGTCGAATCCATCATCCGCGACGAGAAACAGATTCTCCCCTGCGCCGCATACCTCGATGGCCTCTACGGTCTCAAGGACGTGTACGCGGGCGTGCCGTGCAAACTGGGCAAAAACGGCGTGGAAGACATTATCGAACTCGAACTGACCGCCGAACAGAAGACCGCGCTCCACAAGTCGTCGGATGAAGTGCGTAGCGGCATCGAAGGTCTGAAACAGGTCGGCATCCTCTAATGCGCCCAGGAAGGAACAGCTACATGCGACATGCGCTGATGACGATCGCGTTGTGCGCCGCGAGCGCCGTTGCGCAACAGACCACGACGGAAGCAGTCTCGGAGGCCGTCACCGATACCGCGATCAGCGCTCGCATCGAAACGCTGTTCGCGATTAATGAATCCCTCAGCCCCTTCAACATCAACACAACCACCATCGGCGGCGTCGTGACGCTCACCGGCAGCGTCGGCGACGAAATCGCCAAAGACCTCGCTACAAGTCTCGCGAAGACCGTTGACGGCGTGAAAGAGGTGGACAACCAACTTACCGTCGTCGATGATCCCATTCCACCCAGACCCCAGAAAACCTGGCGTGAACGGATCAACGATGCCTCGCTCGCTGCCGCGATACGTTCAAACCTCGTGTATAACAAGGAATTCAAGGGCTTCAAAATCGGCGTTGATTGCGATGGTGGGGACGCAACCATCTACGGTGTCGTCGGCAACGAATTTTCCAGAGACCGCATCGGACAGATTGTCATGGACACGCGCGGCGTCGAGAAAGTTACCAACAACCTTACAGTCCACGCGAGCCCATCCACGAATCCCATCAACACAGTCACTCGCGAAGTGACCGACGAAGTCGTCGAAAAACGCGTGCAGGCCTCCATCGCGCTGAATCGCTACGTCTCAATTCGCGGGCTCAACGTAAAAGTGGACGACGGCGTCTGCATCCTCACTGGATTTGTCGAAACCGCCAAGCAACGCGAACTCGCCGAAAGCATCGCGGCGAACATCGCCGGCGTTGTGCGCGTGCAAAATGATCTCAAGCTCTACGAACCACCGCCGCTCTTACCACCGCCTCAACCTTAAAGCTTGGCAAACTTGAACAAACAACGAGCGATACGAACCTCGGACCGATCCGGACATAGTCATTTGAAAGGGTAATGCAAGGTGTTTCTAGTTGGATTTCTGTCCACTAAGTCCATTTCGTCCACGTCTGTCTAACCATGCCCATACTAACCGTCGTCATGATCATGCGCGATGAAGCCGATTGGCTTCCCGCATGCCTCGAAAGCGTCCGTGCGATCGCCGATAACATCGTCATCGGCGACACAGGTTCCACCGACACATCGATTGCAATCGCACAACGCTACGGCGTGAAAGTCGTCCCCGTCCCCTGGACCAACGATTTCGCCGCCGCGCGGAATTCCGTGCTGGCCGAGGCGCATGGCGATTGGCTCCTGCACATGGATGCCGACGAAAATCTCGAACTTCACGGTGCCGCAACCATCCGCGCATTGATAGATGACGACGGCCGCGGCGCGGATGCAATCGAAGTGACGCTCGGCAACTACTGCGACGACGTGCGCGCATGGCGCTGGGTCGCCTGCGCGACAGACGATCCCAATGCGCGCGGACGCACCGGGTACATCGCCGTGCCGCTCTTGCGCCTGTTCCGGAACCATTGCGGCTATCACTACCGCGAACCCGTCCATGAGAACATCACCGAAAGCGTCATGGAATCCGGCGGCGTCATCGGACAAGCGCACGACATCCTCATTCATCATCACGGATTTGGAAAAGGCGGCCCTGAAAAAGCCGCGCGCTATCTCGATATCGCGCGACAAAAGGTCGCATTGCGCCCAGACGACGCAAAAGCGTGGCATGACCTCGCCGAACAACTGGTCTCAATGGACCGCGCCGGGCAAGCGCGGGAGGCTGCGCAACGAGCTTTGCAATGCGACGCGCATCACATCGCAGCAGCAACGACCTTGGCCAATATCATGCTCAACAATGGCGAACTCGACCCCGCGCGAAAATTTCTCGAACCCTTCGCCGAGACTCCGAACGCACCGCCGCACGTGTTGATCGCGCTATGCGCCATAGCATGCAAAGAAGGCCGCATCGAAGATGCGCGCCTACTCTCGGATCGCGCAATCGGCATCGCGCCAAATAATGTTCTCGCGCGCCTTACCGCGGCCCGAGCATGCGATCTGCTCGGGAACTTTCAGGATTCACGCGCCCACCTCGACAGGGCCCGCAAAATTGCGCCGGCTGTGGAAGAAATTATCGTGCGTTGTGAAGCGCACCAACTGCGCGCGGAAGCGAAGCCGCTGCTCACTGAAAACCCAAAGCGCGCACTTGCAACGCTTGTAGCGGCACTCAAACTTGATCCAGAAGATCCCCTCATCCATGCGCACATCGCCGAAGTGCTGGAAGCCTTGGGCGATCCCATTCGCGCCTGCCAGTCACGCGAACGCGCCTTCGCGCTTGCCCCGCGATTTCAATAACGGACAAAGCCGCTGGGCAATCCCTGGAGGGCGGGTTTTCCAACCCGCCATTTTCTTGATATTTCATGCCCGCCCTATCGGAAACATTACGGCGTGAGAATATATCCCGTCTCACCGTGGTCGCATTGGTCGAGTCCCATCATTTCATGTTCTGAATTCGGCCGCAGACCAATCGTCGCGCGAAGTACTCCGAGAATCACCACCGACACCACCGCGCACCATGCGCCGCAGGCAACGGCGGCGAATATTTGCGTCTGGAGCTGGGCCGCGATATCGAGATTCGCCATCGTTCCACCGAAACGGTCAGAAGCAAATACGCTCAACAAAATCGTTCCCACGATTCCACCCACGCCATGCACACCCACAACGTCCAGCGAATCGTCGTACCCAAATCGCCGCTTAATCGTGGTTGCGCCAAGGTAACAGCAAATGCCTGACACAAGACCAATGATCACTGCGCCGCCCGGGCCCACCGATCCCGCCGCGGGCGTAATCGCCGCGAGACCCGCAATCGCGCCGGTAGCAAAACCAAGCGCGCTGGGCTTTCCAATCCGGACCCATTCGATCATCATCCACGTCAACGCCGCAACGCTCGGCGATATCTGCGTAACGACAATCGCCATGCCCGCCGTGCCGTTCGCCGCGAGCGCGCTGCCGCCGTTGAACCCAAACCATCCGACCCACAACATCGCGGTGCCCGTCAATGTCATCGTCATGTTGTGCGGCGGCATCGGCGATGTCGGGTACCCCCTGCGTTTGCCCACCATGATCGCCGCCACAAGCGCCGACACGCCCGCGGTAATGTGTACAACGATCCCGCCCGCGAAATCGATCACCTTTTTGTCGTAAAAGTACGCGCCTTCACCGCCCCACACCATATGCGCAACAGGAAGGTATCCAAAAATGACCCACAACGCCGAAAAAATGATCATCGCCGAAAATTTCATGCGCTCCGCGAACGCGCCGACGATCAGTCCCGGCGTAATGATCGCGAAGGTTAGCTGGAAAATGAAAAACACCGGCTCGGGAATCGTGCCCCACGCGCTATCCGCGGTCACGCCCTGCATGAACACTTTCGACATCGGCCCGATGAACGCGCGAATGCCGCCGCCTTCGGCCGATCCGAACGCCAGGCTATATCCAAACGCAACCCAGATAACCGTGACAATCGCGGCGATGACAAAGCACTGCATGTACACCGACAACACGTTCTTTACGCGCACCAGCCCACCGTAGAACATCGCGAGGCCGGGAATCATCATGAACAACACCAGCGCGGACGCCGTCAATATCCACGCCGTATCGCCCGCGCTAATTTCCTGTGCATGCGCGCGCTGAGCCAGGAAAAGCCCACCCGCGAACATCGCACACCATCGACCCAATCTCCAACCGCCTGCACGCATGACGCACCCTCCCTCTGGTTACTTCATACCCTGGTTCCCGTTGACACGCGAAAAGACAGAATGCCCGCTGTCCAATCGCGACCCGGCGCCAACAGGAATTTCCCCCTACACGAAACCGCACGATAGTAGCAAAGCAAACCGGGGACTGTCACCGTCAGCGCGTTCTGGCTGACGGTGACAGTCCCCGGCCCCGAATCACGTACCCACGCCTTGCATAGATTGACAAGCAGGAAGAAATGGGAAGGACGCCGCGGAATGCACGGCGTATGGAATGGCCTACACCTCGCTAAGGTAATTCAGCTTTCCCGTGCTGTCCCCGAAATTATCGGTGGGAACGCCAACATGCTCGAGCATGTTCAAATACAGGTTGGCCATCGGTGTGTCGGAGGCATACTTGACATGGCGACCGGTCTTGACAGCGCCGCCGGCGTTTCCGGCAAGCACTATCGGCAGGTCATTGTGATTGTGTCGATTCCCATCACCAATGCCGCTGCCATATATGATCATAGAATGATCGAGCAACGTGCCGTCGCCATCTTCGGTCGCTTTCATGCGGTCGATGAAATATGCGAACTGTTCCATGTGGTACCGGTTGATCTTGCGGATGTCCGCGATCTTTTCTTCATCGCCCTGGTGGTGGCTGATGCCGTGATGCCCACCGGTCACGCCAACCTCCCGATACGCGCGGTTGCTGCCTTCCCCCGCCATCATGAACGTGGAAACGCGGGTCTGATCCGTCTGGAACGCGAGCACCTGCAAATCGAACATCAGCCGCGCATATTCCGCATAGTCCTTCGGCGCGCTCTCGGGGACTTCCAGATCGATGCCCTCGCCGTATGCGAGTTTTTCGTTGGATTCGATGCGCCGTTCAATCATGCGGACCGCATAAAGATATTCATCCAGTTTGCGCCGGTCCGTCGGACCAAGCGAAACCTGCAACCGCTTCGTATCTTCCAATACAAAATCCAGGATGCTGCCGCGATACTTCATGCGTTTTTCGCGCGCAGCCAAATCCAGCGATTCCTCGGAGCGTCCAAACAACCGGTTGAACACTGCGCGCGGGTTCCCTTCAGGTGGGTTCGGCGTCGTTGCCGTCCGCCACGAAATGCTGTTGGAATACGCGCAGCTATATCCGGTATCGCAATTCCCCGCGAGTTTGCCGGGTTCGCAGGTAAGTTCGAGTGAGGCGTATGGCGTGAATTGCCCAAGGTGTTGCGCGGCGATCTGATCAATCGAAATGCCCGCGCGAATATCCGCGCCGTCGGTTTTATTCGGATGCACGCCTGTTAAAAATACCGCTGACGCGCGCGCATGATCGCCGCCGCCATCGCCTAGCGCTTTTGCATTGTGATGGCTCAGACCGGACAGCACCATCATCTGGTCGCGATGGGGCTGGAGCGGTTCGAGAATATGCGGCAGCGCGAAATCCTTGCCCTCCGCCGCGGGCGTCCAGTCTTCCACAATGACACCGTTGGGAATGTATACAAACGCCATCCGCACCGGCGACGCCGCAGGCTTGGGCGTTGCGGCCGCCATCGCGTCAAGCATCGGCAGCGCCATCGTCGCGCCAATGCCGCGCAGGAAGGTCCTACGATCCAACTTCTTCTGTTGCAGTATCGTCATCATGTTTCTCGACTTCGCCTCTCCGTTTCTGAAACGGCAAACTGTTCGCAATCTCGTACACAAGCGACGAAAACCGGTACTCGCTTTCCGCGACCTTTCCGGTGATCTCCTCGACCACCGGCGCGTCGTAAGGCTCAAGCCCTCTGCCTAGTCCGTAGATTAACATTTTCTCCGCGAGACAGCGAGTAAAATCATTCTTGCGCTCCAGCAGCGTCGCCTTCAATTCCGCGACCCCCGCAAACGACCGGCCATCGGGTAATACTCCCGTATTATCAATGGGTTGCGAGCCTTCCATCGTTCGCCACGCGCCAATCGCGTCGAAATTTTCCAGCCCAAATCCCAACGGATCGATACGAGCATGGCACGACGCGCAACTCTCGTTTTCACGGTGCGCCTCAAGCCGTTGCCGCATCGGCGCCGACTGATCGATCTTCGCCAACTCCAGATCGGGTACGTCCGGTGGCGGTGGCGGTGGAGGCGCCGCCAGGATATTTTGTAATACCCACACGCCGCGCAACACGGGCGACGTGCGCGTAGGATACGATGTCACCGTCAGCACGCTCGCCTGGGTGAGCACTCCGCCACGTTGCGCGCGATCGACTGTGACGCGCTGGAACGCGTCTCCGGAAATCCCGTCAATCCCATAGTGCTTCGCCAGCGCCTCATTCACAAACGTGTAGTCTGCATCAATGAAATCGAGGATGCTGCGGTCTTCCTGCACGACGGAATGAAAGAACAGCTTCGTTTCTTCCGCCATCGCGGCGCGCAGCGCATCGTTGAACGAAGGAAACAACTCCGGATCCGGGTCCGCAGTCGTCATGTTGCGGAACTGAAGCCATTGCCCCGCAAAATGCTCCGCCAACGCAATCGATTTGGGATCGCGCAACATCCGATCAATTTCTCCTCGCAACACACCCGGATTGCGCAACCGTCCGGACTGCGCGGCATCGAGCAATGCGTCGTCGGGCATGCTGCTCCAGAGGAAATACGACAGGCGCGACGCCAAAGCGTAGCTGTCCACACGGCGATCGGGATTGCCAAACCGGCCGCGCTCGTTCGCTTCCACACGAAACAGGAACTGCGGCGACACGAGCATCGCCTGCAACGCAAGCTCGATCCCCTGCTCGAAGTTGTCGTCGTTCTCTCTCGCGAGTTGCACAAATCCGATCAAGCGATTTATCTCGCCGCGCGTCGGGGGACGCCGGTACGCTTGCCGCGCCAATGGCGCCAGAATCCGCCTCGCGCATGCATCCGAATGTTCTTTACCCTCGTGGGTACACGAAAAAATGTACCGTTTCGCAGCCGCATCCTCCGGTTCGGCGACTTCACGCGCCACCGCGTCGCGCGCAATTCGTTCAGCCGCGGTCAGGTACTTTTCCATCAGCAGCGGCGACAAAGAAAGGACGCTCCCAATCGTATCGAACCCGTAACCGCTGTCGTCAGGCGGGAAATCGTCCGCGGGCCGGAAATCCACGCCCAACAGATCGCGTACGGTGTTGTTGTACTCCGCCCGGTTCAGCCGCCGAACCGTCACCCGTCCCGCGTGCGGCTCCACCGTCGCAAGCCGCGCCCGCTGCTGTTCATCGAGAAAGTCCACCAAGGTGGTAATTTCATCCGCCGTGGGTTGCGTCTGCTTCTTCGGCGGCATCTGCCCCGACCGCACCATCTCCACGACCCTGCCCCACAGCTCCCCCTGCTCCAGCGCAACTTCCGTCGATGCGAACGATTCGAGATCGACGTCGCCCCGCATCCGGTCCGCATTGTGACACTTCACGCAATACTCGGATAAAAACGGCGTCACCGTCGATTCAAACGCCGCCACCGCCTCCGGCGTAACCTCCGCCGATTCACCCGATCCAGCAACCGTCTCGCAACCGCTCAAAAACAATGCCCCAGCTCCCAACGGCAAATACACCGCCAGAAACCGAAGCGTTGATATCACTTTAATTCGATGCATACTGCTCTGAAACCAGGTTACAAGACTTTCGTAAAGGTACCATTCCAGCCCTGCGCGCGACAAAACCGTTGCACTTCGCTGCCTCAACCGCTTCCGTATCAATTGACCTAATCACGCTGCCCGGCTAACATGTACGTAACCCAAAAGGTAAACCGGCCCATGAGCACACAAACATTCCTACACTTCAAACCCTACCGGGCCAAATCCCTGCAACTCTCTATTGCCGCGCCAATCGCTCTGATTTGGCTCGCGCTCGCGACATTATCCGTTGTTTGGTGGGCCGGTCTCATTATTGCCACCGGCCTCGGAACAGCCGGCGGACCCCACTGGACCAAACCCTATCTCATGGTTGTCTGCACACTCGCCATCGCCATGGCCGCGATGGAAGCTGTCTTCTTCCACCGCGCTACCCAAGGCCGCTCGCGCCTGTGGCACCACTTCGCAATGTTCTCCGCCGCATTCGTCATAGTGGCCATGATAGCCATCGTCGGCGACTGATTTTCGACCTTGCTTCACGTATTTCCATTTTTCATCGAATCAAAATGCGAATCGTTCTTCATTTCGTCGGCTAAATGACCCTCGTCTCGCAAACTGCCCGTCATATCCCGAATCCTCCGAGTGCAACACGCTGCCCTATTTGGTAAGGGATTTGTAACGTGATCGGCTATCGAACCGATCCCAGCGCAAACTCCTTCGCGTGCACCAATCGCGTCAGCAGCGTATTTGTCGGACACGCGATCCCGTGTTGGTCCCCCAATCGCGCTATCGCGCCGTTGAGCGCATCGATTTCCGTGCGCCGAAGATTGATAAAATCCGCGCGCATGCTCGCGTAGTGCGCCGCCGTCGGCGGGATGAGGTCGTTGAAGAGATGCGGAATATACGCCTCCGGCGTCGCAGGATCCATTGGCACGTCCATGACCTTCGCGACCGCATAAAGTTCGTGCACGATCTCCCGCATCGTCTCGCGCGTGTGTTCCGTGTCGAGCAATGCGCCATACGGCACGTCCAGCAGTGCCGACATCGGGTTCAACGCGCAGTTGTACGCAACCTTGTTCCACAAAACCGTGCGTATTCGGTCGGTATACACCGTCGGCATTCCCGCCGCGTGCATCGCCTCCGCGATCTCCCGCACGCGCGCGACCGGCGCGTCCGCGTGATACGCTCCAATAGCTGTCGGGTTCGCAATCACCGTCACATCAACATGTCCCGGCGCGCGCACCACGACCCCGTAAATCGCGCGCGCGCCGATGGTCCGCTCCCAACCAATCCGCGCCGCAATGGCCTCCGCATTGCCCAGCCCGTTCTGATACGAACATACCAGCGTATTGTCATCAACGAGCGGCGATATGAGGGCTGCTGTCGCCGCCGTGTCGTATGCCTTCACCGTGACGAGAATGAGATTGAATTCGCCCCGGCGGAAACCTTCCCCAGACGTGCGGGTATCGATACCCGTAACATGATGTTTGCCCCAGATACCCGTAACGTGCAAACCGCCCGCGCGTATCGCCTCCATGTGCGCCGCACGTCCAATGAGCGACACGGCATGCCCATGCTCGGCCATGAACCCACCGACAACACTGCCAATCGCTCCCGCGCCGGCGATAAGGATATTCATCGTATAAAAACCTTCCGCTCTTGCTCAGTACCAAATGGCGGGTTGGAAAAACCGCCCTCCGTTGGCGGTAGTATAGGGGACAGTCACCGTCGGCGCGTTTTGGCCGATGGTGGCTGTCCCCGAACCACGTAAATGAAAGGCCCAAGTCCATGCGAGTTATTCTCCGACCCATTTTCTTATTTGCCATAACTCTCTCTGCCGCAATCGCAAACGACGGCCCATTCCTCGCCGTGCCCGCGGGGGGCATCCATTTTCAAAAAACCGACGCCATCAGCATGGACAAGGAAGATCTCTTCATCAGCGAAGACAAAATCCGCGTCGCCTACGTCTTCCGCAACACCACCGCCGAAGACTTCACCACCGAAGTTGCGTTCCCGCTACCCATCTACAGTCTCGATGAATTCGAAGGCATGAAACCCGCCTATGCAAATTTTAGCGTGAAGGTCAATAACAAACTGGTCGAGTTCCGTACCATCGAACGCGCCGTGCTCTGCAAACCCCAGGAAAAGGAATGGGCCGCGCCCGCGCGCGGACAGTGGAGCCCCGACAAGGACATCACCGACGCGCTCACGAATCACAACATGCCTGTTGGCGAACCCGAAAAGGTATGGGAGGCCATTGATAATCTCTCAGACGAAGCGCTCGCCGACCTCGTCGCCGCGGGCGCGATTGTCGAAGACTACGAAGTGCGCGTGCCGAAGTGGAAAGTGCAGACCGCGTACGTGTGGAAACAGACATTCCCCGTGAACGCGGAATTGCGCGTCGAACACGAGTACGAGCCGCAGATTGGTTATTTTCAAGAGTGGCATCTCGAGCCGTTTGTCGATGAAGTCTATGCAGGAAAAATGGAATTGGACGCAGTCCCAAAATTCGGCACCGCCGAATTCAACGCGAAGTCCGCCCCGTTCCTGAAACAGTACGACATCGATCAAGGGGTACTGGGGTGGGCCGAAAAGCAGCGTGCCGCAAAAAAACGCTTCAGTTTCACAGTCGTAAATTACATCCTCACCACCGCCGCGTATTGGAAAGGGCCCATCAAGGAATTCACATTGACGATTGAAAAGCCGCAGACACAGGAGCCGGTAGCGGTGTCAACCGCGGTAGATGGATTGAAAAAAATCGATGAGCGGCGCTTCAGCGTCACGCGCAAAGATTTCGTGCCGGAGAAGGATCTGTCCGTCGTGTTTATCCACGCATATGAGGAGTTCTAACCCTAATTCGCCTCAACTCGTTAAGCAGAAATCCTCAACCTAAGCGAACGCGGATTCAAAGTCTAAATGCACCGGCCTTGCCGCTGCCGGGGCATTTAGACCTTGAATCCGCAAAGTCCCCCTTTGAAGGGGGGTAGGGGGGATGTGAATTGCGCATAGCGTCCGGGGACAGCCACCTCCATCCAAAACGCGATGCCGGTGACAGTCCCCTCGGTTACTTCGGTACCTGTTCTTCTTCGGGTATTTCGATTGTCACACGCTTCGGTTTATCCCCGAAGTGTGTCGGCGTGCCGGTGTAAATGGCGTCGTTCATCCAAGCGAATTTACCGTCCGCATACGCGCTGGACACCTTATTCAGCACGCGATTGTGATTGCGCGAGACCTGTCGGAAGTTGCGTTCGATCCGTTCACGCGCCGACGCGCACAGGTAATCCACGAGATTCTGCAGATCTTCATCGTTTGGGTTCCTCGACAGCAACCGTTCCGCGCGCGCCAAACTCGCGGACATCGCAAACAGGTCGGTGCCGATATCGACGAAGCACGCGAGGATGAGTTGCTCAAATTCCAGTTTCGGTCCGAACTTGGCCATCGTATGGAACATCGTTCGCGCAAGACGTTTGCTCGCACGGCCAATATAGTTGAGGTGCTCACGGTTCGCGGACGATAGATGTTTCGCGTCGTGACCGCCGCCCGCGGGCAACCAGGTCTTCGGATACCACGTAAGGTAGAACTTCGCGGCGCTGATGATCGCCTGAGTTTTGCTTTCCTTCTGTCCCGGCTTCGGCATGAGTATCGGCATCACCCGCCGCATGTGCATGTCCATTGCTTCGCGCGCGATGAACAGTTGCATGATTTCGCTCGTGCCTTCGATGATGCGCGAAATGCGCGCATTGCGCATCGACATTTCCACCGCAAACGGTTTCTCACCGCGCGCGCGAAGCGAAGCCGCGGTTTCGAAGCCGCGCCCGCCGCGCACCTGCAACACGTCATCGCAAACCTTCCACGCGGTTTCCGTGCAGAAGTATTTCGCCATCGCCGACTCGAGACGGATGTCCGCGTCGCCCCGCTCAGCCAACGCGCACGCAAGATCGTTGATACTTTCCATGGCGAACGTCGCCGCGGCAGTGTCGGCAAGTTTCTTGCCCACGGCCTGATGCTTGTAAATCGGCGCGCCCCATTGCACGCGCTCGTTCACCCAGTCGCGCAGGTGGTGCATTGCTGCCTTGCCACCGCCCGCGCATGTCGCCGGCACCGTCAAGCGGCCGGTGTTCAATGTGGTGAGCGCAATCTTCAGCCCTTCTCCCGTCTTGCCGATGAGGTTTTCCGCGGGCACCTTCACGTTCGTAAAACGGAGCAGCCCGTTGCGGATGCCGCGCACGCCCATGAACCGGCACACATGCACAACTTCAAAGCCCGGCGTATCCGTCTCGACGACAAACGCGGAGATTTGTTTCTTTTCCTTGCCATTGACGATCTTCGGAGGCGTCACCGCCATCACCACGAGCAGTTCCGCGACAGGGCCATTCGTACACCACAATTTTTCGCCGTTGAGCAGATAGTACGAACCGTCTTCCGAAGGCGTTGCGGTCGTGGCCATCTTCGCGGGATCGGAACCCACGCTGGGCTCCGTCAACGCAAATGCCGACATCGCGCCTTTCGCGAGGCGCGGCATGAACTTGTCCTTCTGCGCCTTTGTCCCGAACAGCTTCAACGGCTGCGGCACGCCGATGCTGAGGTGCGAACTGATGTACACCGAAGTCGAGGCGCAGTACGACGCGATGTACGCGACGATGCGGTTGTAATTCGTCTGCGACATGCCAAGGCCGCCGTACTCTTTCGATATTTTGATTCCGAAACAGCCGATGTCCGCCAGCGCGCGCAATGCCTCGCGCGGCACTTCCTCCTCGCGATCAACCTTCTCCGGGTCGATGTACTTCTCCATCACGACACGGACTTTTTCCATGTACTCGTCGCCGATGCGCTTGTCCTCCGGGTCCTGTTCGGGGAACGGGCTTATCAGTTCCCATCGGAAGTTTCCTTTGAACAGTTCCGCGACAAAACTCGGGTGGTCCCAGGATGTTTGACGCGAATCTTCGGCGAGATCCATGGCAGCTTTTTTTTCATGCTCGTGGGAGTTCATGGAGGTCTTCCTCATGGTTGCCGCAAGCCAGCGGGTAATACTACCTACTATTCAGTAGGTTTAGTCTATCCAAGAACTCCGCGCGTGTCAACGGATTCCACGCGCTCGGGTTAAGACCTTGAATCAGGTCCAGTCCAACGGTAAGATTTTGCCTTTAGTGTGTGCATTTTGTGCTGTCCGAAAAGGAGTTATGGGATATGGCTGAGGTACGCGGATTTCGCGCGTTTCGATTTGATAAGGCGGTTGTCGGCAACCTGGACAACGCCATTACGCCCCCATTCGACGTCATCAGCGACGAGGAACGCGAGATTCTGGCGGCGCGGGGGCCGCACAACTATGTGCACGTGATCCTGCCCCATGACCGGGATGGACAGAGCAAGTACGAGGTGGCTGCGGACATTTTCGAAAAGTGGATCGCCGATGGCGCATTGAAGCAGGACGACGCGGATTCGTTCTACCTGCTGGAGCAGACCTTCACCGGGCTCGACGGCCAGGAGCATGTGCGGCGCGGATTTCTGGGTGTGGCGAAAATTCCAGAGCCGGGCGAGGACACAGTGCTCGGGCACGAGCGGACGTTCGACTGGAAGGTTACGGACCGGCTGGCGTTGACCGGCACGACCAAGGCGAATCTCGGCGCGGTGTTTGTCCTTTACGAGGATGAGCAGCACGCACTCGCGAATTTTCTCGGTCAGATGGAGAAGCGCGAGCCGGACATGGTCGCAACGACCATCGACGGCGTGAAGCAGCGCGTCTGGCGGGTTGCCGCTGACTCGGCGGTGACGAAGTTTTTTGACGGGAAGAAGCTTTATATTGCGGACGGACACCACCGGTACCGCACCGCGCACACGTATCGCGACAAGATGCGGCTTGCCGAAAGAGGGAACATCCCCCTAAATCCCCCTTCAAAGGGGGACTTAAGAGGGAACGAGCCAACGTCGAAGGGTGAATTAAGTGGGGCGCAGGGTGAATCAAGAGGCGGCGATCCGGTGTCGAAGGGGGACTCGATACCGCGATACGAGTATGTGCTGATGGGTTTCATCTCGCTGGATGATCCCGGCCTGTTCGTGTATCCCGCGCACCGCGTCGTGGATGCGCCCGCAGGGTTCAACGAAGCGCAGTTCTTGAAATCACTGGAGCCGTGGTTCGAAGTGTTGCCGGTCGACGGCGATCTGAATGCGCACGTGCAGGATGAGTTGGACTCCGCCATCGGCGTCGCGTTCAAATCCGGCAAACATTACGTGCTGCGCCTGCGCGAAATCGACCGCACGGCACTCCTCGGCGCCGAACACGGTCCCGCATGGCGCGCGCTGGACGTCGCCGTCCTACACGGCGGCATCCTCGAACGCATCCTCAACTACGCCCCCGACGCCCAACACATCTACGAAAAAGACCCGCGCGTCGCCCTCGACCTCGTCGCCTCCGGCAAAAAAGACATGACCTTTATCCTCCGCAACATGCAACCGGAACAGGTCTGCGCCTGTGCCGAAGCCCGCGAATCCATGCCGCAGAAGGCGACGTACTTTTTCCCGAAGCTGCCATCCGGCGCCGCGATACACATGCTGATGTAGCGCTGAATTCCGATTCGGCGCACGTCGCGTAGGATCACTTCGAAATGCAATAATCCCGAAACGAAGGGTTTGCTAAGAGTAGGCTATGGTGTTTTCCGGAGGCATTGCTCGTTACGCGGCGTATCGGAATGGGAGGCCGTCCGTTGGTGATTCCTCGTTACGAAATTTCCATTTCGTAACGCACTCTTGACAAGCTCCGCTTTGGTCTTTCGACTTGGTCGGCTCACCGCCCCAACTCATCAATCTCCATAACCGAATGATCCCCCAACATATAATTCCTTGCCGACGAATACCGCCAATGCTCTGGCGCATCCACATACCCCCGCCGGACCGGGTTATTATGGATGTACTCCATCTTCTGATTCAGCATGTCATCATCAACAATCAACTGCGGATGCGCGCCCTCCTGCCAGACTGATGCCGGCTCGCGTCTTTGTACCGCTTCTTGTACAACATGAATTGATTCAACAACCCTCGTCGCCCCGACGCCTCCGCCAGCGCGACGATCTCCATCGCTGTAAACCCCTTGAACGCCCGCATGACCCCACTCAAATCTGGTGCGCCCGCGACCAGGTGCAAATGGTTCTCCATGATCACGTAAGCGTACAACCGCAAGCCTTTATTTGCGCGACAGAACGAGAGCGAATCAATGATCACGTCGAAGTACGGCCGGGATTGGAATACAGGTAACCATTCGACGATGGTGCACGTGAGAAAGTAGACGCGTCTACGATACGATAGCGGGAGCGCATGAGGGGAAAATATATGTCAAAGCAAAGCTTTTCAAGAGCGCGTTATGCAAACCTTCACCGAAGCCATGCACCTCGCCCATGCATCGAGACTGGAGCTGTTGAGGCCGTCGAGATTGGGCCCTACGGACAGCTCGTCAGAGGCGGCGGCAGCGGCGGAACACGCAGCATAAATTACTGTATTCGTAACCAACACCAAAGGGATACTGTCAACTCAAGTATTGTTCAGGACAGCTAAGCCTTTCGCCATTCGACTCTCTGTATTTTTATATCGGGAAACATATCTCCCAGCATTTCCTCTTGTGGCGACACCAGATTATTAACTAATACCATGAACGGTTTCATAACTTTTGCGTCAAGACCAGAACCAAGTTTCCTAAAGGTTCGCGTGAAGGTAAAAGCGGCGGAATCGGCGACTTGAAGCAGCGCACATTCTGATTTATTCCAAAATATGGGGTTGTGAACTATTCTCTGGAATGGAAAATAAGTCGCCGACAAGGCGCTGCTAGCTTCGCTATTAAGGACTTTGTGCTGGTCTCTTATTGCCTTGCGATAGCACGGAGTGTCTTCATACACCAGCATGCAGGTTTCACTACCCTGATTTCTCATATACGCTTCAATTGCCAGAGCACAACGCGCGGATGCCAACTTGAGCGCGTAAGCAATCCGTTCTTTTTCGTTGCCGATTCGTCTTAGGCGTCGATCAACCACACCCATCACAACCGGCAAATTAAACTCTGCTATAATCGCAATCGTATCGTTAAGTAGGCCAAGCCTCTTGTCTTCTGAATAAATGTTCTTGTCAAATGTCCTATTACCCCAAAGAATATCCGTCCCATGAAGCACAACATCATCGGACTGGACGGCGAAAAATGCCGTTTTTATCTCCGAGAGCCTGTGTTCGATTGCTTTCAATTGCGAGTCCATGTTGACGACCACACCAGCGATCACAACAAAGGGATCGTGCTCCAATTTGCCAAGCCCAGAGTCATCTAAAAAAGCAACTCGCATGAAGCTATCCCCTAACAGTTCGCCACTGCCAAACGCGCGTAGCCACCTCATGCTTATACTCCCATATGCTAAGGGAGATGAGTAATTCCCGTGGTGACGAATCACGCACCTTGTCGCCGAGCCCAGCGCGAAGATTCGCTAGCGAAAGCCCTGCGAGACGTGCATATGGTCTATGCGATGCGGTTCAATCTGGCCACGTCTGGTAGAGCCTATTCTACTCGCATCCGGTGGACGAATCGCGCCTGTGGGGCCGCCGTGCTACGTCGAACCTAGTATAATCCGCGTGGGCCTTGTATCTCATGCCGCGAACTATCCATGGCCTAGCAGTCCGTGGCAGAAGTAATTTTGATGCGTCCCGTCCCCCGGAAAAAAGGCGTTTTTCGATATCGAAATGGTCATTTTCGACTTCTGCCACGGGCTGCTAGTGCGAAGCCATATTGTGGCACGGCTGGGCGGAAAGGCTACAAACTGAGAACGAAGATTGATATGGCGCTCGTTCGCAACACCACCCGAACGGGCCGCCCTTGTGTTGGAGAGCAATTTCTCCTCCAGATCGAAAATCTGCTTGGATGGGTCTTACGCCCAAAAAATGACGAGAGAAAACCCAAACCACCCTCGCAAGCAAACCCGCCAAAGAGGCTAATTCGTGTCTGGCCCTGAATTCATCACGCCCGCTCCCCGTCGGCCGACCCAGAAAGGACCAACCCACATAGGTGGCTGCTGTCCCCAAAAAATCACGCACGCCATGGGTGGCGTGTTGACTGGCTCCAAAACCCATGCTACCCTAAAAGTTTGGGGACACATCTAATGAACCAAGAGACTAAACGCCAGTCCCACGAGCTCACACCGGAGTTTTCGCCTCCAGAATCAGTTGAGCAAACCAGTAATTCGACTGAAGACCAAGAATACTTACTCTGGGCTCTTTTTGGCGCTGTAGTCGTATGTGTTTTCGTATTTATTACATTTATCTCTGCATCTATAAAAAGCCAAAGCAGCATTCACGTGGATTCCGCTCAACAAATTCTTTCTCAGCCTCAACCAGCTATTTCTCCTCCTTCCATTGGCGACGACGTGCAAGTAGGTGACATGCGATGGAGAGTAACTGAGGTAGTTGAGTTGGGGCCGCAAATTGGAGATCCGAAATCAGTCTTGGGTTCTCTAACGGCAGAAACTACGTCCGGTAGGTTTGTTGGGGTTAGGTTTGAAGTCCAAAATAATGGAGATAAACCAAAAGACTTTAGTTTCCACCACCTTAAAATAATCGATAGTCTTGGTCGTGAATTTGAGGCATCAGGCAGTGGATTTAAAACTCTAAATCCAACAATAAAAATTAGCAGTGAAGTAAAATTTGAAGTTGCAAAAGAGTCCGTAGATTTAAAACTTAAAGTAGATAATCTTCACTTCTTTCTCGATAGGAAAGAGACTGTTATTGATCTTGCGCAAGCTTCTACAACGGTAAGCAGCATTGCTACACCTTCTGTCGCGCCGAATTTAAAGACGCTGAAAGTTCGCGGAATCTCTATAGACTATTCAAGTATGCCAATTGTCAAGATAAACATTGAAATCACGAATAACTCGGATAAGCTCATCGATTCCTGGGCTCTTGATGGATCACTTTTGGACGCCGCTGGCAATGTAGTGGCAAGTAATATCTTGCGGGATAACGATCTTAAGCCAGGGGAGCCGATATACAAGCAATTGCTTTTTGTTAGAAGCGATTTTAGTCGCTCCGTTTCTTGGAAACCGAGTATCTTTTCGCTAGCAACGAAGAACGCATCGGGCCAGCTCAAGGACATCAGTGGGCAATACAAAATAGATTTTCAATGATTCACTTTGTCTGTAATGCGGGCCTTAATTACCACGCAAAATTGATCAAAGTAGTAGAAATATAAGTCCCCGAGGGATATCCATTACGCCACTCACCGCGGACAAAAGGCATGCGCATACGACCAACTACGCAGTGCTGAAACAGCGTGGAATTGGTGCTGTCATTCCCTCTTGGCCATTTCCTTCGTGACGGGACACGCTGTCCCTGTTTATTCACCTACGCCTAGCTCCCCGCCTAAAATCAATCGAACAAGCTTCCTGACCGCCAAACACCACAACGGCTATTGCCTCTGGCCCAGCAAGACGACCGAGTACAGCGTGCGGAACAGTCCATGGAAAAATGGCGAGGGCGATGTCGTGCGCGAGTTCGTCGATGCCGCGCGCCGGCACGGTTTGAAACCGGGTCTATACCTCTCCGGCGGCGACAAACATTTTCCCTGCGCAAGCACGCCGCAGCCTATTGGCGAGCGCATACTCGAAGGTGATCGCAACGCCTATTTTTCCGTGTACCTCGAACAACTGCGCGAACTGCTCACCAACTACGGCGAGTTGTGCATGCTTTGGTTCGATGGCGCATACGACCCCTTCGGCTGGGACGTTCGCAACGGGCAGGGCGCGTTTCTCGGTCCCGCGTTCGGCGATGCCATCGCGTTAATAGTCCACGAGCTTCAACCCAACGCGGTGATTTTCAACGGCACACGCCCCGACATTCGCTGGTCCGGCAGCGAACGCGGCCAGGCGACGTATCCGCTGTGGAACGTGGTGACGCCCGAAGAAGCGACGCAGGTGTGGTGCCCCGTGTACACCAATGGATACGTCCCGGCAGAGGCGGTGCTGCATCCGCGCAAAGGCTGGTTCTGGCAACCAGATACAGATGGCACATTGCTTCCGGTAAACGACCTCATCGAAATCGTTCACAGCTCGGTAGGCAATGGCGCTAACCTGCTCATCAATCTGACGCCGGATACGCGCGGGTTGGTCCCTGATGCAGAAGTCGCGCGGATGCGGGAATTCGGCGCCGCCGGGAAACAGCTTTACGGCTCCCCGCTGGCGACGGTGGACAGCACTGACAAGTGGGAAGAAGGAAATGTACTGACGCTCAAGTTGCCAAGTGAATCGATGGTGAACCGGGTTGTGCTCGAAGAAGACCTCAAGTTTGGCCAGCGCATCAAGGAATACCGAATCGAAGCGAAAACCGCCGAGGGTTGGAAAACCGTCGCCGAGGGCCAATCAATCGGGCGGATGCGGATCGAGCGGTTCTCTCCTGTATCAACGGACGCGCTTCGACTGCGCGTTACCAAGACGTTTCCACTACCAAAGGTCAGGCGGTTTACCGCGTTTTAGGAGTTCAACACACCGTTGATAGCGCTCGTGGCGCCTTGGAGTGCGGTAGCGGGCAGCTACCGCTTTGGCTTCATGCGCGCCGCGGAACTTTCCAATAGTCGAAGCATTTGGCTATCCGAAGTGAAAGCGGTAGCTGCCCGCTACCGCACTCCAAGGCCGCTTCGCTTAGTGGTCACTCCGACGCGATGATACGACTTTGTCCTACAAATCGAGCCGGTGCTTAACCGGTAGTATCTATACTAACAGGAGGCAGTTTATGTTATGTAACGCAACACGGGTTGTTCGTTCTATTCGCAGTGTACCCGTCGTAATTGCCATGGCTCTGGCATTGGCAACGGCCTGCACGCCGGACGGCAACCTGATTGTCGGGCCGGTCCGTATTACTGCGAATATCGGCGAAGCCAGTTTCGCGGAAACCTTGTTCGGCCTTAAAGGCGCTACTATTACGCACCGGCAGGAGTTTTGCGATATGCCGACCGAAGAGGAATTGTCGGAGCAGTTGCAGGGCGAGGGCTCGTTCGATATTACCCGGTTTATCCGGCCTAACAGACTCGAACTCGTCGAAACGACGATCACCGCCACCAGCGGAAACTTTGATTTCCTTACCGGGATGACCGTACGGTATATTCCTAGGCCCGGTGCGGGGCCTACCGTCGTCCTTGGGACGGCAAGCGCGTCCGGCGGTTTTGGGACGGAGATAGTTCTGGTACCCGAAGACGGAGTGGATTTTCTGGAACTGATTCGCGCGAACGACGAAAGCCAATCGGATCAATGTTCTAAGATCGAGTACCAGATGACATTCCAGTCGGTGCCTCTGCAGGATGTCGAGTACCGATTGGATATCACGGTGGATGGGTATGTTGAACTGGGACCGGAAAAATCTTTTTCGGTTTCATAATAGGTTGCGGGATACACGCCGATTCAGTTGAGGCATAACGCCTGGGCAGTCGGTGAGGAAAGGGAAGAGACATGGGAAAGTTTACTGCATTTATGGCCGCGTTGCTGATTATGTTCGGCGCCGCGGCGGTTTCCGGCTGCGAAAAGAAGGCGGACACGCCTAGCGAAGCGATTTCAGAGGTTGCAGACGAGGTGAAAGATGCCGCGAAAGAAGCAGCAGATGAAACCGTGGATGCGACGAAAGAAGCAGCCGACGAAGTAAAAGAATCCATCGGTCAGTAATATTTGCCGTAAGTTTTTTTGGCATCCCGCCGCCAACAGCGGCGGGATTGCCTTTTCTGTGCGGCAGTGCAGCCAATCGCCTTTTTTTTGTAAGCGTGCGCGGGACGGCCCGCCAGCTTATCTGAGCAGTTTGCGGCCTTCCGTGCCTTTGATGCCGGTGGTGACGCGAATAAAGGCTTCTTCATCCGCGCAGGCCGATATGGCTTCCTCGCGCGTGACGAGTCCCTTCCTGAAGAGTTCGACGGCGTATTGGTCGAAGCTCTTCATTTCGCTATCGACCTCGATGATATTATAGAGGCGCTGGATGTCGCCTTCGAGGATCGCATCGCGGACCATGGGCAGATTGCACAACAACAGTTCGATGCACGGAATCCGGCCACCACCCGTGCGCTTGAGAAGACGCTGGCAGCATACGCCTTTAAGCGTGTACGCGAGTTCCTGGCGGATGACGTCACGTTCGTCGTGTGGGAAATAACTGATGATGCGGTTGACGGTGTCCACCGCGGTCATGGTGTGCAAGGTACTGAAGACGAGGTGGCCGGTGGATGCCGCGCTGATCGCCGCGCGGATGGTCTCGCGGTCCCGCATTTCGCCGACGAGAATCGTGTCGGGGTCTTCGCGGAGCGCGCCGCGCAACGCGTTTGCGAACGAAAACGTATCACGCCCGATCTGCCGTTGCGAGATAATGCTTTTTTTGTCCGCATAGACAAATTCGATCGGGTCTTCGATGGTGATGATGTGGGCGTGCCGGTTTTCGTTGATGTAGTCCACGAGCGATGCGAGCGTGGTTGATTTGCCGCTACCGGTTACTCCGCAGACGAGGAAGAGGCCGCGATGGGCGTCCGCGACCGCGCGGATCGTGTTTGGCAGGTTCAATTTGTCGAAGGGAAACGGGGACTCGGGAATGAAACGGACGGCCAGGGCCATCGCGCCCATCTTGATGTAACCGCTGCATCTTAAATATGCGATGCCGGCGAGATGGTATTGAAAGCTGCTCTCTTTTTCCGTCTCGAGGATATCGACCTGCTGCTGGCCGCCGAGTTGATAAACGATTTCGCGCATGTCCTCGGCACTGAGCGGAGGATAATCGAGCGGTTTAAGGTCGCCATCGATGCGCATATACGGCGGCGTGCCGGCGCGAAGGTGGATGTCGGAACCCTGACTCTCGGTCAACTGTTCGATGAGCAGGTTGATGTTAAAATCAAGCTTGCGAAATGATTGGATACTGACGTGCCACGATTGCGAGCGGATGGATTGAGCTGCGAAATCGCACACGATTTTGTCGATGGGCGCGAGTACCGGAAGTTGAGGCCAGTCAAACGCGGGCAACGTCAGCGAGCATTTCCCGTCGAGCACGCGGAACTGGTTCGGAATCCGGGTCTCTTCCAAACGCGCGCGAATCTCATCCGGGTTGAACTGTTCCTTTACCGGAAAATCGACGCGCAGGTATTCGACCCGCTTGCCAAAATCCGAGGACTTGGCGATGATGGTAGCGCGGTCCGCCGTTAGGGAGAGTTCGGTGGGCAGACCCATCTTGCGGACGACTTCATGAACACCGGTCTTGAATATTTCAAAAATGGTATTGCGCGAATTCGTGCCAATTACCATGGCGCCAGACATGACAAACTACTCCATACAGCATCAGCCAAAGGGGTTTCCGGGAGAGGGCGGAGTCTAGCACGCGGTTGCGGGGGAGTCAACGCGGCGGAACACGTTTCCTATCCGAAAGAACGAGTTGCGGTCCATCTTGCCGGCGGGTATGCTGGCGTGGCAATCAACACCGGGAGCAAACGCATCATGTGGTCGTACTATCTCTATATGGGCTTGTTGATCACGACGCTCCTTTTATGGGGAATCGTGGCCATGAAGGATGATGGATACGAAGAAGAGCAGAAGAAAGTCGATGACAACGCCTCGAAACCGGGGGAAGGGTAGCGCATTGCGCCGATAGAGCCAAAGCGGTAGCGCCGTCCGAAGCGGACTTTGCTACCGCGTTCCATATGGCGCTCGGTTTCTCTTCGCGCCGTCAACGTAGAAAATTTAGTCTTCGCCGGGGGATTTATTGGCTCCGAGAGAGCGCAGGAAGGCATCGATATTGATGTCCGATTCAGGGGCGCCCTGTTCTGGATGGAAGCGCAGTGGATTGCGAATGTAGGCGCGCTGGCAGGTAGGGCACAGGTCCAGCGAAAAATTTTTGTAGACGGTTTCTTCGATTTCGCGCGGGTCTTTATTGCGCATCTGTTCGATAAGTTTGATCATTTCCGCGCGATGGTTCTTCACGAGGTCGGCAAGTCCGATCTCCAGTTCATCATAGGCGGCGCGCACATCAACTTTTACGCGGTAGCGCAATTGCCCCTTCTTCATCTCGCGTCCGCACCCGTCGCACCGATGTACCAGCATGCACCTGCCCTTTCGCATCCGTTGGAGTAAGTATACCATCCCTCGCACGGTATTGCCGGTGTCCCGTACTACTAGGGTGAGATTGAGCGGCAGGGAATGATCGTGTATTGTAGCCACGTTTATTCTTGCATAACGGTGTAGACCAGAAATGCGGGAGTCAGACCCCGCGTTTTTTACGCGGATGGGCCAATGTGTTGCCCTGAACAGGAGATTTTGCGATGAGTACCGCTGAGAATGTTACGAAAGACAACTTCGACACTACGGTTGGAAGCGGCGTGACGCTGGTGGACTTTTGGGCCGAATGGTGCGGCCCGTGCCGAATGATGGGGCCGGTGCTCGATCAGTTGGCGCAGGAATACACAGGCAAGGCGAAAGTCGTCAAGGTCAACGTCGATAACGAGCAAGACCTCGCGATTCGATTTGATATTTCGAGCATCCCCGCGCTCATCGTGTTCAAAGATGGGCAGGTGAAGAAGCGTTTTGTCGGCGTGACCGCGAAAGGCGAATTGGCATCCGCGCTGGATGGCGCATCGTCATAACGGCGGGCCGCCGGATAAGTATGCATACCGGCGGGCAGTTGCAAGGGTGCGTCGCGCTTGTTGAAGCATGCGGCGGGACACCGCGGCCAGTTAGAGAGGAAAAGGTTTAATGACCCCGAAGACAGTAGCAGTGGCGGGCGCAACGGGCCTCGTAGGCCGCGAAATGATGCGCGTGCTCGAGGCGCGCGATTTTCCGGTCAAGTCAATCAAACTTTTGGCGTCTGCACGGTCCAAAGGCGCAAAACTGCTGTTCAAGGGCGAGGAACTTCCCGTCGAGGAGCTTACCGAAAGCTCATTCAAGGGCATTGAGATCGCGCTGTTCAGTGCGGGAGGCGGCACGAGTAAAAGGTTCTCGCCCTTTGCCACGAAGGACGGCTGCGTCGTTGTGGACAATTCGAGCGCGTGGCGCATGGATGAAAAGGTGCCGCTGGTCGTGCCGGAAGTAAACGCCGGCGATATTTCCTGGCATCAGGGCATTATCGCGAACCCGAACTGTTCAACGATTCAGATGGTCGTCGTATTGAAGCCGCTGCACGACGCGGCGAAAGTCGAACGGGTAATCGTTTCGACGTACCAGGCGGTTTCCGGCGCGGGGATTAAAGCCCTTGATGAATTGATGGAACAAACGCAGGCCGTACTCGAGGGCCGCAAGCCGGAAGTAAGATTGTTTCCGCACCAGATCGCGTTCAACTGCGTCCCGCAGATACCCCAGGGCGACGCTTTCGCCGATAATGGCTATACCACCGAAGAAATGAAGATGGTGAACGAGACCAAGAAAATCATGGGGGATGCGAATATCCTCGTGTGCGCGACCACAGTGCGCGTGCCCGTGTATACCGGCCATAGCGAATCGGTGAACATCGAGACAGCGCGCAAATTGACGGCGGACGAGGCGCGGGCAATTCTCGCGAAGGCGCCCGGCGTGGTGGTGCAGGATGATCCCGCCAACCAACTCTATCCGTTGGCCTGCAATGCGGCGGGCAAGGGCGACACGTTCGTGGGCCGCATCCGGGAAGACCTGTCGCATCCGCGCGGGTTGGCAATGTGGATTGTGTCCGACAACCTCTTGAAGGGCGCGGCGCTGAACGCTGTGCAGATAGCGGAGCGGTTGTAACGCCCCGGCTAATTCCCCTTCTCTTTGTGGCTGACACCGGAACTTTTTTAGTATTTCGGGGTTTCAGTTTCCAGAGCGGCTCTCAGTATAGCGCCTCGGCATCGCCGCCGGGGAATATTTCGGCTTTCGTTAAGGCTTGCTAAATAAAGACTTAGCGAAATTGCCTGTTTTAACGTGATCGTCAACCATCGGCAGCGGTCATTCGTAGTGTAGTTAGGGATTGGTCGCTTCGTTTCGGCATGCAGTATAACCACAGCAAATATCACGCGACTGCCTTGGCGCTGGCTATTTGCCTCGGCCTTGGATGTTCCACCACCCATTACCGCGAAAAAGCGGACAGTGAAGTGTATTCGATCATCGAGCAGAAATCTCCCGCGGTTGCCGGATTGCCGAAGAATTTCACCATCGAGCAAGACCCCACGGATCCGCTGGAAGGCTTGGAGGCGGGGGGAGAGTCCGCTGACTTTCTCGGCGAGGCCGCGCAGACGGAAGTCGGCGCGCAGGTGCTGTCACTCGAGGATTGCTTGCGCATCGCCGTGACGCACAGCCGGACCTATCAAACCCAGAAGGAACTGTTGTACCTTCAGGCGCTAGGGTTGACCCTGGATCGCCACCAGTTTACCCCTATTTTTGCCGCCTCGGGTTCGGCGCAGTACAACCGCTCGACGTCGGACATCCTAAAGCTAAACGAGTTGGGCCGGGTCACGACGCAAATTCCGGGGCTTGTTGATCAATCCGGGGTTATCAGCAGCCAGATTCTCGGGTTGGCCCCTGACACTTCGACGCTCTTGCAGCGGCTCGGTGTGCCAGCCAATGCGGAGTCCATAGCCGCACTGGCCGCGGTCGGCGCGCTCGCGGGCACCCCATCGCAGATTCTCAATGACTATGCAAATGTCGTGGAAGAAGCGTTCACGGTTGCGGGTGTCAACCAGCCCAGGAACGAGATACGCAATGAACGCGACGTTACGGGTGATGCTAACGTAGGTGTAAGCCTTTTACTGAAAGGCGGCGCTCGCATTGCCATCGGTCTTACCTCTAACTTCCTTCGCTTTATCACCGGCGACCCAACGGTACAAAGCTCGTCTGCGCTTGTGGCCAGTATTACCCAACCGCTGCTGCGAGGACGGGGCCGGGACGTGAACGCGGAGTTTCTCACGCAGGCCGAGCGCGACGTGCTCTATCAACTCCGGTCCTTTCAACGATTCCGGCAAGAGTTCGCCGTGCAAGTGGCCACGGGCTACTATAGCGTGCTTCAAGCGCGAGATGCGGTAAACAACAACTATCAGGGGTACCTGGCGTTTCAGCGGTCCGCGGAACGCGAGCAGGCCCTAGCGGACGAAGGCAGGACGACCCAAACGGAACTGGGCCGTATCCAGCAATCGCTGTTGAACGCCGAGAACAGTTGGGTGGATGCGGTGCGCAATTACAAGCAGGCGTTGGATCAATACAAGATTCTGCTCGGACTATCGACCGACGCGAGCGTGATCCTCGACGACGCGGAGTTGCGGCTGCTTGAAGAACGCGGGCTGTTGCATCCCGAAATTGCATCCGATGATGCCGTTGCCGTGGCTTTGGCGGCGCGGCTGGACCTCTATAATACGCGGGACTCGAAAGACGATTCGCAGCGGAAGATAAAAGTCGCCGCGAACGCGTTGAAACCCGATCTCGATCTGGTGATTGCCGCGAACGTCGACAGTGTGCCGGGAGAGAACACGTTCGACGAACTGGATTTTCAGCGGGCGCGCTGGAGCGCGGGGTTTGACGTGGACCTTGGGTTGGACCGCAAAGCCGAGCGCAATTCGTATCGCACGGCGTTGATTACGTTTGACAGGTCCATTCGTGAGCTCAGCCTCGCGGAGGATAATGTTAAACTGGATGTGCGCGAATCCTGGCGAAATCTCGATCAGGCCCAACGGAACTATGATAACCGCAAGTTGGCCCTCGAACTGGCGGCGCGGCGCGTTGAGGAGCAAACGCTACGCGCGGAGATTGGCATTGCGCTTGCCCTGGACCAGATCGATGCGCAGAACGATCTGATTAGCGCCCAGAACGAATTGACGGACGCCATCGTCCGGCACACCATTTCCCGCCTCGAATTTTGGCGGGACATGGGTATCTTGTATATTAAAGAGGACGGACAGTGGGAGGAAGTGAACGATGTCGCAACCAGTCCTCAGTAACGGATCACGCCTGCAACGCCTGTGGCGCGCGCGGTGGGCAAAAGTCCTCGCCGGCGTTGCGGTGGCGGTCCTTATCTACGTGTTCATGGGTGGGCAAAAACAGGAGACCTCCACCGGAACACTGTTTGCCGCAAAGCGCGGCAACCTGACGATCAACGTGCTCGAGGGCGGAAGTGTCGAGGCGCGCGAATCGCAAACCATCAAGTCTGAAATCAAGGGCGAAACCAAAATTCTGAGTATCGTCGATGAGGGGTACCTGGTTACTCCGGAAGACGTGGCGCAAAAGAAAGTGCTGGTCACGCTGGACAATTCGGAGTTGATCGAGAAGATTACGCAAGAGACCATTCAGTTCGAGGGCGCCCGGGCGGACTTCGCGGAATCCTCGGCGCAATTCGAGATCACGATCAAACAAAACGAGAGCGATATCAAGAAGTCGGAGCTGGACGCGAAATTCGCGTTGATGGATTTTCAGAAATATCTTGGGGGCGAAATCGCCGAACAAATCCTGAAACAGCGTGGTATCAGCGATGACATCAACGCCGTGAGCGATCAAATCCGCAAGGAAGTCGAAGAGAGCGCGATCATCCCGGAGAACGAGACGACGGAGGAGCCGGCCGCGCCGGCCCCATTGGACGATCAAAACGGGCAGGACGCGCGACCCGCCGAGCGCGGCGAACAACGGGAAGGTACGGGAGGACGCCGCCGGCGTGAAGGCGGTGGAGAACGGGGAGCCGCGCGGACGCAGACCTCGAAGTTGGAGAGTGCAGCCTCGACAGTCGATACGAGCGAAGACACAACCCTTGGCGGCGACATTTCCGAGGAGGCGGCGCAACCCGTTACGGAAATGGCGACGGTTTCGATTTCATCGGTAATCACGCCGGAACAAAAGCCGGAGATTGATTTCAGCAAGTTCGCCAAACCGGAAGCGCTGGGGGACGGCGCCGCACAACAGCAATTGCGCAAACTTAACAGCGATCGGCTGCTGGCGGAAGGCGATCTGGGCCTCGCCGAAACAAAGCTTGTTGGAACACGAAAACTTGCGGAGCGGAATTTCGTAACGAAACAGGAACTCGACAATGACGAGATGGACGTCAAGAAGGGCACGGTAAGCCGTGATTCGGCGCTAACGTCGGAAGAACTGTTCGTTAAATACGAGTTTCCCAAAGAAGCCGAACGCCTCTTGTCGGCGTATGAAGAAGCGATTCGCGCGATGGAACGGACCATGAAACAGGCCGTCGCGAAGCAGGCGCAGGCCGAAGCGCGAAAAAGGTCGAGCGAAGCCAGTTATGCGTTGCGCACCGAACGGCACAAAGAACTGAAGGACCAACTTGACGCCTGCACGCTCGTGGCGGAGCGGCCTGGCCTCGTAGTGTATGCCGGCAGCGATGAGCCTTGGCGCAATAGAGAACAGATAGCGGAAGGCGCGACTGTCGATGAGCGGCAGGAAATCATTACGATTCCGGACATGACACAGATGGCCGTCCGCGTGAAGATTCATGAATCCAATATCAAAAGGATTCAGGTAGGGCATAAAGCAAGGATCAAGCTGGATTCATACCCCGACGAAGAATTGACGGGCGAGGTCATCAAGATGTCCGTGATACCCGATTCCAGTTCGCGATGGATGAATCCCGACATGAAATTATATCCGGCCACTGTCGCAATAAACGGAACACACGGTTGGCTCAAACCCGGCATGAGCGCGGAAGTCGAGATTCTCGTACAGGAACTCGACGACGTCGTGTACGTGCCGATCCAGGCGGTACACCCGAAATCGGGCCATCGCGTGGCCTATGTGGGCGATGCTTTTGGTGGCCAGGAAGAACGCACTGTCGAGACCGGTGAGTTTAACAGCGAATTTATCGAGATCAAATCGGGCCTCGAGGAAGGCGACCGCGTAATGTTGCGCGCGCCAGACCGGAAACCCGGCGACGACGAGAAAACGGACGAGACCAAACCGGATGAGGGCGCGCAACAGCCGCCGGGCGACAGTAGTCCGCAGCAGGCAGCGTAGCGGAACATATAGTGCCAGAACTGATCGCGCAACTCGTCGACGTCCGCAAGGAATACATGATGGGCCTGGTGCTGGTGGAAGCGCTACGAGGGCTTTCACTGGATTTTCATCGCGGCGAATACATCACCATCATGGGGCAGTCTGGTTGCGGCAAATCCACGCTGCTAAACCTGCTGGGCTGTTTGGACCGCCCGACGACAGGCCAATACCTGCTTGGCGGCGAAGACGTCTCCACACTTGAAGACGACGAGCTTTCCCAGATTCGCGGAATGCGCATCGGATTCGTATTCCAATCTTACAATCTCATCCAACAACTGAACGTGCTGGAGAACATTGAGGTGCCGTTGTATTACCAGGGCCGTCCGGAAGAGGAGAGCCGCGAGATCGCGGGGCGGCTTGCCGAACGCGTGGGCCTTGGTGATCGGATGCACCATCGTCCGTATGAACTCTCTGGTGGCCAACAACAGCGCGTGGCCGTGGCGCGCGCGCTGGCAAACGATCCTCTTATTATTCTTGCGGACGAACCAACCGGCAACCTCGACTCCACGTCTGGTTCGGATATCCTCAACGTGTTTGACGAGCTGCACGGACAAGGCAAAACCTTAATCATGGTTACGCACTCGGACGAAGTATCGGAGCGGGCGCAACGCGTGATTCGGTTGCGCGACGGCAAGGTGGAGCGCGATGAGCGCCGCTGCAAAACCGCTTAATACACGCGGACCGTTTCGCGTAGCGTCGGTCCAGCGATGGGTCCGCACCGTGCAACTCGGGATGAAAAGCCTGTGGCTGCGCAAGCTGCGGTCGCTGCTCACCGTATTGGGCATTGTGTTCGGCGTGTGCTCGGTAATCGCGATGCTCGCAATCGGCGAAGGGTTGAGCTATGAAGCGCAGGAACAAATTCGCCGACTCGGCAGCAATAACATCATCCTGCGGAGCGTGAAACCGCCCGAGGAGCGTCGGACGTCTTCGGAACAGTCTTACGTGGTCGAGTATGGATTGTCGTATAAAGATGTAGACCGGATACGGGCGACAATTCCAAGCGTCGAAATACTGGTCCCCAGCCGCAACATTCGCAAGGACGTGTGGAGCGCGACGCGCCGGATCGATTGCGACATTGTAGGCACCGTGCCCTGGTATCAGGAAATGCGCAACCACCGGGTCGAACGCGGGCGGTTTTTTACGGACGAGGAACTGGAACGCAGCGAAAATGTTTGTGTGTTGGGTAACGGCCTGCCCGAGGCCTTGTTTCCTATTGATGAAGCAATCGGCGGCAAGGTGCGCGTGGACGGCGATTACTACCGCGTCGTGGGCGTGATGGAACCGAAATCGCGCCAGGCGGTGTCATCCCAGGCGAACGCGAATGTCAACGGGCTAAACAATCCCGCGGGTCCCGCTCCGGGCACCGGTGCCGGCGTGGGCGCACCATACGAAATGTACATCCCGCTGACAGCGGCGAAGAACCGTTTTGGCGAAACGCTGGTCGAGCGCACGAGCGGGTCGTTTTCCGCGGAACGTGTCGAACTCCACGAAGCCACGGTTAAGGTCAAAAATATAGAAGACGTGGTCGAAACCTGGCATATCATTTCGGATTTGATGAAGTCGAACCACAAGAAAATCGATTATGAAATCATCGTTCCGCTGGACTTGCTGCGCCAGGCCGAACGTACGAAGCGCATTTTCACGATTGTGCTGGGCGCGATTGCCGCAATCTCGCTGCTAGTAGGCGGGATCGGGATCATGAACATCATGCTCGCCACCGTGACGGAGCGCACGCGAGAAATCGGGATTCGCCGCGCCTTGGGCGCGAAGCGAAAAGACATCATCATGCAGTTCCTGGTCGAATGCGTTTTGCTCTCCGCCACCGGCGGCATTATCGGTGTTGCTCTCGGGCTAGCGATTCCGCAGGTAATTAGTTTCTTCGCCGAGCTCAAGACCATCGTTACATTCTGGTCACCATTCGTCGCATTCTCGATCTCCGCGCTCGTGGGTGTGGTATTCGGAATCTATCCGGCGATGCGCGCCGCGAACATGGACCCGGTCGAGGCGTTGCGGCACGAGTAGGAATTAGCGCGCCGCGGGTTCGATGACGATTCCTTCCATCGCGCGCAACAATGCTTCCGGCCCGGGCGGTGAATAGACCGCAAGCAGGTTCATTGGGCCGATGCCGGTGTTCACGGTGGAATGAAAGACGTCCGGCGGAATGTGGACGAGCATTCCCGGAGTCACCTCGCGTTCGATTGGCACCCCGTTTATTTCCACCATCTGAAGTCCCCGGCCGCTGATGACGTAAAGTATCTCTTCAACGCCCGGATGATTGTGGCGCACGTGCCCCTTGCCCGGCGCCAGTACGACGACGCCGGCGCTAAACCTTTGTGTGCCCGTGGTGCGCGGCTCCGACAGCCAGGATAGGCGGCCCCAATCAAACACTTGGGTCTCGACGTCATCGGGTTCCAGAAATGTCTTGTTGTGGGATGGCATAATTTCGCCCCTCAAGATTTTTGTGCAATCAGTTCCAACACCAATGTTACCGCGCGTGACGCGAATTCAGCATCATTTATATTGGCGTCAACTTCGATCGCGGGGATTGCTGGATTGAGATGCAACTTAATCGCCGCGAACAGCGCCGCATCCGCGGCACGGTCGCAAAACTGTTGATCGTCGCCATCCAGAATGGATAGCCCGCGCAACGGCAGTAGAAACGCTACCGGCCCTTTGGCAGCATTCGCTTTTTCGGCAAATATTTTGCCGATGGCCGCGTTTTCTTCGGCATTCGTCCGCATGAGTGTCACCGATGGGTTCCATTCATAGAACATTCGGCCCGCATCACGGTATTTCTGCGGCACGGTATTCGGCGCGCCAAAATTCACCATATCCACACAACCGGGAACAATCAGGTGCGGAATACCGTTTTCTCCGGGGGCATTCAGTCTTTCGGGTCCCGCGCTGAAAATTCCGCCGCACAGTTCGTC
>Ga0163150_10001925_pt1 | contig 33619 bp, 27 predicted proteins | sample OliLakLV19P2IB_FD_148628 | JGI IMG/M metagenome (GOLD analysis project Ga0163150, IMG submission 148628) | Freshwater microbial mat bacterial communities from Lake Vanda, McMurdo Dry Valleys, Antarctica - Oligotrophic Lake LV.19.P2.IB | ecosystem: Environmental > Aquatic > Freshwater > Lake >...
AATCGGGATCTCACCGCTCTTTCGAATCCGGTCGCGAAGGTATTGCTGGAAATTCACGCCAAGTTTGCGGCAGGTCTTTTTCAGACTCATAAACGTGTCCCGACACCTTCGTCCTTCGTCACTTCGGGTGCCACCGCTAATTTTCCTCAGTCTCGCATATTCGCGAATGTCGTTTTCCGAAAGATTGTTGTGCAGCGGCAGATGGGGGTGCTCCAAAACGGCCAGGAACTGATCCTGCTTGGAATGCAGCCGAGCGAGCGCTTCGTTCAGGTCCGGGTAACCCGTCTTCTCCTGACACAAGGCATCAAACTGGCTGCGGATCGTCGCCGACGCCACCTCCGTCGGTTGTTTTCGATACGACTGGAGGCTTTTGTAAATTTCCCAGAACGTGTCTTGAGCCGTTTCCTTCGCCTTGCGATGCTGAGTCGTGAGCGGAATCAGGCGATCAATCTTTCGCTCCCCATGCACCCAGCACAGCCCGTGAACGAAACCAAACAGCTTGAACTGCGGAGCATCGTCACTGACCAGTCCCAAATCGTCATACCATTTTTCGGTTAACAACGTGCCGAACAAAGCCGCTTCGCTGATCTCGCGTCGGTGAGTTTCGCTGATGATCTGCCAGGCCGTGAGCTGCTCTTCCCAAGCCTCGCGGCCGGTCCAAACACCGTCCTCCAGGCCATCGACCGTGGCCTGGAACTTGATACCAGCTCCAGCATATTTCAGGCAATCGCGTGCCTCTTCGCAAAGCCGATATTGTTCTTGGGGCTGGCATAGCAGGCGCAGGAAATTCAATCGCGACTTGGAATCTGTCGTGCTGAAACTGGCGAACAAGTCGTTGCCAATGTGCGTGCAAACGGCCGCCTTGCCCCGGTGCCGGGCGGACGTGTCGTCGCAGTGAAGTGTGCCGCTGATCTGCCGCGCGGTGGGAAGCAGCTCGTCTTTCTCGGCATGAAATTTTTCGTGGCCGTTGAGCAAAATATTTGAAAGCTGCCCCGCAGAGATATCGACACCCAGCTCATTCAAATGCTCAAGCAAACGCCCTTGGGTAACGTGATTCTGATGAGTTTGCAGAAGAATGAATTCAATCAGCGCGGGGCCGAAGTGCGAATCGACTCCGGCAGGTCGCTGGCCGACGATGAGAGTGCCATCAGCAAGGCGATAAACGGTCCGGCGGTAACGGGTGTTGCGAGACTCGATGACAATATCCTGAACGACAAAGTCGCGGTAGCCTTCAAACTTGGCGCCTGGTGGCAACTCATCGGGCTCGATGATTTCATCGAAGTCGATGCGGAGTGCTTTGGTTTTTTTGCGTTTCGCGGAGCCTGGACGTTTTCCCCCGGTGCCGGATTCTTTATCCGGGTTTGAAGGTGGCTTGAGCATCCGGCTGGGTTTGATTTCAGGGCGAGTCGTGGTTTTCTTCAGCCGCTGAATTTCATCACGAAGGTCTTGAATCTCGGCCGACTGCTTCTGAATAACCGCCAGCAGCGCCAACACCAGCGGAGTCTGTTCCGCAACGGGGATTTCAATGCCCGCAACCCTGAACGGCCCAGGCGACGTTGTTTCATCTTTGCTCATGCACTAGAGAAAGCGCGAATTACCCTCCTCGTGTAAATACCAATCCAGACGGATTATTGAGCAGTTACCAAATAACCTCTAACTGCAACGGCTCGCTGTCAAGAACTGGTCAACGGCACGTAGTTTCAAAATCCGGGCCCGAACAGAAAGGCAAGGCAATGGGCAGAGACGTTTCACCAGGCAATTCCAAATGAAATCGACTTGACAAGTGAATCTTGACCCAAAAGCCCAAAAAACGACTCGAGTGACTCGCTCAACCTTTTACTCATGGGGTTTATGGGAACAGCAATTACCGCAATGTTCAGGACCAGGGATGCCCAAGGTGGCACGGAGATCGCGCCCGTGCAACCGCACGAAGCATACCCCAATAGCAAACGAGTCAGGGAAAAGCACCCAAACGCGCAGAACACGAGCGATGCCATGATCCACTTGGTCGCGTTGTCCAGCCTTGACAAAAGCGCCGCGACCAAAGCGACCTCGACATAAAAGGCAATCCAAAGAAGCAAACGTGGCGTCTGAGCGGTGATATCCGCAAACGGATCAGTCAGCAGCATCCATAGCTTCAGAATAGCTGTGACAGCCAAGAGGCATCCGATCAAAAAGAAGACGACTCGCGACATTGCGAACACGCCTGTTTGAAAACGACAGAATCTGGAATCGACACGATGGGTGCCAACCCCGTCCGGTTCATTACCGGCCCAAGGGGTTTGCTGATTCACGGAAGGGTGTGCGTCCGGGAAAACCCACCACCCGCAATTCATTCGACCGTTCTGCACCGGTCCGGGCTCGTCACCCGACTCCGTTTTTCCTGGCGATCAAACACAATACCGATCAATGTACGGCGACAGGGTATCAGCCGGAACGCGATAGCGTTCGGTTCTGCGAGAGTTAACGAACCGGACGCTATCGCGTTCCGGCTGATCGCACTTCGTTGAACGGTATTGCCGTCAAACGCCGGAATCACGTAGCACGGGTGAATCTAGCCCACGGGGGGTGGTCTTGTGTATAGGCCGTTGCAAAAATTCCGGAAAATATCCGAAGATTTTTGCACTGACCTGTTTGGGTCATGCCGTTCGGTTTCCTGTGGCGATTCTGACAGCCAACCGTTGCAACCGCATGATCGCCTCCTTTTCCCTCGTATGCTTTGTATTGCAAAGTTAAAGTCTGTGCATTTGGAATTCCAATGTTCTCGTTGGCGCTATCCTGTCGCCGTTCCCGGACGGGGTGTTGTGGCCAGTGAACCGGCGGCTTTGGCCGCTGCGCGGGCCGATTCGACAATCTGTTCGAGCGAATTCAGGTAGGTTTCGAATTCCCGTTTTCCGCGGCTTGTCAGACACAACCGGGTTTGCGAGTTTCGACCGCTCCCCTATCGGCGAACCGTGATCAGTTTCGCTTCGTCCAGACCCTTGATATGCCGGTTCAGATTGCCGTCGGTCAGGTTGCAGCTCCTCTTCAAATCGCTAAACAACATTCCGGATGACGAACCGACCAGCGAAGTCAGGATCGCCAATCGGGCCTTTTCGTGAATCACCCGATCGATATTATCCAGAGGATCCATCGACTCAGCCCTCCCCGTTGGAAAATCGGGAAACCGTACGCCGAATCCGGCCACTCAATGCAATCGCAAACGGATATTCTGCCAGGCGTGGCTTTAAAGAAGCCAGCGGATTACGCTTCCCGGCAGTCGAACATGTCTGCGAATTGCGGGTTTCGTGCCAAATGCAGGGCCGTCCGTTCGGCAACCGCACAAATCGTCAGATAGGGATTGGCTCCCAACGCGGTCGACATCACCGATCCGTCCGCGACATACAAACCGGGGTGAACCGCCGCAGAACCAGTGGCCGGATCGAGGTACCCGCCGCAACGGCCATCAAAGACCTGGCCCAGATGATTGACCACTCCGCAACGCGGATCGTCGGACATGCCACAGCCCCCCAGCGGATGCACTGTAACCAGGTTGTCACCAAATGTCTTCAGCCGCTTGTATCGCCCACCCTCGACCCAGGCAATTTTCTCAAACTCCTGGAAAATCATATTGCGATAGGCACTGTCCTTCACGCCTGGCCAATGGATCTGGTATCGTCCGTCGCGCCAGACAATCTGCCCGCCCGCTTCATCATGACCAATCGCCAGCATCGCCATCGAATGATCCAGGTTCCGGTCCCGCAGCATGATCGAGAAAAGCTGCCGGACGCCGCGAGGAATTGCTGCGTCCTGGATGATAAACTTGTTCTCGACTCCAGGGCGGTCATAAAAGTTCAGCGTGCTCTGCACCGTGGCACCCACGGGTTCGTCGCAACAGTCCAGGCAGGTTCCTTTGCCACCAATATTGGTCGATTCTCCCATGTCGGTGACAAAACCCAGGGCGTTGCCGTTGGCCGTCCAGTTGCTACCCAATGACGGTGAAAAGCAGAAGTTGTCGTTCTGCGAATCCATCAGGACTCCTGCACTGGCGGGACTGCCACAAGCAAGAATCACCACGCGGGAGTTGATTTCAACCTGATGGCGTGTGATTTTTCCATGGCTGTCGTCGATGTAAGTCAGTTCCAGCCGGTAATAACCCCCTTTGCATGTGATCCGGTCAACCGAAACCTGCGTGTACATCTCGGTGCCATTCCATCGGGCAACCGGCAGGTAGTTGTAGGCCAGCGTGTTTTTTGCGCCAACGTTGCACCCGGTAATACAGTCACCGCACATCGTGCAGGGACGCTGGATCATGCGCTGGGGATTCCGCATCTGGTCGTCCAGATAGCGGTGGTCGTACATGACAGCCACGGGCGAACGGTCGAAATTGTCGGGATTGGACGACAGGCTTTCCGCAGTTATCCGCCGCCGGCGAAGTTTTGGTACTGCGTCCAGCGGGGTTCGCGACAGGGACAGCTGCCGGGCAGCCATGTCGTAATAGGGCGAGAGCATTTCGATGTCCCGCATGGCCATCGGCCAACGCGACTGCTGAAATGTTTCCGGATGGGGACGGAGTGCAACGTTGGCATTGATCAACGACGTTCCACCCAGCCCGTTACCGGACAGAATGTTGACCTCGTCGTTGAATTGAGTGTCGAACAACCCCAAGGGATTCGTGACCTGGCCGCGGGTCATCCCCATCACCTGTTGCCTGGTGTTCCCAAACGAAGCCTGAAGGTTGTCCGGAAACGATCCGGGAACCCATTCTTTGCCCCGTTCCAGGACTGCAATCCGGTGCCCCTCCCGCATTTTCTGCGAGAGCCTGGCTGCACAGATTGCTCCGCCGTATCCCGACCCGATCACGACGACCGAAAAATGCAAGTCATCCGGACGGCTTGCAGTCTGGAACAGTTGCCGGATGGGACTCGACAGCCTTCCTCCAAATTGCGAAAGGGAGTTGCAATAATCCTGTGCCGCCTGTTTGTTGACAAAGTTGTCGCACGGTTTGCATTGTGGAACCTGTGGCAGGGCACATCCCCCATCTTGTCCCCTGGCCGTCCGTTCCCCCAGGCTGGAGGCCGCAAGAGCCGACACTCCGGCGATGCCAGTCTGCAAAACCTGGCGCCGGGACGGCAGAGCGTTCTGGGCAGGGGCCTGGTCACCTGATACAGCTGGAATTTGATCTGGCATACGTCGTCGAACATTCGCAAAGGGTTCGGGCAGTGAATCTCCTGGAACCAGGCCAAATGCGCAGGTCCGGTTAATCCGAATCATCGGGCCACGCAGACCTTTGACTGTTATGATGCCGGCCAACGGAGATCGACTGCCGGCCAAAGGCTTCGCGTCGTACCGCTTCGGCAAACTGTGCCGCTAGCACCAGGCCCAGGAATGCACGGGGCCTGACAGGACTTTTGAGAAACCGGGAGCCTGCAAGCCTGCCCCGGATTGGAGGCTATTCAGCTACCTCTCCACAAATACCGATCCGTTCACCGGCAACTCACCGCATTCCAGCCCCAACATCACACAATTGATGCCAGAGCCGATCCCGAGCAGGGCGGTTCGGTGCCCGGATTGAATCACCCGTTTTTCCACGGCGTCGGCCAACGTGATGGGAAGCGCTGCCGAACCAGTATTCCCCAACCACGAAAAGGTCGTGTGATCATTTTCCGGATCGAGTCCCAGCGATTCCAGCATCATTTTTTGATGTGCAACGCCAACCTGATGACAGACGGTTCGATCAATGCACTTCAGGGTCCAGCCGGTGTTTGCCAGGAATTCTCCAAAAGTTTCTACTCCTGTTTCAACTCCGCGAACCATCAGCTCGTGCGAGTCGGTTTTCATCAGCGGCTGGAAACTGCCACCTGCCAAATCCTCTTCGCTCCGGCAGAGTTCATTCCATTTCGAGTTCGCACGAACCGCACCGCCAACAAGCCTTGTTTTTCCAGCACAAAGCTCCAGATTGGCGACTACGATCGCACAACTTGCTGAACCGATCGTCAGCGATGCGACGCTGTCCTTGATCGATTGGCGGGTCAGTGACAGATCACGGTTCAATGCCTCAATGGTCGTTTCCACCAGCCCACGGCCGCTCTCGGAACCGACAACCAGTCCGGCTTCGATTTGGCCCAGTTCGATCATGTTCGCAATCTGGACGACGCCATTTAAAATGCCGAGGCAGGCATTCGAAACATCGTAGACACTGCAAGCCGAATCAAGTCCAAGGTGATGATGGACACTACACGCGGTTGCCGGTTCCAGATGGTCCCGGCATACCGACGCATGAATCAGGCAACCAATTTTTTCCGCGTCAAATCCGGAAGCAGCAAGCGCGTTGCGGGCGCTTTGAACGCTGATTTCTCCAGGCCGGGTGGAACGCGGGTAAAAACGGCGTTCGCGGATTCCGGTCATCAATTCCAGACGCCCGGCCGGAAGCTTTAATCTTTCGTACAGTGGCTGAAGCTGCCGCTCGAGGTCTTCGGTAGGAACAATTTCGGAAGGGAATGCGAAACCGGCCGACGCGAGCCCAACATTGGCGTATTTCATTGGTTTTCTGCCTGTTTTCGGGGATTTGCACCGGGAGCCGGTTCGCACAGGGCGTGCGGCACATGTCCAGTGACAGTGCTAGCTGCTGGCTGCAACCATACCAAATCCAGGAGGACAAAATGGACTTGCGGAAAATGTTGTTACTTCGTTGCAAGTTGTTCGCAGGAAACTCAACATACCACTCACAGGTCGGGGGAATATCAAGTGTTGATGTCCAGCCTGTAAACGTTGTCTTTTAAGGAGATGGGCCGACAGACGCCTTAGGGAAGAATCGTTTGTCGGAGCCGGACAACCAACTGGCTGCCAGGATTGCGAAACAAGGTCGAAAAGATTCCGGCCTTTCGCAAATACTGACAGCCCAGCGAACTGCCAAGTGCTCTGCCATTGCCAATACGATTTTGCCAGGTATCTGCAGAACCAGCATCCTGCCGGACGACCAAGTCTAGCCAGGTCCAGGACGGACCAAAAGGAGCTCTCGATGCATACCAAGCCTTTGATTGGAATGAACGCGGATTTTCGCCGTGCCAATGGCAACCAGCCTTCGTTTTCAGCCATTCCTGCCGGCTACTACGACTGTATTCAAAGGGCTGGCGGAATTCCGGTAGTCCTTCCCCCCGTCCGGTGTGAGGACGACATCAACGCTGTGCTTGGCCGACTCGATGGATTCCTGCTGATCGGAGGAGCTGACCTTGATCCCCGCCACGACGGTTTTATGCTGCATCCGGCCGTCAAACCGATGGATGCCCGACGCGAAGAATTTGACCGGCTCCTGGCCCGCCAGATTTGCTCTCGCCGGATGCCGGTCATGGCGATCGGAGCCGGATTGCAGCTTCTGAATCTGACTCTCGGTGGCAACCTGTTCCTGCACATCCCCGACGATCTGCCCGAAGCACTCCCCCACAAGGATCCCCTCGATCCCTCCCATCGCCATGGACTGGTGATCGAACGCGGCTCCCTGATGGACCGGGTTTACGGTGAAGGCGAAATCCGCGTCAGCAGCCGGCATCACATGGCCCTGGACGAAGTCGCTCCTGAATTGAAAGTGACAGCCCGATGCGCCGATGGGGTCGTGGAAGCAGTCGAAAGCAACTGCCCCGACTGGTTTGTCGTAGGCACGCAATTCCATCCGGAAAACGAAGCATCGTCTGCTCTGGACATGCGGATCTTCGAAGAGTTCCTCGACTCGATCCGTGAATCGTCCGCTATGCCGTTGCGGATCGCCGCCTGATCCGGCACCGGAAACCATACAATTTGACAGTACCTCCTCAAAAAACGGCGGGCTCTCCCGGTGAATTCCAAATTCGCCCGGGAGGCCCGTTGTTTTTTTGATGAACTGCTTTTTTGATTTTCAGTTGCACAACCGAACATGCATCCGCCCGACTCCGCCGAGTTTCGACGATTCTGGACCGAGGACCGGATCGACCGGTCGTTGCTGGCCAACTCACACCGGATGATGATCGGACTGAATGTTGCGCAGGACTGGACCCGGGTGTTTGGCTCACTCGTTGTTTCTGGAGGGCGGGGAAAGTTTCTGACTGTCCGGCATTCCCAGGACCATTCGGTCGATGTACCCGACGAACTTGCCGCCCGACTGCAGAGTATCGGAGCTGCAGGCGACCCAAGCCTTTCCAAAACAGTCCAGGCAAGACAGGATTTGGCCGATTGCCAGTCGGGACTGGTCGAAGGGCTGGGGCAGTTGGCCGGAAAATATGTGGACCGGATTCTGGGGGTCACCGTTTCCGACCCCGGATTCTGGTGCCGCGACTTTGATGGAACGATTCTCTATCAGTCGGGCTGCGACCCGGACCGGCTGGCTGAACTCACCGGATTGAATGTGATCGATGCTTTACCGGCAAGTGATCTGGCTGCGTTGGGCAATGGCAGGTTTCTTGCGTCATTGCCGCTGTGGTTCATGTTTGCCGATCGCCAGATGCGGGGGGCAACGTCCAGCACCCTCGTTCTGGTGCTGGATCACGCTCCGCACTGGTACATGCTCCCCGGTTCCGACGGACTGGACGACCTGTTGCCCGAAATTGTGGCCGGTTCAATCTTTGAAGAAACGCCGAAGCATCAACTCTCCCGCCAACTTCAATCGCTGGCGACTCCCGTCGAAACAGCCGAATCCGGGCTTCCTGTCGGGGCGCTTCTGGTGATTTCCAACGGCCAGAGCCAGGCAGAACTTGTGCAATTCTTGACCCGAATGGAACAAAATGGCCTGGCGGTTGAGCAGATTACTCCGGATTCCGAATTGGCGCCTTGCGATTCAATTGCTGCCCGGACCACCGCAATGCTTGGCATGCTGTTTACGGATCAATTGCCTTCCAACGTCCCCTCTCTAACCGGTGCAAAGGCACTGCGAATGCTCGGCCGGTTAACCCCCGGAAAACCCTTTTCCTGGCGCAACCTGCTGGCCGTTATGGCCGACAGCCACTCGACTCCCATGCGCCTCCGCGACGCGATCTAAACGAGCCGCTTAGTCCACGGGCTTGAGGCTTTGCAGCATTCCGGAAAACGCTTCGGCGTTTTTCTCCACCATGGCCTGGGGACCGTAGAACTTCAGGAAGTATTTTTGGTCACCGTCCAGCTCGATGATGGCGGCCAGCATCCGGTAATCTTCCCGTTCGGTCTTGGGCGCGACGGGACCCATTCCCTCCAGAAACGTTCCGCTGATATCCATGGTGTGGACCTTCAAGTCGCCGACCATCAGCTCTGCCACTTTGGCCTTGTCTTTGGATGGAGAACCGTCGGGTTGTGAAAACTGGTCATACCAGCGGTTAATATTCAGCTCGACACTTCCACCTGCCGACATGCCGGTCATCCGCCCACTGGCCTGTTCACCTTCCCCGGGTACTGAAAACTCAATTTCAATCATGCTGGAAGCCGGTTCAGCCTTTTCCCAGTCAGCAGGCGCGATCATTCTCAGCCCCCCACCAGCGATCATCAATTGCTCGTTGCTTTTTTCATCAATCGCTTTCGGTTTTTCAACAGCTGCCCCACTCGCGGCACCCGTTTCGGCAGGTGTCTCCGGAAGCCCGTCCGTCACAACGCCAAACTCCCTTCTCGGTTCACCGACACTCCGGTTCGATTTTCCGTTATCTCCCATTTCTGATCTTCGCTGGCGCGCTTCGCGTTCCCGGTCGATGGTTTCACTGTCGGCACCAGTCACTGTCTGCTTCCCCGTCGCTGTCGCAGGAATACTGCTATCGGGTTTCGCGCAGGAAATCGTCAACAGCAGAACAGAACAACAAAGGCAGGCAAAAAGTGAGCGAGGCATGGACTGAATCTCCGGTAATATTGGGCGTCGGTCGGGCTTCAAAAAAACTGAATTCTTCCCGACTGCAAATCTTGTCGGCGCCACTCAATGTCAGTTATCGGGCTGATTTTGTCAACAATTGGAACCAGCAACCCCGAAAATGTCGCGGACTTGCCGGCGATTGTCCCCTTCATCAACCGGGTCGAAAACCCGATACCCGACGGTTCAAACGTCTGGAGCAGCATGGCCCGGATTCATGACCCGCCGGATCAGTTCGGCATCAAAATAGTTGATCGACATTCCCGCATCGATCACGATCGACTGGGCATTGATGCCCGATGATCTCGGACTGAGCAGAAACGCAGCGGCGCCGGCAACTTCCGAAGTCTGCACAGCCTGACCGCGCGGGATAATCTGCTCGGCATACAAATACGAATCGACGTACCCCGGAATCCCCGCCGATGCACTGGTCTTCAACAGGCCCGGCGAAACGGCATTGAAGCGGACCCGCGAGAACCGGCTGAAGCTTTTGGCAAGAAAAGCAAGCGAGGATTCCAGGGCTGCTTTGACGGGCGCCATAAATCCGTAATTCTCACTGGCCATCCGCGTCGTCGAAATCGAAATCGTGATGACCGACGCGTCAGGATTCAGCCACTCCCGAAAATGGTTGGCCATCGAAATGAACGAGTAACAGGAAACATCGACGGTTCGCAAAAACTGTTTTTTGCCCGTTTCGTGAAACGGCCTGGCCCCACCTTCGTAATCGGCAAAGGCTATCGAGTGAACCAGTCCGTCCAGCTTGCCATGATCCGTACCAATCGTCCGGGCCACGCCGGCAATCTGTTCTTCAAACTCAACGTCACAAACATAAACGGTTCGATCCGCCATGATCTTCGCCAGTGAATCCCGCCGTTCGGGACTGCGGACCACGTAGATCACTTCCGCGCCCGCAGCCTCGACCACCTGGCCAATATTCCAGGCGACACTTTTTTTGTTGGCAACGCCAAAAATGACGATCCGCTTGCCGGCAAGTTGCAAAAAATCTTCCACGTTCACCGTTTCCGGAACAAATTCCCTGTCGGACATCTTCGCCAACTATGTACCCAATGCAATTGAGTAGCGACTGGGCGCAAGCCCTCCGGTGTCGCAGCACCGGACGGCTCGCGCCCTTCCGCTACACCCGAATAACATTCAACTCGCGGGCATCGCTTCGGCCCTGGGGACCATCGTACAGGCAAACGTCAGCCGTGCCACGTTCTGGCTCCCGACCTGGATCCTGGCGGACAGATAAAACGCCGTGGAAACCGTTTCGTCGATCGTGGCCGTGACTGTTACCGTTTCACCAGGCCGGACCATCCGCTTCAGCCGGATCCCGTCCATCCGCGTAACCACAGGAACGCCGTTATCTTCCATCCCACGTTTCGCCAGCAAAATTGCTCCAGACTGCAGTGCCGTTTCACAAAGAATAACCCCCGGAACGATCGGATGCCCCGGGTAATGTCCCTGCAGGAAAAACTCATCGGCCCGATAGGTCTTTTCACACACAATGGTGTCGCCTTCAACCGAAACGACCCGGTCGACCAGCAGCATCGGCGAGCGGTGCGGGATCAGGTTTTCAATCTCTTCGGCAGTCATTGAATCGGCCATCTTTCGGGACCTTCCATCAGTTGGGAGCGACGGCCGGCTCCGCCGAAAGGAAATTCATAACGTCATTCGCAACGATTACCCCGTAGTTGATCGTTCCGAGCCATCCCGACATGATGATCCCGCAACTGCCGGCATGGTACAGACCCGGGATCTGTTCCGGCAGTGCGCGGCTGACAGCCAGTCCCTCGAATTTTGTGCCAAAGCTGGCGCCGGCCAGGTGCTGGGTGTAATGCTCAAACGTGCGTGGTGTGGCCGCTTCGGCATGGACGATCCGCTCCCGGCAATTGGGCACGTATTTCTCCAGTGCATCCAGCGTCGTACCGACCAGTTCCGCCTTGCTCGCGGAATATTCTTCGTCATTCAGGCTCGCCCAGTCCTCATATCGGGCGTTCGTGCTGGATACGATCAGGTACCGCGATTTGGCCTGCGGGCGAATGTCAGGATAGTAAAACGAAAACGTGCGGCTGGTAATCTTGCGGCTCAGCAACAGGTCGGTGTCAAACTTCTCTGCCGTACTGCAGAACAGCAGGTCCCCCGTATCCCGGTCAATCTCATCATCCGGCCCGAGTGCCATGTATACCTGGGTGCTGGAACTGTTCAGCCGGACCGCCCGTGCCTGGTCGGCAAACCCCCGGTCCAGGCGTTCCTCGCCAACCATTCCGAAAATCGTCGCGTTGAGGTTGGCGTTGCTGACAATGGCATCCGTTCGGATTTCCCGGCCGTTCACCTGAATGGAATGGACCCGCCCCTCTTTCAGCCCGATCTTTTCGGCGTTGCAGCGGATCCGGATATCGACATTGTTCTGCCGCATTTCCGCTTCCATGGCATTCACCAGTCCGTCCGTTCCACCCTCAAACGTATAAACGCCTTTGGACATGAAATTGGAAAAGACAATTCCATAGGTAAGCGCCGGGTCTTCCAGTGTCGAACCATTGGCATACGTAATCGGCTCCATCAGCAACCGGATCACGTCTTCGCGGCCGGGGAAGAAGCGGTCGAACAGCTGCCGTGTCGTCACCGACTGGTCGTCGTAAAAGTTCATGCTCCGGGCAGTGGTAAAGAACTCATCCACCGTTTTCAATTCCAGTCCAAATTTGCCGCTCAGCAAATCGGTGAAATGTTTCCTGTCGAACGTGGTCGTCAGGGAAAACATCGGATTGTCAAACCGGATGCCATGCAACTGGACAATCGAGGCGGCAATCTTTTCGTTCCAGTACCGCCGGCAGCTCTTGAACATGCCGTACGGAAAACCGTGCAGTGAGATGTCAAACAAGTGCCCCCCCGGCCGCTTGAACCAGGTCGCCAGGCCACCCAGTTTGTAATGCTGCTCCAGCAACAGAACTGAACGCCCTTCGCGCGCAAGAATATTGGCAGCGGTCAGGCCTCCCAGGCCGCTTCCAATCACTACCACGTCATAATGCGGCTGGACACCAGCCAAAAAATCCTTGGGCATCTTCGGTCAATCAGGGGTTGCGTTTTCCAGATTCAAGACTAAGCGATCCAACTCGCCGGCTCAACCGGACCTCGAACACACGTCAGTCCTTCAGGCAATGCCTGTTGGCCATCGAAATACCGCTCATCATGGCGCCAACGATTCCGACAAAGCCCTGGTCCGTTCCGCACAGAAACACGTTTTGCAGGTGGGTAGTCCCATCCAGGCTTTTGTCCGGTGCCCCATAGACGGCGCCGTTGTCATGCCAGGTGAACCGCCGGATCGTCGTTGGCGTAAACAGATCGGTATCAATCACGCGCGAACGAAAATCGGGCATAAAGCGGACACAGGACTCCATGGTCCGGTCGTACCAACGCAGTTTCGCACGGGCATAATCTTCCGGCCCCAGATTGTTCCAGCGGTCGAAACTGGCAATGGCGGTCACCCGAATTACGCCCTCCGTCAATTCCCCGTCTGCGGGTGCATACTCGTAATTGTTCGGCGAACAAATCACGCCCGTACGCAAATCGCAAAAATCGGATTTCGGTGGAGTCCAGTGGAAGACCGGACTGTCGTTAAAGAAAACAATCGTCCGGTCAAAGCCAATGCTCGCCGGTTGGCAGTTCAAAACCGAAATGGCTTCGATAAAAGTCATTTGGCCGGCAGTGCGGGGGTCAGGCTCGCTCGTGTTGTCGATCATGCGCAGCGTTTCCACATGTCCAGCCGATGACAAAATCCGCTTTCCGGTCAATTCCCTCCCGTCGTCCAGCAGCACCCCCACCGCCCGATCGCCTTCGGTCCGGATCCGGCTCACTCCGCTGCGCAACATCAGCTTGCCGCCAACTCCGCGAAATTTCCGGACCAGCTGTTTGAGGATCAACCGGACCCCTTTGTAGGGCCTCGCAAAGCCCTCCAGAAAAATGCTGCGAAACATAATGCAAAACTGGCCCCAGGCCATGTCATGCTCGCGCGGATTGCCATACCACATCAGGGGGCACAACAGCATCTCCCGCAACAACGGGTCGGAAATAATCGTGGCCAGCCGCTCGCGGGCCGAAATCTCAAACATCGACTGTTCGAGGTCGTCGTAGTCGGTGATCTCCAGCGTCAGCTGGCGCAACGCATCCTGCTGGCCTGGAAACACACGGGCTACCGAGTCCAGCAGCGTTTCGATCCGGTTGTCAAATTCCAGCCTGGCACCCGGAAAGCAAATCGACGAACCGCGCTGCTCGGCGAGGGCAAAGTCCTCCCACTTCAATCGCAACTGACGCAGGATCCGGGAGAGGGGCCCCTTCTTCGCTCCCTTCTCCGTAAAATTGGTGACCGCGTGCAACCCGACGTCGTGGTTACGCCGGTTCAAACGATAGAAGGAATTCAGTCCGCCAATTGTGGTGTGCCGTTCCAGAATACAGACGCGCTGGTCGTAGTACGCCAGCCGGATTCCAGCCGCCAGCCCGGACATCCCCGCGCCAATAATGATCGTATCGAATTCCTCAGCCATCGGGCCTGAACGGCTCCCCCCGCAAAACCGCGCTCGATCCAGGGAGATTCCCCCACCGACGCAGATCGTAGACATATCCGGAAATTGCTGTTTTCCGGATTCTATCGCGTGAACCGGATGCCGGTACACCCTGGCAAAACCAGTCCTGGACCAGACTCTAGGCGGGCGCGTCAGCCATCCGCGGAATCAGGTAGTTGACCGTACTCTCCATTGATGCCAGCTGCGGATAGTCTTCCTCCGGGACCTGGACGCGATACCGTTTGCGCAGTTCCATCACGATGTCGAGGAAGTCCATGCTGTCCAGTTCCATCTGGTCGCGAAACGACTGGACGTCGTTCAATTCAGTCAGATCTTCGTCCGGTGCAATATCACCCAAAATTTCGATGATCGCCTGCCGTATTTCTTCCGGTGCCATGGGCCTGGTTCTCCTTCGGGACTGAATCGGATCAGTCGGTGAATCGTTTGACAATCAGCGCCGAGTTGATACCCAGCATGCCAAATGAATTGTTCAAAATATAGTCAACCTGTCCGGTTTCGCGAGGCTGGTTCTGGACCAGTCCGGGAATGTCACAATCAGGATCAAGATCGTCCACGTTAATGGTCGGGTGAATCATCCTGTCTTCGAACGAAGCGATGTTGCCGGCCAGTTCGATGGCTCCAGCCGCTCCCATTGCGTGCCCGATAAAACTTTTGGCGTTGTTGACAAAGGTCCGCTCGCTTTTGCCAAAAACCGCTCTGACCGCTACGCACTCCAGCGTATCACCGTTGGATGTGCCGGTTGCGTGAGTACTGACAATGTCAATCTGTTCCGCGTTCAATCCCGCGCGACCCAACGCCTTGTTCATGCACTGGGCCTGTCGCTCCGGATTCGGCAATACAAAATCGGTCGCATCGGTGTTGATCGCGTGGCCGACTATTTCGCCGTAGATCTTTGCGTTACGGGCCTTCGCATCCGACAGCCGTTCCAGGATGTACAAACATCCACCTTCGGCAACGACAATGCCGTTCCGGCCCTTGTCGAATGGTCGCGATGCCTTCGCCGGATCAGCGTGGCTGGCCAAAGCCCCCTGGCTGGCAAACCCGGCAAAAATTCCAAACGTGTGAATGCTCTCGGATACTCCCCCGGCAATCGCAATGTCACATTCTCCGAGCTGCAACATTTGCATCCCCTGGATCATGCCGGCATTTCCGGCAGCACAGGCAGCCCCGATCGTGTAATGCGGACCCGTGATCTGCATGTTCAGAGCGACTTCACCGGCCGGGTTGTTGGCAACGGTCCGCGGGTTGTGGTGGTGCGACCAGAATGAAGTGTCGTAGTCGTACCCTTTGATCTGGTAAACCTCGTTCTCCGTCTCAACGTTTCCATGTTCGGTAACGCCGACATAAACTCCAACGGTGGAATGGTCGACCTGGTCCCATTCAATCCCGCTGTTTTGCATCGCTTCGTTGGCACAGTAAATACCAATACTTCCCGCCCGCGTTCCACGCCTCGCGTCCTTGCGGGACTGGTGCCGGTTCACTTCAAAATTGCAAACACCGGCCAGAGTCTTGCCAAAATAACGAATCTCGTAAGGGACCACGCCGCTGCGGCCATTCAACAGACCCTCACGAAGCTCCGCCAGGTTGTTGCCAATCGGCGCAGTCAACCCGATACCGGTGATTACGACCCGCATGGAATCGGGTAAATCGGATTGTCGGGTGTTTGCGATCATAAAAATCCTGGCGATTCATGGCGTCCAGTTCGCAGTTCAAAGCGGTCGAACAGCAATCGGCCTGACCGGGTTTTTGACGAACGGCAAAAAACCCGCGAGACACCCCAAATCAGCATGAAAAAATAGTGTTTTTTCCGCCCATTGGCAACCGGCCAAATCTGCAACCGGCCCGCAAATCACTGACTCTGCGAGCCTTCGGGTCCCAAATTCCTTCCGATTCCCACTTCCGCGAAACACCTTCATTTCAAGGCAAAAACTTCAGCCTTTTCCTGTGCGGCACTGCAAGCTGCGACAATTTACGCAAAACCACCCGGTTCGGTTCAACCGGTCGCCTCTCCAGGGTCCCCATTTATGCAGCGGCCGCAGCGGACCCGCACTGCATCCCGCTTCAGTTATTACCCAGCGAACCATCCAGCCGTTTCATTCCCTGGTCGATCGAAATCCCGGGGGCAAATCCGAAATCCCTGCGCGCCCGGTCAAGGCTGAAATAATGGGACTTGGCAAGCTGGGCTGCCAGAAAACGGGTCATCCGCGGCTCGCGCTCGATGTCAAACATCTCGTGATAACATTCCAGAGCATAGCCCAGACGGTACGCCCAATAATACGAAATGGACTGTTTCACCCGGGGCAGTCCACCCATTTGCAAGATCTCGTTGATCCAGTCCCAACAATTAACCGGATCGCCCTGCGACAGATAGTAAGCCCGACCGCAAACCGGCGAGTTCTCCCGCATCGCTTCAGCCGCCTGGACATGGGCAACCGCTGCGTTCTCCACGTAAATATTGTCGACCTGATTGGTCCCGTCGCCGACCCGCCGGAGCTTGCCGGCCCGCTGTCGCTCCAGAATCCGCGGTATCAGGTGCCGGTCCCCCGGTCCCCAGATCAGATGGGGCCTTAACGCACACGTCATCAGTCCCGACCCGTCATTCGCCTGCAAGACATGCTGCTCCGCCATCGCCTTTGACTTGGGATAATTCGCCAAAAATTTCGTGGCGTAGGGAGCTGTTTCGTCGACGTTGATCTGGTGTTCGCCGGTAAATGTCACACTGGGGCTGCTGGTGTAAACCAGCCGTCGAACGTCGTTTTCCTGACAGGCCTGAACCACATTTCGTGTCGAAAGGACATTGTTGCTGTGATAATGCTTCCAGTTCCCCCAGATCCCGGAAACGCTGGCCACGTGAAAGACCACATCGACTTCGCGACAGGCATTCCGGATCGGATCTATGCTCCGCAAGTCTCCATGAACCAGGTCAACTCCGCTGGCCGACAGGGCCTCGTCCCGCCGTCGTACAAGTCCGCGCACGGTGTAACCGCACTCGATCAGGTGGCGAACGAGGTAGCGTCCCAGAAATCCGGTTGCACCTGTTACCAGCGCACGCTTCATGTTGAAAATCCAGATGGATCGGGGTCACGGCCCGGCATTGATTGCAGCGGACCAATTCGCCCAGGGGCAAATCCTGTACCGGCGCAGGTTATCAGCAGGACTGACGCCAGGCCTAACCGCCATGTCGCTGCAAAAGTTTTGGCGAAGTCTGCAGGATTAACTGGGCCAGTTCAAATTGCGCAAACCATTCTGACGTAATCACGGCCTGGCGACTATCACCTGCGGCCACGATCCCGGTCGAACAGGTTGCACCGCTCATCCGGCCCGCCAACATGCGATATTGCGAAACCGTTTTGTCTCCAGCACGCAAAACCGGTTCGAAATCCTCATTCATCCAGACTACTTGCGGTACCCGGGCGGCTCCACAGACCTGCAATTCCGCAGCCAATTGACTGTTCGCATCCCGATCGACAAACCGCAATTCGATCCAGGGTGATGCTTCGGCAATCCGCACCAGAATCGGACACTGCCGGACACAATCGCCACACCAGGCCCCCGCCATGCACAAAACCGGCATCCGGCGGGTAAAGCCTGCCAGGATTCCGGTCTGTTCGGGTGCCAGAACCGTTTGCTCCAGCGACCGGCCCCACTTCGTCTGGTCCATGGCCGAACCATGGTTTTGCAAAAAAGCATCCAGCCCCAGGCCCGACTCAAACGCCGCCCGAAACAACTCCGTCTGTTTGCATGTGCTGTTCTTGTTCAGCTGCAGACTCATGGTCGCGCTCCGGTAGATGCGTCAAAACAAAAGAAACAGTCAGACTATTTCTTGTTCGGCGATTTCGGCTTCGCATTTTTGGCAGTAGCCTTTACCGGAGCTTTGCCGGTTTTGGCCTTGCCTTCCGCCGTTTGTGGTTTCGCAGAACCGCCAAACGCCTTGGCCCAATTGGACGAGTATTTGGAATTGGATCCACTTCGCAAAATTGTCATCGATCAATAACCCCTGTACAGAAATCAAAAACAAAACAATCAGCCCGAAGCCGGTACCCCGTTCTTTTCAGGCTATACCATCAACTTCTTGTAGCGGAACCGGCGGGGTTCGTCTTCGGAAATCCCCAGCCGCTCCCGGCGCTGCTGTTCGTACGTCTGAAAATTGCCTTCACACCAGTGTACATACCCGTCACCCTCGAAAGCCAGAATATGCGTCGCCAGACGGTCGAGGAACCAGCGGTCGTGACTGGTCACCACCACGCACCCGGCATAATTCAAAATCGCTTCCTCCAGCGCCCGCAACGTATCCACGTCCAGATCGTTGGTCGGTTCATCCAGCAGCAGAACGTTCGATCCCCGGCGAAGCAGTTTTGCCAGATGCACCCGATTCCGTTCACCACCTGACAGAATACCAACCTTCTTTTCCTGATCGGTACCGCGGAAATTGAAACGCGAAACATAAGCACGCGAATTCACTTTTCGCTTGCCCAGTTCCAGCATGTCCGTGCCGCCGGAAATCTCCTGGTACACCGTGTTTTCCGAACCCAGCTGATCCCGGTCCTGGTCCACATAGCCCAGTTCGACCGAGTCTCCCACCCGCAAAACACCCGAATCCGGTGTTTCCTGGCCAGTCAACATCCGGAACAGCGTTGTCTTGCCGGCACCATTCGGCCCTATGACCCCAATGATCCCTCCCGGAGGCAAACGGAAGTTGAGATTTTCCATCAGGACTTTTTCGCCATAACCCTTGCACAGGTCTTTGGCCTCGAACACCAGGTCCCCCAGCGGTTTCCCGGACGGGATCTGGATCTCGAGGTCCGCCTCGTGATCGCGGGCAGCTTCGGCCACCAGCTGATCGTAGGCGCTGATCCGCGCCTTGCTCTTGGTCTGCCGGGCCTTGGGGGCCATCTTGATCCACTCCAGCTCGCGGGCCAGCGTCTTCTGCCGGGCCTCGGACTGCTTTTCCTCAATCGCCAACCGCTGCTGCTTCTGCTCCAGCCACGACGAGTAGTTTCCTTCGAACGGAAATCCTTCGCCCCGATCCAGTTCCAGAATCCAGCCGGCAACGTTGTCCAGAAAATAGCGGTCGTGCGTCACCGCCACGATGGTGCCGTGATAATTCTGCAGTGTCCGTTCCAGCCAGTTGACCGAATCGGCATCCAGATGGTTGGTCGGTTCGTCCAGCAGCAGCAGATCCGGCTTTTCCAGCAACAGTTTGCACAGCGCCACCCGCCGCTTTTCACCACCCGACAGTTTCGTTACGTCGGCATCCCGTGGCGGAAGGTTCATTACATCAAAGGCGACTTCGATCTCACGGTCGAGCTCCCAGGTATTCGTCGCTTCGATCTGGTCCTGGACGCGGGCCATTTCGGCATAGACCTTTTCCATGGCGGCATCGGACAATGTCTCGCCACACTTGGCACTCAGCACGTTGTATCTGTCCAGCAATGCCCGCCGGGGCGCGACCGCCAGCTGGACATTCCCCCATACATCCAGCTTCGGATCCAGTTGTGGCTCCTGCGGCAGGTACCCCCGGGTAAACCCGTCGGTCAATCTCGCCTCGCCATCAAATTCCTTTTCGACTCCCGCCATAATCCGCTGCAGCGTGCTTTTGCCCGAACCGTTTTTGCCCAGCACACCAATCTTGGCACCCGGATAAAACGCCAGCCAAATATTGTTCAGCACCACCTTCTGGCCATGCTTTTTGGTCAGCTCGGAAATCGTAAAAATGTATTGTCGGCTCATAATGTTATTAGCTGGTCCAGAACAGGAATTGGCACTCCAACATGGTGGAGCCATTCAAAGAAGGCAAGGTCGATGGACAATTTGGCCATCGCTACCCGGTGTACGCAGGGTCTATTCCCATTCGATCGTGGCTGGCGGCTTGCTGCTGATGTCGTAGCAAACCCGGTTAATGCCTTTGACTTCGTTGATAATCCGGGTCGAAATCCGCGCCAGCAAATCATACGGCAAACGGGACCAGTCGGCAGTCATAAAATCGTCGGTATCTACCGAACGGATGACTGCGGCGTTTTCGTAGGTTCGTGCGTCACCCATCACCCCCACGCTCTGGACAGGGAGCAGAACCGCGAACAGCTGCCCAATGCTCCGGTACAAACCGGCCCCGGTCACTTCGCTGATCACAATCGTATCGGCGTTTCGCAGCACTTCCAGCCGCTCGTGGGTGATTTCACCCAAACACCTGACCGCCAGCCCCGGCCCGGGAAACGGATGACGCCAAACCAGCGACTCGGGCAAACCCAGTTCCAGACCCAGACTGCGAACCTCGTCTTTGAACAGGTCGCGGAGCGGTTCGATCAGCTCAAAACCCAGCTGCTCGGGCAATCCCCCAACGTTGTGATGAAGCTTGATCGTCGCAGCCGGTCCATCCACTGCCGCCCCGCTTTCGATCACGTCGGGATAGAGCGTCCCCTGGGCCAGAAATTTCGCCCCCGAAATGCTTTCCGCTTCGGCACGGAAACAATCGATGAACATGTGTCCGATCCGCTTCCGTTTTTCCTGGGGGTCGGTCACACCGGCCAAACCATCCAGAAACATTTGCCGCGCATCGACAACATGCAGGTCGGTCTTGAAGTGTTTGGTAAATTCTTCGACCACTGCCTGCTGTTCGCCGCGACGCAACAATCCGTTATCCACCAGTATGCACGACAACTGCGGACCAATCGCCCGATACAACAGTGCTGCAACAACCGCCGAGTCAACTCCACCTGACAATCCGCAGATCACCCGGTCCGAACCCACCCGTTCCCGAATCTGCCGGATCGCGATTTCTGCAAAATCACCCAGTTGCCAGGAACCATCGCAACCACAAATCTCACGCAAAAAATTCTCGAGCAGCTTTTTGCCGCTCGGTGTATGGGTCACTTCCGGGTGAAACTGCAGACCGTAAACCGGTCGGTCCCTGTGCCGGACAGCGGCCACCGGACAGGTGCCGGTCCGTGCCAATGAGACAAAACAATCCGATACCTGCTGGACCTGGTCTCCATGACTCATCCAGACTTCACTGGACGCAGGAAAACCGCTAAACAGCGAATCGTCCGTGGAAACCGTGCAGGTTGCCCGACCGTACTCGCGGGCCTCGGCGCTGGTTACCTTGCCTCCGAGGTGATTGCAGATCAACTGCATTCCGTAACAGATCCCCAATACCGGAATCCCGAGGTCGAATATTCCCGGATCACATTCCGGAGCACCGGATTCGTATACGCTGTTCGGACCACCGGAAAGAATCAAACCTGCCGGACCGTGTGCCGCTACCTGCTCCGGCGTAATGTTGTGCCGGACAATCTCGCAATAAACATTCAGCTCGCGGACCCGCCGCGCAATCAACTGGGCGTATTGCGATCCAAAATCCAGCACCAGGATTCGCTGGTCCGTCAGTTTGGTCTGGTTGATCGAAGTCGGTTCGGTTTCGACGGTCATGATGGAAGGCAAAAAATAAGGGGCTGAATCACCCGATCCGACAGCTAACAGCTTCAGAACAGGGAAACGGAGGATTATAGACTTTCCGGTTCCAATGCAAAGTGTCGAAAACGGCTCCGGATGGGATACTTTACCTGGCGTTGCCGGTTTGCGGCCCGTGACCTACGCTCTAACCGGGATAATTGCCCCACCTAAATTGACCATCCTGGTTCCGGAATCGCCGCTGGAACAAATCAGCCACCATGAAAATTCTCGTTACCAATGACGACGGGATTCTCGCCCCCGGACTGGCAGCACTTGTTCGATACCTTGCCGCCAGCCACGACGTGTTTGTTGTTGCGCCCGACAACGAACGGAGCGGGGTCAGCCAGTCGATCACCTACCGCCGGCCCGTATTCCACAAATCGCATATTCTCCCCGGCGGGGTCCGGGGCGAAGCGGTCAACGGGTACCCGGTCGATTGCGTCAAAGTCGCAATCCAAAAACTTTGCCCGTTTCAACCGGACGTTGTCGTTAGCGGTATCAACAGCGGACTGAATGTCGGATTGAACGTCGGGCACAGCGGAACGGTTTCCGGTGCTCTCGCCGCCAGCGTCTTCGGCTTCCCGGCAATCGCGGTTTCGCTCGAAGAAGCCCACGAGATGGATTTCGAACGGGCCGCCGAAGTCTTCTGGCCCGTTTGCCACGATCTGATTCTGGAAAACCAGCTGGGGGGGAAAGTTCTCAACGTCAACATTCCAACCGCTGCCCTGTCCGGCACCGCCCGTTTTGCCATTACTCCCGTCAACACCAACAACATGGGATACCACTTTACCGAAGGGCTCGATCCCAAGGGCCGTCCGTGGTTGTGGCAAACCAACGACCCGCCCCCCGTTCCGTATCAGGTCGATTGCGACGTTTACCTCTGTCGAAAAGGTGTGGTGACGATCAGCCCACTCTCGATCGATTTGACCTGCCACCAAACGCTGCAGATGCTCCAGTCGGGGCTGGTTTCCAACAACGGCAAGTCGGGCACGGTAACTGCCAGCGGAGTGGTCCGGGATGGCTGATTTGTCCGGCCCAGCACTGATCGGTGTCCTGACCGTTTCGGACCGCGCCAGTCGTGGCGAATACGAGGATCGCGGCGGACCGGCCATTATCAACTATCTGACCGGAGTTTTGATCAGCGACTGGAAACCGGTTTCACGAATTGTTCCCGACGAACGCGACCAGATCGAAACGGCCATCCTGGAACTGGCGGACATGGCTGGCTGTTGCCTGGTGATCACCACAGGCGGCACCGGTCCGGCGCCCCGCGACGTCACACCCGAGGCAACGGAAGAAGTTTGCCAGCGGATGATGCCCGGCTTTGGCGAAGCCATGCGGGCGGCATCTTTGCTGAAAGTCCCGACTGCAATTCTCTCGCGTCAAACTGCCGGACTGCGCAACCAGTCACTGATCCTGAATCTGCCTGGCAATCCCAAAGCGATCGCCGAATGCCTGGACGCCGTCTTTGCTGCGATCCCTTATTGCATCGACCTCGCCGGCGGTCCCCGCCTGGAAACCAACCCCGACCGAATCCAGGCCTTCCGCCCCCGCACCGCCAGCAATCCTTGACCGCAAAAAACCGGTCCTTGCGGCTCAAGCCCTTACGGCAGTGGCACTGCACCATTCGCCGGAGTTCCAGGGTCCGGAGGGCAAGACGCTCCCCCCATTTCAACCTCGCCCATAACTCCGGGCTGGCTCACCATACCCATCGGTGCCGAATTGCCGAACCACTGTTGCAGATAGCCTCTGGTGATCCTGTACCAGTCCATCTGACAGGGTGTTTGAATCGCAATCCGGTCGTAGCGGTCCCGTTCGCCTGGCTCTGTGGCGTTGGCTATCATTCCCATCTCCTCATCGAAAGGCCCCAACAGGGCGGTCATTCCATGAGACGGTCCGGGTTCCAGTCTGGTTCCCAAAATTTTCCGGTACCAGATTTGGCGGACCCCGCGAATGCCCCAATCCGGGTCAGGCAATCAGAGAATGGAACCCGCAAGCCCAAACGCCACCAGCGACATTCCAACAATCAACCCCGCCTGCGTCGCCACCGCAGTCCAGCCCGCGCGACGGACAAACTCGGCAGAAAACCGGTACGAGGCAAACCGGCGCACCTGGAAATACTGGCTCAACAATGTGAACAACAGTATTGCAATCGTGGCCACAACAATTGCCCAACCCCGACTCCCTGGCAGAAAATACCCATAGGCAACCGACAACAACAAAATCGTTGCGGGAATGCAAATCGCGGCTACACGGAATATCGAAAACAGCTCGACCCATTCCAGCTTTTCCCGGTCTGTCCACAGCCTCTGATTCTGTTCCTGAAAAATCCGGCTGACAAACAACGTGACCAGTGTCACCATTGTCCCCAGGATCGTCAGATTTTCACCAGTCATTCGCTCGTTTCCCCGGACAGGCCCGCCACGTTGTCTTCCAGCCGCCACGCAACAACCCGTCCGGCCGACGAACAGAGAATGATAATGGAATCGCCTGACCCGGTGATCGCCAGACCCGTGATCCCGGGAACCCGGAATTGGCAAACGGTTTTCATGCGGCTGTCAAAAACCCGCACCATTCCATTGCTGTCGGCAGAACAGACCAGCCCGCGCGGGGCCATCCGCACCAGCGGTTCAATCTGCGTATCGAACAGCTGCGGACCAGCCAGTCCTTCCAGCCCCGCCCGCGATCCGTCATACAACAATGTTGCGTTCCAAATCTGCGACGCATTCATTCCAACGGAAACCGCCACTACATCGTCCTGCTGAGTCGAACCGGAACCGGCATCCGGAATTGCCAGGAACGAAGTGACTATCTGGTTACCGGCCATTCCCGCTGGCGATTCGCCAACGACCGGCATGACCCGGCCGTTTTGCAGTCCCAACAACGAAGTTCCCGCAAAACCGATCAGCTCGAAACGCTGCCCTGAAAGGTTGCTTTCAGCCGTGCCATCCATCCGGAATTGCCGAACACCGGATGTCTCAAATGAAACCGTCAGCGCGGGCTCGCCATTTCCGGAAACCCCGAACTGGCAATCCAGTACGCGGTCCATTTCACGGCTGTCTCCCGAAACCGTTGCCGCCAGGTTCCAGTCGTGATCCAACAAAAAAACTCCCTGCCCCATCACGGAAAATACCGCGCGGACCAGTTTTCCATTGTGAGTGGTCTGGCGAATTCGACTGATCGAACTCCCTGCCGGAATATCCAGGTTCCGTGTGCCCGTTACCGAACCGTTCAGGTCCAGCTCCACAATCGAACGCCAGCCGTCAATCGCCACAATCGATCCGCTGCCGGCAACAGCCAGGTTGCCAGGTTTTTGAACCTGGTCACAACTCCAGATTTGCCTGGCCATCAGCGGCAACGGACCAGCCGTTTCGCCAGATTCCGAACTCGAACCGGCTGCATCGTTTACGGCAACCATTTGCAGCCGGCGATGATACGTTTCCAGGTACTGCGCATAGTCGGCCTGCATTTCCCGGCCAATGTTGTCGCCAGCCTGGATTCTGGAAATGGCTGCCAGTAGTTTTTGGGGCCACTGTTCGTCGTTCAGACCCAGTGCGTACTGCACGACCATATCCCCATCGATCACGATCGCGCCGGCGGATTGTTTCATTCGGGCTTTCTGAAGGTTCTCCAGTCCCGGATCAACCAGGATCCGGTCCCTGTCCGGGAGTGGAGCCAGACATCTGGCCACCGCTGGATACATCATTCGATTGCCAGGCACCGGCTGGAGATGTTCTTCGTTCAGCACATACCGTACGTCCGCTTCGCCGGTTTCGGCGACCATCGCAGCGACTCCCGCTTCCGTTGCGGCATCGATGATTCCAGGCAACCAGATCAACACCTGCGTCCTGTTCGCTACCGGGACACGAATGACTCGCGAACCGTCCGCCGCCTGAAAGCCCAACGCCGGCATTGGCATGCCAACCAGTTCGCACGGGAACACTTCGGGCAGTGCGATCAGGTGCCGAACCGGTTTGGCACCCCCCGGGGCCGTGACCTCGAATGCTGCCAGCGATTCTGCTGATCCGCCCGTCGAAAAACCACATTTGTGCATTCTGGCAAAGAACCGCAGTTCGCCAATTTCGGGACTGCTCCGGACGTTTGGGTCGAGCAGTTCCACCGGCAACGTCATTTGCCGCACCAAAAAATTCTCCATGTCGATCCAGCACTCCACGGATACCTGGCCGGAACTCAGTTGCAGGTGGTAACAGGGACGGTCATCGACCAGCGCATCATCCATCCGGACTGCGACCTCCGGCTTTTTAAGTACCGGCCATTCCAATTCACCGGTCAACAAACCGGCAACCACCGGAATCAGCGGCATTTGCCCGCCCGGCACGGTGGTATCAAGCGGAATCTCCGAATCGCCCGCCACAAAATGCCGGGCCATCGGATCGTCCAGCAACTGGCTCAGCGGGATTTTTCCCGCCGCATCCAGAACCAGCCACTGGCTGTCCAGATTGGCGGTGTCGTTGTCGAACACAAAACAGCCAAGTCGCGAACCATCGCAACGAATTCGCGAATTGAACCAGTCCCCGGCCAAAAAATTCGGCCGCTGGAATTTCGTCTTCCACGGCTGCTGCTCCTGAATCAGACTCCCCATCAGCCGGTAACTCAAATACAGATACCCTTCGTCCGAGTACACCGGAGCCTGGGCATAGGCCTTCTGAACGCCCGCCAGGATATCCAATGCCGAAACACCGTCCGTTTTTGCACCGGCATCGGCAATCACCGGCTCAACCGGCTTGCGGCAACCCAACAGGACCAATCCGGCCAGCAATACCAGAATCTGCAGTATCGGTCGGAGCTTGAGCATGTCGGACAGATTCCGGAGGGGTAACAGGGAACGGGCTGATCGATTGCTGAAATTTATCAGCAATCCCATCAGCGGGTAAACATCAGCCCGGCCGTGATACCGGTTCAATCCGGACCAGTACGTTTTTGAAGGCGGGCGTCCGCGAGGCCGGATCGACGTGACGGGGGACCAGTTCGTTCGCTTCCGGATAGTACATCAGTGCGTTGCCCGACCGAATCTCGTCAAATCCACGAGCCAGCACCGGCCCGACCGTTCCGGTTTTGCTGGTAACCCGTACAGGCTGGTCGCTCGTCAATCCCAGCCTGGCAATGTCATCCGGATTCAGCAAAACCAGATCCCGCCGCTCCTGGCCGCGATACAGATCGATTTCCTCATAAACGACCGTATTGAATTGCCCTTCGCTCCGGACAGTCATCAGCCGAAACTCACCGGGCTCCCCCTTCAGCGGCGGGATCGCATGGCAATGCAAGATCGCCCGTCCGCTGGCTGTCGGAAACTCGGGAGTGTGAAAGGTCCGGCCGTCGATCTGGAATTCTTCTTTGGTCCGGTCCATTTCGCCAATCCGGCTGAATCCGGGAATCGCACGGGAAATCATCTGACGGATATTGGCGGCATCATGCATCGAACTCCACCGGATGGCCGGAGAATCGCCCAGCGTCTGCTCCGCCAGTTCCGCGATCAAATGCACTTCACCCCGCGCCCCTTCGAATCGCTCGTTGCCTCCATCACTCATCCGCACAAAATTGAACATCGATTCCTGGGTCGTCGCATACGGTTCTTCGTCCCGGGCCAGGACCGGCAGAATCAGCGTCTCACCGGCCAGCCCATGCGCATGCCCGGTATTCAGGGTGGTGTTCAAATACACCACCATTTCCATTTTCGACATCGCCTTGCGGGCATAAGCTGCATCCGGATTGGAACCATACAGGTTTCCCCCAAGACAAAGTCCAAACTTCGCCCGCCCTTCCTCCGCCGCATCCATGCAGGCCAGCGTGTCCATCCCGGGCGTCGTCGGCAACTTCACACCGAGCTCGCCGCTCAGCCTCGCGTAGATTTCGTCTTTCAGTTTCGGCGTTACTCCGACCGAGCCAATTCCCTGAACATTGGAGTGTCCCCGAATCGGCATCAACCCGCAATGCGGTTTGCCCAGCATCCCGCCAGCCATCGCAAGGTTGGCAATCGCCTGAACGTTTTGCACGCCGTTTTCGTGATGCGTGATTCCCATCGCCCAGGAAAAAATAACTTTTTTCGCACTGCCGTACTGTTTGGCCAATCCGGCAATCGTCGTCCGGTCAACGCCGCTCCCCTGTTCAATCTCTTCCCAGGTACTGGCTGCAACCCGGGCCAGCCACGCTTCGCTCCCTTCGCAATGATTCTGCAGGAACGCCCGGTCGTGCAAGCCCTGCTCGACCAGCGATTTTGCAATCCCGGTCAGCAACGCCAGGTCGCCACCGATATGCGGCTGAATATAGGTCGAAGCGATTTTGCTTCCGAACAGCATGCTCCGAACGTCGCTCGGAATCCGGAAATTGACCAGCCCAGTCTCGCGAACCGGATTAATGACAATCACCCGCCCCCCCCGACGCCGCAATTTCATCAGGCTGGTCATCAAGCGGGGATGATTGCTGGCTGGGTTTCCACCGATCAGGAAAACCATGTCGCATTCTTCGAGGTCTTCCAGCACAACACTGGCTGTTCCCGAACCGATGCTGGACGCCAAACCCACGCCACTGGCCTGGTGACAGTAGTAACTGCAATTGTTGACGTTGTTGGTGCCGTACAGACGTGCGAACAACTGCAGCAAAAAGCCGGCCTCGTTGCTGCTCCTGCCGCTGAAATACCAGAACGATTCGTCTGGAGAAATCCCGCGAAGCTTGTCGACGATCCGCTGAATCGCCTCTTCCCATGAAATCGTCCGGTAATACTGCTGGCCCGATTCCAGCAGCACCGGTTGGGAAAGCCGGCCACAATTCTCCAGTTCGCGCGGCGAAAACTTTTGCATCTGCGGAACCGACCAGGTCTTCCAGAACTCCGGCCGGATCGCCCCCTGCATGTCCGCCGCCATGGCTTGCAACGACTTCTTGCAAACTTCCGGGAACCCGCCGATCTCGTTGACCATCCCGCCGCGCTGGCCACCCATGCCAAGTGCACAGGTCTTGCAGGCATTCTTGGACCGCATCGCGCGCCACATCTTCAGCAGCCCGCCCGATTCCCGGGCCTTGCGCAAGGTGTACCGGATCGCCGGCCATCCCCCACCACTTTTCACTTTTTTCACGGCCAAACTCCTACGGCTCAATTCTTTCCCGAATTCGAAATCCTTGTCGGAATCGCCGAGATCCCGGGCTTCCAGTCCACCAGCCACATCACACAGTTGAAATCATCCGTCCAGGGAACTGGCTGGATCCCCTCCGGCCACGGTGTTGATTTCGCAACCAGTCCCAATCCCTGCAAAACTTCCGGCCGACCAGCAAGGACCCACGTACAGCCAAATTCATTCTCCGGTGTCGCCGGGCTTTCGAACAACAACGGCTGGATTTTGGCCTTCGGTGAATTATTGACCAAAACGCCCCGCAGGTCGATGTTCCGGTTTGTAATGTGAATTGCCAGGATCCCATCAGGCCGCAAGTGCATCCAATACATCCGGAGACATTCTTCGGTTAACAGGTGGGCTGGAATACTGTCGCTCGTAAAGGCATCAACCACCAGGATATCAAACTGGTGTGGGCCGCCTGTTTGCAGTTCCTGCTCCAGACGTACTCGTGCGTCTCCCACAATCACCGGCCCATCCAGTGTCCCCAAATCCCGTGCATGGGGAAGCCAGCTGAACCATTCCCAGGCCACATCGACCACCTCCGGATTCAGTTCGTAGAGCCGGATTTTGTCGCCGGCCTCTGCCCAGGCAGACAAACAGCCAGACCCAAGACCAATGACTCCCAAGCGGATCGCTCCCCGCCTTTCCTGTTCTTGTTCGCCCCGTTCCCGTTTCAACGCTTCGATTGCCAAACCGATTCCCCGCGACGGCGCGTAGTAATCGGTCAGCTCATACCGACTGGATTCATCCAGCGACTGGCGCCCATGAATCGTTTGGCCATTGACGATCGAGCGGTATCCGCCCGATTCCCAGACCGAGACCAGCCCGTAATCGGTACGGGCCAGATAGACCATCCCGTCCCTCCGGGCGTACGTGTTGAACTGGAAGAAACTGGTCGCAAGGATCGACAGGGCAATCAGACTTCCAAAAATCCATCCCCCCAACCGCCAACCCAGGCGTCGCTCCTTCTGTAAAAGTTCTCTCGAGACCGCAATCGCGCCCACAGCAATGGCAAGTCCCAGGGAAACATGAAACTCAAAATATCCATCGAAAATTTCCGGCGCAACGGCCACCACCAAAAACCCGCCCAGCAGCCCACCAACGCTGGTCAACATCCAGAACAGGGTCAGTTGCCGCACCGGTGGTTTGGAACGCTCGAGCTCACCCAGACAAACCAGGCTTCCGGCGAAAACAAGCAGTGGCATCACAACCATATGAATCGAAATCGAAACGCTGGTCCCCAGATGCCATAGAATCAATCCCGCTATTCCGCAAACAAGCATCGACCGCTGTGCAACCCTGCGGGAATACCAATTGGGTTTCTCGAACGCGATGATCCACGCGACCAAATACGCGGCCAATGGCAAGACCCACAGAAACGGAAATGACGCGACTTCCTGGCAAAGAACCGTGCTGGTTGCCAACATCAATGCCGACGCAATCGCGGTCAACAGGATCCACCAGAGCTTGACCTTCGCCCGCGGCACTTCCGTATCTGCCGGACTGGCTGGCCCGGTATCCGGATTCTTCGCCGGCCATTCCCGCAAACCCCAAACCTGGCGACCACTCCAAACCAGCGACAATACATAGGCCACAAATGCGACACTCCACCATCGGGTCTGCGTGGAAAGTCCCAACGTAAACTCGATCACCAGCGGGTATCCCAACAGACCCGCCAGCGACCCGACATTCGACAATGCGTACATCCGGTAGGGACTGGAATGGGGGTGGGAAGCCGACTGCCACGACTGCAACAACGGACTGGTCGCCGACAACAGCACAAACGGAGCACCGACCGACAGCAACAGTAGCCAGGCAACCTGCCACGACAGGCTCTGGTCCGGGTCAATCTGCGTCCCCGATGGCAACGCCAGGGGCAACAGAAAAGCCGACGCGATCAAAAACCCGCTGTGAACCAGCATCCCCGTCCGGGGCGACAAGAACAGCCTAAGCAAATGGGCCCAGCAATACCCGGCCAGCAATAGAGTCTGAAACATCAGCACGCTGGTTGTCCAGACGATAGCCACTCCGCCAAACGATGGCAGCATCAAACGCCCCATCAGCGGCTGGACCACAAACAGCAAAAACGCCCCAAGAAAAATCGTTACACAATAACCCAACATCAACCGTTCCTGCTCCGTATGTTATTCACTCCAATCCCGCCCTTTCCCTTCCGGTTTCCCTTCACCGGCGGCAAAGGTCATAATGTGACCTGGCCAGCCATCGCCGACTACTCCATCCGGTTTAACCCGCCTCCGATCCATGCAAAACGCCGATATCGCTGAACGCCTGACCGAACTGGCGGACCTGCTGGAAATCAAAGGCGAGTCGGGATTCAAATTGCGGGCGTACCGCAACGCAGCCCAGGCGATCGAAGACCTGCCTGTCCAGCTGGCCGACGAAATTGCCGCCGGAAATGACCTGACGAAAATCGACGGAATCGGAAAAAGCGTCGCGGAGAAATGTCACGAACTGGTCTCGACTGGCCGGATGAAAAAGCTGGACGAAGTCCTCGAGGAAATTCCCCGATCGGTTCTGGACCTGGCCCGGGTCCCCAAAGTCGGTCCCAAAAAAGCCGCTGCCCTCTTCCGTGAGCTCGGCATTGCCACGCTGGAACAGTTGAAATCCGCCTGTGAGACCCACCGGGTCCAGGAACTCGACGGCTTTGGCGAGAAAACCGAACAGGCAATCCTGAAGGGAATCGGACAGATCGCCGAAAACAGTCGCCGGCTCCTCTGGGCACAGGCCGATGCAGTCGCCCAGGACCTGCTCGCACACATGAAAGAGTGCCCCGCGATTTCGCAAATCGAACTGGCCGGCAGCTATCGCCGCGGCAAGGAAACAGTTGGTGACCTGGATCTGCTGGTCGTTGCCGAAGCGGCCGATGAAGTGATGGACCATTTTGGGAAATGGAAGCAGTTCGAATCGCTGACCGGACGAGGGCCAACCAAAATGTCGATCCGGACGGGCAAGGGTCTGCAAGTCGATTTGCGGGTCGTCCCGGCCGAATCGTTTGGAGCTGCATTGCAATATTTTACGGGGAGCAAGGAGCACAATGTCGAAGTCCGCAAGCTGGCCAAAAAGCGCGGACTGAAAATCAATGAGTACGGCGTGTTCGATGAAGCGGACCAGCCGACGGCCGGAGCTGGTGTTTCCGAAGAAGCGTTCTACAACGCGGTAGGATTAAAGGTCATGCCCCCGGAACTTCGCGAAAACCGCCGTGAAATCGAGTGGGCCGCGACCGGCGATTTCCCCGACCTGGTTACCGTTGCATCGATCCAGGGTGACCTGCACATGCACACCACCGCAACCGACGGACGCAATTCCATCGAAGAGATGGCCGACGCCGCGCGAAAGCGGGGTTTGAAATACATCGCCATCACCGATCACTCCAAACGGGTCACCATGGCCCGGGGACTCGATTCCGAACGATTGCTCGCCCAATGGAAAGAAATCGACCGGATCAACCGCGAGGCTGACGACGGCTTTTTGATTCTCAAGGGAATCGAATGCGATATTCTGGAAGCAGGCGGAATGGACCTGCCAGATGAAACGCTGGCCCAGGCCGATTGGGTGATCGCCAGCTTGCATTACGGACAAACCCAGTCACGCGATCAGATCACCGACAGGATCGTCGGCGCCTTGCAAAACCCCAACGTCTGGATCGTTGCACATCCCACCGGCAGGTTGATTGGCCGGCGCGGCGGTTACGAGATCGATATGGGCGCCGTTTTTCAGGCGGCATCCGAGCACCGCAAATTCCTCGAGCTGAACGCAAATCCCAGCCGCCTCGACTTGGACGACGTCAACCTGATGGCCGCGCGGCTGCACAATATTCCGATTGTGATCAGCACCGACGCGCATCAAACCGAGGGTCTGGACGATCTCCGTTACGGCATCCTCCAGGCCCGTCGCGCCGCGCTGACCCCTGCCGACATCGCCAACACCCGCCCCTGGCCCGACCTGAAAAAACTGGCCGGCCGCGTTTGACTGCAAAAAACCAACCCAATCATCATCCCGCACCTTGCCAACTGATTGCCGCCGCAAAACCGGTCCGGTAAAATACCGTTCGCACATCGGGGCGTGGCTCAGCCTGGTAGAGCGCTGCGTTCGGGACGCAGAGGTCGCAAGTTCAAATCTTGTCGCCCCGACTATTTTCAGAAAGGAGCCCTTCGGCGAGAACGTCGAAGGGCTTTCTCATTGTGGGGACGAGAGTTACGTCGTCGAGTCGGCAGTTCAAAAACACGATTTCGAGCATTCGACGCTTTGCAGTGTAGTCGGCGGTAAGCCATTGCTGCCGCAGGGTTTGCGAAAGTTCAAAAACTTTCGCCGCCAACTCCGCATTTTCATCGTGGGAGCGGTCCAGCACGTCCAGTTGTAGCTTGATCGAGGAGAGCCGGTCACGCATTTCCGTATGCTTGCGGGCGAACGACTCCTGGTCGATGTCTTCCGACAGACGCATGTTGAGCAGGCGATCCTGCTGGGCAACGATCAGCGTTTCCTGACGCTGTAGCTCGGCCCGTTGAGCGCGGGAATCGGCCTGGGCGTCCCGCGTCTGCGACGCCAGCACCAAACGGAACCAGTCGCGGACCTTCTCGTCTTCCACCCGCATCTTGTCGAAGACGGCCAGCACCTGCCCGTCAATGTCG
>Ga0163150_10001927_pt1 | contig 33575 bp, 26 predicted proteins | sample OliLakLV19P2IB_FD_148628 | JGI IMG/M metagenome (GOLD analysis project Ga0163150, IMG submission 148628) | Freshwater microbial mat bacterial communities from Lake Vanda, McMurdo Dry Valleys, Antarctica - Oligotrophic Lake LV.19.P2.IB | ecosystem: Environmental > Aquatic > Freshwater > Lake >...
TTCTTTTCTGGTCCACAAACTGATATTCTGTTAATGGAACATATGCAGTTCCTTTTACCACCATGTTCCAAATGATTACTGCAAGTTTACGAGCAGTTGCTGATATTGCAGATACCCTTCCTTTTCTGTGTGATATTCTTGCAAAGAAATTGGATAGTGCCGTATCTTTTAAATTGCCGATTGCATTGGCGGCATTTCGGAGTGCAATTTTAAGTCGATTACTTCCTTTTGGTATTTTCCTGCGATGTTTGCAAGAAAGTTTGTTCAAGGCGATTTACATTCATTGCGGTGTCCTGACAAGTTTATACGATATGCACTGTCGAGTGCGGGGGCTTGCAAACTCTTTTTATTTTTTGTGTGTTGGTTTGTATGGTTGAAAAAAAATAAAATGTGCTTGCAAATGCGTTAGCTATATTTGCAGATAGTTTGTCATTCCTGTTTTAATTCTAAATTTAAAATGCGGGATAGCTCTTTTATAAGAAGTGAAAAATCAGGTGGCTTGGTCAAAAAATGTTTTGCTCCCATTTTTATCGTGCGTTCTTTTTCGGATTCAATTTTTGATGTGCTGTAAATAACAACAGGTATTTTTTTAAAATGATTTTCTTTTTTTATTTCCGCGAGGCATTCGTAACCATTCATTTTTGGCATGTTGAGGTCGAGAAAAATAATATCGGGTGCAGGTGATTTTGTACGGAGTGAAAGCAGCGCTTCTAATCCGCTGTTGACAACATGACATTGAATGGAATGGTCTATTTCTTTTATAGCAGCTATAAAAAGCATTTGGTCGTCTGAATCATCATCTGCCAATAGAATGTTTGGTGATTTCATAATTTTGTTTAGTTACTTAAAGGCAAATAAAGGTGAAAAGTTGCTCCCTTGTCGGGTTCACTTTCTGCAATTATAATTCCGCTGTGGTTCTGCATTATTTTTTTGCAGATGGCAAGTCCGATTCCTGTGCCGCTGTATTCATTTTTTCCGTGAAGTCTCTGGAAGAGCTCAAATATTTTTGTTGCATACTGCGGTTCAAATCCGATTCCGTTATCGGCAATGCTTATTTTCCAAAACTGGTCTGCCTTTGAATCAACTTCTGCCTTTAATGCTGATGCATAAACTTTAACAGCATTAATTTTAATAACAGGATTTACATTTTCTTTCCTGTATTTAATTGCATTTGAAATAATGTTGGTAATAAGTTGTTGAAATTGCAATGGAATAATATTTACTATCGGTAATGCTGATGACTCAATAACTACATTGTTTTGTTCTATCAGTTCCTGCAAATTTTCTTTTGTTTCCTCAATTACATTGGTCAGGTTGGTAGGAATAAATATTTTTTCGTTTACGTTGGTGCGCGAATAACTAAGCAATGCATCAATAAGGTTTTGCATTCTTGCTGCGGATCTACTGATGCGCGAAAAATAATCTTTGCTTGTTGGTGATATAGTTTCGCCTTCCTGCTGCAGGATGTAGCTTGCCAATGTCTGAATTTTACGAAGCGGTTCTTGTAAATCGTGAGAGGCAGAATAAGAGAACGATGCAAGCTCTATATTTGAACGCTCTAATTCATTGTTTTTATCTTCTAATATTTTTTCCTGATTTTTCTTCTCGGTAAGGTCGGTTACAATTATTCCGATAGTTGGCAATTGCGGATAAAGAGAGGTGAGAGAAATATAAACGGGAATAATTTTGGTTGCTGCAATGAGATTGATTTCCCCTTTGCTTTGACCTCCAAGAGCTTTTATGAAAAGAGAATTAAATGTTGCGATTGATTGGGGATCAATAAAATCATGGAATGAAGCACCGATTACTTTTTCATACGATAAGCCAAGCAATTCATGAAAATATTTATTGCTGTAAACGATCAATCCTTCCTCGGTAACATTGATTGCGCCTTCGCTGAAATTTTCTACTAAAACCCGATAGGCATAATCCCCGCTATGAAGTGTAAAAACTTCCGTCTTGTTTTCACTTCTTATTGCGAAAGCATCAACCTCACCTGCTTTAATAGCGTCTATCAGTTGCTCTGCTTCGGCAAGCCGGTTTTCAAGGTCTTCAATTCTTTTAAGGTTATTTGTTTCCGGTTGAGTTTTCATTATCTTTCTTTAAATGTTATGCTCAATCCTTTAATTACTTTTTCTGTATCGGCAAAAGTTCCGATTAAAACTTTTCGTGGCAGCGGTAAACTTTTAATGAGGGAGGGGCTGAAAACAATTTGCTGTTCTGATGCAAGTTTAGGGTTTTTATACAGGTCAATTATTTCCAATTCAAAAGCATCGTGCAAATGTTCATCGCACAACCTTTTTATGTTTTCAATGGCTTCCATTGATTTTAAAGACATACCTGAAACATACAATTGCAGTATAATTTTATCTTCAACTATGAATTTCAGTCTATCTTTATCGCGCATTGAAAATTATTTTTGAGTAGTTATTGTGCGGATATTTAATCCAACAAGCACCCGTTCTTCATTGGAAAGGTCGCCAATAATTTTTCTTATAGGTTCAGGCACTTTTCTTACCAATGTGGGGATGGCAAATATCTGGTCGCCTTCGGCAAGCTGTGGATTTTTGAGCAGGTCAATTACTTCCAATGAATATTGTCCATCAAGATGTTCTTTGCAATATTTTGTAATATTTTTTATTGCAAGAATGGATTTTGGCGTTTGCCCCGCTACATACAATCTCAACTCATATTGTTGTTCTTTTGCCATACTATTGCTTTATTTATCCAAGTGAATTTTTATTTACTTTTTTATCTGCTTTGTTTGCATTGGGTATCTCAATTCCCTTGTCTGTAATTATAAAATTATTAACTTCATTGGAGTGACCCATACCTCTTGATTTTACTACTATCAAATTTCGTACCTTGTCCGCTCCGTGTTCCGCGTTGCGTAATTTTATCCACGTATCAGCAAGGGAAGAAATAGTATCTTCTGTAAAGTCATTCAATTCATTGCGGCTAACATGTTTAAGAGAAGTAAACAGCGCACTTATTCCGTTTCCTTTCAGCATGTCCATTAATCGCACCAGCATGGCACGCACCTCGCTTGATGAACCAACGGTTACTAAGCTGCTGATGGGGTCAACAATAACGGTGAGCGGTTTAAATTCCTTTATCAGCTTATGCAATAATAAAAGGTGCATTTCAAGACCCTGTAAGGATGGCCGGGAGGAATGTATGTGAAGCAGTTTTGATTTTACATACTGCCCGAGATTTATATCCAGCGATTTCATATTGCGGATAAGTTGTGCAGGAGACTCTTCAAATGAAAAATATAGTACAGGCTCTTTACGCCTGCAACTGCTCAAAGCAAAATAAGATGCAAGAATTGTTTTTGCCGTACCTGCCGAACCTGTGATAAGTGTGCTGCTTCCCCTGAAAATTCCTTTGCCTTCAAATAATTTATCTAAGGCAGGAAGTCCGGTGGAAATTATATCTGCTGAAACACTGTGTTCTAATTTGAGTGAAGTAATGGGCAATACTGAAATTCCATCTTCATCAATGAGGAAGGGATATTCATTGGAGCCGTGCGTGGAGCCGCGATATTTTACAATGCGTAACCTGCGCGTGGCAATCTGGTCAATAACGCGGAAGTCAAGAAGTATAACGCAATCGGAAACATATTCTTCCAATCCCTGCCGTGTTAATGATTTTTCTCCTCGTTCACCTGTAATAATTGCGGTTACACCTTTTACTTTCAACCACTGAAACAACCTGCGCAACTCCGCTCTCAATAAACCGGTGTCGGTAAGCCCTCCGAATAAAGATTCGATGGTGTCGAGCACTACGCGCTTTGCACCAATGCTGTCAATGGCATGATTGAGTCGAACAAACAATCCTTCCAAATCGTACTCGCCTGTTTCTTCTATCTCCGACCGTTCAATGCGTACATGGTCAATCCGTAATTTATTTTGTGCAATCAATTTGTCCAAATCAAATCCAAGTGACTTTACATTTTGTGAAAGGTCTTTAGCGCTTTCTTCAAAACTCATAAACACGCCCGGTTCGTTATCTTCCATAATTCCTTTTACAATAAACTGCATGCCAAGTAAAGTTTTTCCGCAACCTGCGCTTCCGCAAATAAGCGTAGATCTGCCTGTGGGAAAACCTCCCCCTGTAATTTCGTCCAGCCCGTCAATGCCTGTTCGAGTTTTCGGGAGTATATTCTTTTTGTTAAATTTCATTGGAGACAAAAGTATTTATTAAAAAAATAAAATCAAAATGAAGCGGAATGTGTGTTACTTGCAGTAGGTGGAGGCAAAATAAAATGTGAAGTATCGAAGGGTCGGGCTGTGCGGTTGGGTTGATTCTCTTTTTATTTTGCGAAAGAATAGCCAAACGGCTTTGCCGCATTTCGGAGCGATACAGTTTCTAGGTAGCAGACGGTTTAATCGGAGCAAAAGAGTGGTGTACAAAATCTTTATATACGCTACTATTGCGCATATATTCCATTGTCTCGATCAAATTTAAGTAATTTTGAGCATATCTAAAAGGACTTAGCATGCGATATTTATGGACCGCCTTTGGCGTTGGTAAGATGGGTGTAGATTTGAATAGTTTTAAGAGAATGATGGCCTAGTGCTCCTTGTATAGTCCTGAGGGCAACACCAGTTTCAAAGTAAATGTGTGGCAGCCGAAGGCGTATGAATGTCTTAATGTATGTGCGGTGGCATAGGCATCTATTTTTGCTTTTTCAATAGATAGGTGAAATCTAGCTCGGATACTGCGTACGCTGTATTGACCGCCTTCCTGGCCTTCATCCCGCTTGAGTCGGGACCAATATTGTATAGGATGTAAAGATAGATCAGCAGTAAGTAAATTATTTATATTTGGTTTATCAGGTAAATAAATTTATCTGTCTTTTTTCTCATTACCGGCGTTTACAAACAACCTGTTTTGTTGAAAATCCACATCTACTTTCCTAAGGTGTACAACTTCACATATGCGCAGGCCGCAGGCATTTATCATACTTAGGATAGCCTTGTGTTTGACATTGGAACAGAATTTAAAAGAAAGTAGCTGTTTAATATAATACTTGTAGTGTGAAAAGTGCAAAACCTGAATTTAAAATAAGATGATACCCGCCCTGCTTTTAATTTGAGTTTTATCTGCTTGCTGTGGCGCTAGGGCAGTAAAGTTGAAATCAAAGGTTTAAGGTTCTATGAAAGAATTGAGTAGATATTATTAATGTCACCTTCCAGGGGGATTCTCTCACCTTAAGGTGAAGACATTAGTTTTAATAAAATTGCGTATCCCCACGACGGCAGCGAAACGCAGCGAACACGGAGAGCAGCAAAGCCGCAGCGACATGGTGTTGTTACAACCTCAATCCGATTTTTCGTATCTCGTTTTGCTCGCCGCCTTCTTCTCTCGCCGCCTTCTTCTCTCGCCTCGCTTCTCTTACTCTGGGAAATAGGACAAATTATATTTAGAGTCAACCTGACACTGGGCTGGAATGACAATATTAAATACAGATACCCTGCCCGGATATGCAATTAAAGTTTCAAACCAATGTAAAAGGCATCCTTCTCGTTTTTTCATTGAGTTTGCCTGTTATGGTTTTTTGTGCGGAATACGATTGCTAATGTAAACTAGTGTCAAGTTAAGCTTGATATGGCGGACAAATTATCCCATAGTGAGCGAAGCGAGCAGTGAGCGAAGCGAGCGGTGAGCGAAGCGAGTGGTGAGCAATGCGAGTGGTGAGCAATGCGAGCGACGACAGCGATAGCGCAACGAATAGCGCAGCGCAGCGTGCAGCGAAGCTGCGAAGTAGGTAGTACAACTCCAATCCGATTTTTCGTCACTTCCCTGTAGTTTTCGCTCGTTGTGCTCATTGTGTCGTAGTAGGAATTGGACAGATTAAACTTAACATAGCACTAGTACATCGAGGGCCTTGATTCGGATATAAAATCCATTGCCATCCTGGATATCCGGTGGGAGAATGTCTGGTACAGAGTTGGAATATTGGAAAGCAGCCCAAGGACCAAATCTGTCCGGCTCACAGGCCTTTACCCGGGAGAGTTCAGACCAATTGGCCGTCCAACGTATGGTGTATAACCCCCGAGATTTGAAAAGGGTGCAAGGATTGGACAAAAGCTGGACGGCCGACAGCAAATTAGTGAGTTATCGAAGATATGGTGCCAGGAAGGGGTGGAGATGGACCGGAGCCCCACGGCTCGCAATTTATTAGAGCAGATCGAAATTTTAAATTCTCCCGGTAAATTTTTGGATTCAATCGCGATTTTAGTTAAATTCATGGTTTTTAACTAAACCTTAAAATTGAATTATGAATACTAAAACTTTAGTAGCTGCCGTATTAGGCGGTTTGGCCTCTTTCTTTGGAGGATGGCTGTTGTATGGAATTTTGCTCAAAAGCACTATGGAATCCATGATGGGTACTGCCACCGGTGTCATGAAGACCGATGCAGAAATGATGACAGCAGGAAACATGATAACGATGTTTTTGGGCAGCCTGGTCATGGGTTATTTGTTGGCTTATATTTTTGGTAAATGGGCCACGATTTCTACAGCTATGGCCGGTGCAGTAGCGGGGGCTACCATCATGGGTCTGGTCGCCCTGGGCTATGATTTGCAGATGTATGCATCGACCAATATCATGCAGTTGCCCATGGTGTTTATTGATACTTTAGTAAACGCTGTATTGGGAGCATTATCCGGTGCGGTAATTGCCTGGTGGCTTGGCCGCAAATAGGGCTGGATCACAAACTTATTTTCAAATTCGAATTTCCGGAAGAAGAAATGACCCCAGCGTCATATTGCTATATATATGCATAAATTTGAATGAATAAAAGCGAGTGCTTCTTCCGGTTATGTTTGTGACAACCCTGTCAAAAAGTTAAAAACAGGACTGGAATTTAATATCCGAATCGAAAAACTTAGCCCCTTGACTACTAATCATTTAAACTGTACCTTGCGTCTTTTGGATTCCATTTACTTACTTGTAATTAATTGCTTATGTCAGGGAGAGACAATTATAGTTTATTGATTGATAAGTTGGATCAATTTATCCGCAAATTCTACATCAATCAGATCATTCGCGGGGCCTTATTTACCGTCGGATCTGTATTGTTATTGTTCCTGGCTTATAACCTCCTGGAGCATGAATTTTATTTCAGCAAAGGGGTGCGTAAAGCATTCTTTTATTCGTTCAATTTATTTAGTCTGGGTGCATTGTGGTATTGGGTAGCGACCCCGCTGATGCACTATTTTAAACTGGGTCAGTTGATTTCCCACGAACAAGCAGCACGCATCATCGGCGACCATTTTGTGGATGTAAAAGACAAGTTGTTGAATATCCTTCAACTCAAATCCCTGATGCAAAATCAGGACCAGGTTCAACTTATTGAAGCCAGTATCCAACAAAAAAGTGCTCAAATCCAATTGGTGCCATTTAAAAATGCCATAGACCTGAATCGCAACCGGAAATACCTTCGATTTGCTTTACCTCCTCTTTTATTGTTATTGGTATTGTTGATCGCCGCTCCGAGTATGATCAAAGACAGTGCCCGGAGAATTATCCGAAATAATGAAGATTTTGAAAAAGCAGCACCATTCCGTTTTGTACTCAGACAGGAAAATCCGGCGGTAGTCCAGTTTGGTAACTATAATCTGGAAATGGAAGTGGACGGTTCGATACTGCCTGCCGAAGTTTTTATCGAAGTGGACCAGTATCCATACCGGATGACCAAGGTGGATGCCAGTCACTATACCTATACTTTTAACAACGTCCAGAAAAACACGGACTTTGCGATGTTCAGCGGAGAAATAAAATCTAAACCGTATGAGCTTTCCGTATTAAAAAAACCCAATCTTAGTAATTTTTCCATCAGGATGGATTACCCCGCCTACACAGGTCGCAAAAATGAAACGGTACAAAACATAGGTGACCTGTTGGTGCCTCAGGGTACCCGGTTGTCCTGGCAGATCGATGCCGAATACACCGACAAAATTGAAATGGCCTTTGGTACCGGAGCCCCTAAAACCATCTCCCATACCGGCGACCAGTATTTTACTTATCAACACCGCGCCGTTCTGGATCAGTCGTATAAAATTTATATTTCCAATGCCGCTATACCGGATCCCGATTCTGTTCAATACCATTTGAGGGTCATATCCGATCAATACCCGACGATTCAATTACAACAATTTGCGGACAGCACCGAAAACCGGTTGATCTACTTTGCCGGCAACGGATCGGATGATTATGGTTTGTCAAAATTAAATTTTAATTATTCGATCATTCATCCCGATGGCAAACAAGAACATGCACCACCCTTGCCGATTTCGATATCCAATAGCAATAAAACAGCTTATCAATATGAATGGGACAGCCGGAGTATCGCGCTCAAACCCGGTGACCAACTCAGTTATTATTTTGAAATTTTTGACAACGATGCCATACATGGGACCAAGTCGACGAAATCCAATGTGCTGACTCTGCGTATGCCTTCCAAAGAAGAACTGGAAAACAAAAACAGCAAAAACAATGACGCCATCCGGGATGAACTCAAAGATGCATTGCAGAAAAGCCGCAGCATCCAGGAACAAATGAATCAGTTGAGAGAAAAAATGATTCAGGAAAAAAAGGCCAACTGGCAGGATAAAAAAGAACTGGAGAAGTTACTGGAGAAACAAAAGGAGATCCAGAAGATGATTGACGATGCCAGGAAAAAGTTTGAAGAAAACGTAAAAAACCAGGAACAGTTTGAAGAGACACAGGACCGAATTCTGGAAAAACAAGAACAAATTCAAAAAATGTTTGAACAACTGCAGGATCCAAAAATGCAGGAGTTGATGGATAAAATTCAGGAATTGCTCCAGCAAATGGAAAAAGAGCAGACCCTTCCAATGATGGAAGAAATGAATATGGAAAATAAAGAGATGGAAAAAGAACTGGACCGGATGATGGAGTTGTTTAAAACGCTGGAGGTAGAACATGAGATGCAAAGAGCCATCGATAAATTAAAAGAAATGGCCAAGCAGGAAGAACAACTCAGCGAACAAACCAAAAAACTGGATCAGGAAGAAAAAGAAAATATAAAACAAAACGAAAAAGACCTAAAGGAGCAACAAGAGAAGGATCAGCAAAATAAAGATTCTAAGAATAAAGAAGAGCAGAATAAGGATCAACAGAACAAAGAGCAGCAGAACAAGGATCAACAAAACAAGGATCAACAACCGGGAGATCAAAAACAAGAGGATAAAAAATCCGCTGAAGATTTGAAAAAGGAGCAGAAAGAGTTGAATGAAAAAATGGAAAAGCTCCAGAAGGAATTAAAGGAACTTGAAAAGAAAAATGAGGACCTGGAACGTCCCAAACAAATGGGCGAGCCCCAGGAAAAAACGGATGAAATAAAACAGGAGATGGAAAACAGTTCCAAACAAATGGAACAAAAACAAAACAATAAAGCATCCAAATCTCAAAAATCCGCAGCTGAAAAAATGAAAGACATGGCCCAATCCATGGAAAATCAAATGCAACAGCAAGAAGAAGAACAAGCGGAAGAAGATATCAAGGCCCTCCGCCAATTGTTGGAAAACCTGGTCAGTCTTTCCTTTGACCAGGAAGGATTAATCAAAGAAGTCAACACCACCATGTTGAATACACCGCACTATACGGAACTGATGCAATCCCAATTTAAACTTAAAGATGATTTTGGTCTTATAGAAGATAGTCTGCAGGCATTAAGTAAACGGGTCTTTCAACTCGAATCTTTTGTGACTGAAAAAGTGAATGAGATCAAAATTCAAATGGCCAGTGCGATTGATGAACTGGAAGAACGCAACAAAGCCAAAGCCGGTGACCATCAACAGCGGACCATGAAAAATGTCAATGACCTGGCTCTAATGCTTTCTGAATCGATGGAAGATATGCAAGCACAGATGTCGGGTGCTGCCTGCGCCAATCCTAAAAAGTCAGGCAAGGGCGAGGGCCAGAAACCGATGGATAAAATCACAGAAGGCCAGAAAGGGATGAAAGAACAACTCGAACAAATGAAAAAAGCCATGGAGCAGGGGAAAGGTGCAGGCAGTCAGGAATTTGCCAAAGCCGCTGCCCGGCAGGCTGCATTGCGAGAGGCTCTGAAGGAATTGCAAAAAGAAAAACAACAACGCGGTGAAAACGGCCAGGAATTGCAGAAAGCAATTGAAGGAATGGATAAAACAGAAACAGAACTGGTCAATAAAAAATTGACCAATGAAATGATGCAACGTCAAAATGAAATCCTGACGCGGTTGCTGGAAGCAGAAAATGCCGAAAGGGAAAGAAAACAGGATGAAAAAAGAAAATCCGAAACGGCGCAGGAATTGGAACGAAAATTGCCTCCATCCATGCAGGAGTATTTGAAAAAACGCGAAGCAGAGATCGATTTGTATAAAACCGTATCCCCAGACGTAAAACCTTATTATCGAACTCTGATCGAAGAGTATATGAAATCTCTCCGGACAGAAAATGGAAATACAAATAACCAGTGACCTCCATACTTCAGTTTTAATGAATAAGTATTGGCGGTTTCCTTCTTCACCGGGATGTATCTCGGAAATAGAACGACTAGTCGAGTTGCTTGCTGAAAAGTATCATATTTCAGAAGATAAGTATCCCAACATCCTGATCAGCCTGACAGAAGCTGTAAATAATGCGGTGATCCATGGCAACCACTGTGATGAATGTAAATGTGTACATGTCGAAGTGGAGGAATATCAACGCGGGCTGACCGTAATTGTGCGGGATGAAGGGTGTGGTTTTAACCCGGAAAATGTCCAGGATCCGACCCTCCCGGAAAATATTGCCAAATCCGGAGGAAGGGGGATATTTTTAATCCACCAACTCTGTGACCGGGTCCGGTATGATGCCAATGGCACAGCTGTCAAAATGAGCTTTGATTTTTAGAACCAGGGTATTTCCTCGCCATGACCGCATCTATTGTACGGAAGTTTTGAATGATTCGCTTCCATTATAAATATCCGGCATTCAGGGTCCGTTCGGCTCAGAAAATCAAATCCTGGCTCCAGGCTGCAGCAAGAAAAGAAAAAAGAAGTATTAAATACCTGGATTATATTTTCGTAACCGACGAAGAAATATTACAGCTTAACCGACAATCTCTCGACCACGACTATTATACGGATATCCTCACTTTTCCCGCTTCGTATCAACCCATTATCGGAGAAATCTATATCAGTATAGACCGTATAAAAGAGCAGGCCGTACAATATAAAATAGCTCCTGGACAAGAACTCCGGCGGATCATGGTCCATGGCCTCTTGCACCTTTGTGAGTATGACGACCGGACCGTCCATCTTAAACAAAAAATGACAAAAAGAGAGGATCTGCATTTAGCCAATTTCCTGTGAACTAAGAGTAGTTGTCCTCCAGAAATGGAAGGGATTAATTCCTGGGAATTTTAACCTATTTTTATTTGGACAAAGTCTAATTAAATTTAATTTTGCTTAAATTTTAAATTTAGACTGATGTATCTAGTTAAAAAAATCCTGGTTTTGATGCTGGGGTGTTGGATTGTTGGGGTGATGCCGGCTTGTAAAAACGGTGGAGAACAACCTTGGTCAATCGATGAAAAAGACAAAACCATTGCCGTGGTCCTGGTCAATCATGGCTCCCGATCGGCAACCTGGAGGGGCGCTCTCAACGACCTGGAATCTAAGATTAAAGATTCAATACTGATGATTCCGGGGGTGACCATGGTAAAAACCGCTTTTATGGAATATACCGAGCCTTCCCTGGCCACCCAATTAAAAGTATGTGACAGCATGGGCGTGTCGGATATCATTATCGTCCCTGTATTTTTAACGGTCAGCACCCACTCTTTTGATGATATACCAACCATCATTGGCCAAAAGGAGGACCCTCAATCTAAAGAAAGCCTGGAACTTGAAAAAATACAACGATATACTCCAAAAGCAAATACCCACCTCACCCCTTTGCTGGATTTTTCAGGCATCATGAAACAAAATATAGCCAGGAGGTCCAGGGCTTTATCCCAACATCCCGAAAAAGAAGGATTGACCCTCATTGGGTACGGTGATGCTACCTATGATAAAGAATGGTCATCCCTGTTTGAAGACATCGCCGAATATGTCAAACAACAAAACGGAATCGATACATACTCCTATGGATGGTGCGGTCATTTGGTACATTATAATCCGGACAGCACCGCTCAGGCTATTGAACGGGTATTAAAAACAAAAGAAAAAGCCCTGGTAATACCCGTGTTGCTCGCCCACGATGAAATGTTTCAGGTTAAAATCATTGGGGATGGAATCCATAAAATCCAGAATCATGAAGCAAGGGTGGCCTATCAGCCGGATGCCATATTGCCCGATCCTGCTGTGGAAGCCTGGATCAAAACCATCACACGCGAGTTTGCCGATAAAATCGCTAAGACAGCCCAGGTTCAATAAACGGATTCATGAAATTCAGGAAAGCCAACCGGGCCGTGCACCGGGACGTCGGTTATTTTTGTTCAGCCTTAATCCTGGCTTATTGTATTTCCGGTATAGCTTTAAATCATGTCGACGACTGGAACCCTGATTTTATTATCCATAGGGATACTATCCGGTTTGAACAAAACTGGCAAAAGGATCAAATCCAACCAGAAGATATTTTAAACCTGTCAGGGAAGGCTGGCCATAAATCGTATAAAGTGTATGATTTCCCTACCCCCGACCAGGTTAAGATTTATTTTGACCAGGCTTCCTTACATGTTTATCTGGATCAAAAATGGGGCCTGTATGAACATATCCGCCGAAGGCCTTTATTTTATCAAACCAATGTGTTACATCGTAACAGTGTGCAGGGATGGAAATGGGCTTCCGATATTTTTGCTATTTTATTGATTACCCTCAACCTGACCGGTGTCATCTTACTTAAAGGCAAATATGGAATCAGTGGGAGGGGAAAATGGTTTATCCTCCTCGGATTGATACCTCCCCTGGTGGTATTGTTTATCCAATCCCTTTAATTTCGGATACCTATTTTTTACCTTTAGACGATGAGGGTAATCCGGACCGCACCTGGTGCAGCAATTCTTTTATCTGTTGTATTGATTTTTCTTCTGAGTTGCGGAATCAAAATTCCAGTTGAACAAGGAGACTTCAAAGAAAGCCATTTAGTTGAACTCATCCGCTTGGATTCTACCATTAAATTAGATATCCGGTATGCTACTTCCAACAATCTGGTTGGCCGGCCGGTTTATACTGAAGCCAGGGCGTTTTTACAACATGACGCGGCCCTGGCCCTCATGAGTGTCAATCAGGCTTTGAGACCGTCGGGATTGGGTGTTTTGGTGTTTGATGGTTACCGGCCCTGGTCTGTGACTAAGTTATTTTGGGACATTACCAGTAAAAAAAACAAACAATTTGTTGCTGATCCCCGCAAAGGTTCAAAACACAACAGGGGTTGTGCTGTTGACCTGAGTTTGTTTGATTTGAACACCGGTAAAGAAATTGAAATGACCGGGGCCTATGATGAGATGACAGAACGATCTTACCCGGATTATAAAGGCGGTACGGAAACACAAAGGGCTATGCGGGACCTGCTCCGAAAATATATGGAGGCTGCCGGATTTCAGGTCTATGAATTTGAATGGTGGCATTTTGATTATAAGGACTGGCAGAAATACCGCATTGGAAATATACCATTTGACCAGATCAGATAGACTACAGATAAAACTCATCGATTAAGGCTGGATCAGAGTCGAAACCTGGATCTTATTTTCATCGAATATCCAACCATATCAATATTGTTATACTAATGTGCTAATTTATCATAAAACACCCTACAATATTATACTTCTTTTAGATAGAATAATGTTAGGTATATTTAGATATAAATATTTGATATACAGAAATATATATAGATAATAATTATTATTGTGGATAAATCTTTGTTAACTTGTTCATTTTGTGAAGGTTATTTATTAATATTGTTCAAGTATTTATATCAAAATTGTTATAAATATATCAAAACTGTTAACCTCTAAAATTTTACCCTTATGGCTGAATTGTTCAGGGAGATCACGCCGTTGACCCAATACGATTGTTTCCTCGTTTTTGAGCGGTATAAAAAAGACTTTGACTTTCCTATCCACACCCACGATGAAATTGAATTGAATTTTATTTTTAATGGGGCCGGGGTATTAAGGGTGGTCGGTGACCACTCGGAGGAAATAACCGATCTGGAACTGGTATTGGTTGGCAGCAAACTGCCCCATTGCTGGATGACCCACAATTACAATTATACCAAAGAAAAAGGGGAGATGTTTGAAATCACTATTCAGTTTCACAAAGACTTGCTGGATGAGAAATTTTTGAGGCGCAACCAACTTATCTTTATTAAAAGCCTGTTGGAAAAAGCAGGCCGGGGTATCAATTTCCCACGCGAAACCATTGTTCAATTAGAGCCCCGCATCCGCAAATTATCCAAACTCAGCGGTTTCGATTCTGTCCTCGAATTGTATTCCATCCTGCATGATCTGTCTTTGACGCGAGGTATCCAGTTGTTGTCCAACGAATCCTTTGCCGAAGAAAAACCAACTTTTATCAATCGAAGGGTAGAACTGGTTTATGATTATATCCGATCGAACTACCATAAATCCATCACACTCGGTGAGATATCCAAGATGGTGGGCATGACAGAGGTTTCCTTCAGCCGGTTTTTTAAAAAGACCACCTGCAAGACCTTTGTCGACAGCATCAATGACATCCGGTTGGGCAATGCATCCCGTATGCTCATGGACTCCAGTTATTCCATTTCTGAAATTGCATTTAAATGTGGTTTCAAAAACCAATCGTATTTTAATCGCTTGTTTAAAGAAAAGAAAGGGGAAACGCCCAAAGAGTTCAGAGAAAGGTATGCGGGGACGAGGATGTTTATTTGAAAGAGGTAGCAGGTAGGAGGTGAGAGAAGAGGTTTCAGCGATCAGCGATCAGCGATCAGCGTAATTCGGAATTCTTCATTCGAAATTCTTCATTGCTCATTGTTCATTGTTCATTGCTCATTGTTCATTACCTCCCGCAATGCACCAATAAAATACTGATATCGCTCGGTGTGATTCCGCTGATCCTGCTGGCCTGGCCAATAGTGCGAGGTCTATGTTTACTTAATTTTTCCCTGGCTTCGGCGGATAAACTCTGAATGGATTTGTAATTAAAATTATCAATTAATCGCATTTCCTCCAGCCGGTTCATTTTTTCTACCAGGTCGTGTTCACGAGCGAGGTATCCTTCATATTTGATATCTATTTCTGCTAATTCAATCGACTCATCTTCAAATGGACTTAAAATTTCCTGAATTAACGGGACATTTTTTTTGAGTTCCATCAACGATATTTCCGGTCTCAGGAGGATGGTTAATAGTTTGGCTTTCTGAGGCATCAACGCACTGCCGATCGAGGAGAAATAAATATTCATTTGATCCGGGCCTACAGAAATCGATTTGACCAATGCTTCAATAGATGAAGACTGGCCTTTCTTGATTTTTACTTTTTCTAAACGGAGATCACTTCCTTGTATTCCGATAGCATGAGCCAGAGGGGTGAGCCTAAGATCGGCATTGTCCTGTCGAAGCAACATCCGATATTCCGCTCGTGAAGTGAACATACGATAAGGTTCATTGGTGCCCTTGTTGACCAAATCATCCACCAATACCCCGATATAAGCTTCTGAGCGTTTGAGAATAAAAGGATCTTTTTCGGCAATAGCCAGGTGTGCATTTATACCGGCCATTAATCCCTGACAAGCGGCCTCTTCATATCCGGTAGTTCCATTGATTTGACCTGCAAAAAACAAATTTTTAATCAAATGGGTTTCCAGGCTTAAGGATAATTGGGTGGGTGGAAAATAATCGTATTCAATGGCATATCCCGGCCTGAACATTTTTACATCTTCAAAACCCTCAATTTTTTTCAACGCTTTAAACTGGACTTCTTCGGGTAAAGAGGAAGAGAATCCATTGACATAAATTTCACAGGTATCCCAGCCTTCGGGTTCGATAAACAACTGGTGCCTTTCTTTATCAGCAAACCGGTTGATCTTGTCTTCAATAGACGGACAATAACGAGGGCCCAATCCCTGTATGCGCCCAGCAAACATCGGACTTTGCGCAAATCCAGTCTTAAGCGTATCATGTACTTCCTGGTTGGTATAGGTAATATGGCAGGGCAATTGTTTTTTTAAAGCAGGGGTATCCGTATACGAGAATTTACCTGCCGGCTCATCCCCATGCTGGATTTCCATTCTGTCGTAATGCAGGCTGCGCCCGTCTATCCGCGGAGGGGTGCCTGTTTTCATCCGGCCGCTCTCAAAGCCGAGGGAGATCAATTGTTCAGTGATTCCATGCGCGGCTTTTTCACCGGCACGGCCTCCGCCAAATTGTTTTTCTCCAATATGGATGATGCCATTCAAAAAGGTACCATTAGTCAAGACTACCGCTTTGGAATTGATTTCCTGCCCCATGGATGTTTGTACTCCTACCACCCGTTGATCTTTAACCAGGATGCCACTGCCCATGTCCTGCCAAAAATCAATATTGGGGTGTGCTTCCAACATGGTACGCCACTTGCGGGCAAATAAAGCGCGATCGCTTTGGGCCCTGGGGCTCCACATGGCAGGGCCTTTGGATCGATTCAACATTCTAAATTGTACCATGGTATGATCGGTGACGATCCCACTGTAACCTCCAATGGCATCGATTTCTCTTACGATCTGTCCTTTGGCCACTCCCCCCATGGCTGGATTGCAGCTCATCTGGGCAATAGTCTGCATATTCATGGTCATCAGCAGGACTTTGGAGCCCATATTGGCAGCCGCTACGGCAGCTTCACAACCCGCATGACCGGCTCCTACTACTATGACATCGTATTGGGGAAACATGATTTTTTTGTGGGCGCAAAGATACACGCAAATTTCAAGCAATAAATCGGTACGCCCTTCCTCCTTCACCTTTCACCTTTCGCCCTTCCTCCTTCACCTTTCACCCTTCGCCCTTCCTCCTAGTCCCTATTTGTACGGTACTATCCTTTCTATACTCCCGTCCAATTTATGAGTCAGGGGAGTCACTTTTATAGTACGCAAATGGGTCTTCCCTCCCGATAATACACTATCGTGGTAAAATAAATACCATTTTCCACGTATATCAATAATAGAGTGGTGGTTGGTCCACCCAATAACCGGATCGAGGATGACCCCTTGATAGGTAAACGGGCCATAAGGGTTGTCTCCGGTGGCATAACAGATAAAATGGGTATCGCCTGTGGAATAAGACATATAATATCTGCCCTGAAATTTATGCATCCAGGCCGCTTCAAAAAACCGTCGTTCATGGTCTTTGCCTTTTATCAGGTTTCCCAAGCTGTCTATGATGTTGACCTCCCTGGGAGCTTCGGCAAATTGCAGCATATCTGTCGTCAGTAGAGCTACCCTGGGCCCCATAGCCGGGCGGTCATCATTGGGTTCTACCCCGGAGGTATCGTATTTCTTGGTTTGCCACCGTTGCAATTGCCCTCCCCAGATCCCGCCGAAATACATGTAAAACGTACTGTCATTGTCTTTGAATACTGCAGGATCAATGCTATAACTACCTTTGATGGGTTGGGGCTCTGCTTTAAACGGACCTGCAGGAAAAATTGAACTTGCTACCCCGATACGAAAAACATCTTTTTTATCCTTGGCAGGGAAATAGAGATAATATTTTCCTTTGTAAAAAGCGGCGTCGGGCGCCCACAATTGTCTGCTGACCCAGGGTATATCTGCCTTGTCAAGGGCAATCCCATGATCAGTGACTACTCCCGCAATACTATCCATAGACAAAATATGATAATCCCTCATATCAAAATGACTGCCCAGGTTATCCTCCTTCACCCCAAAATCATAATCGTGCGACGGATATATGTAAATCCGTCCGGCAAACAAATGAGCCGATGGGTCAGCTGTATAAATCAGGTTGACCAGGGGTTCAGTGATGGCATCGGGTTCCTTTTTATCCGGAACAGAATCCATGGTTTGAGATGCTGTAACCGTTTCTTTTGAACCATTTTTACAGGAAAAGATCATAGCCAACCACAGCAACAAAAACAATAGAATTTTCATGGTAATTTTTAATATTCGCCCTAAATATAATATTGTAATCGGTTTCATTGAAAATTACCAGCTAATACTTCAAGATTTTGGTTAAATCATAGTGCCATGGTAATTTTTGTAACTTTCGTTTCTTACGGAAAACGAAGCACTAAAAAAATCTTTTACAAAGTGCCTTCTTTAAAAATATTGATCATTTCAATTTACTGCAACGTGAGATCCGACCAATTAAATGGACCGTAAAAGCTAAATTCAACAGTTGATTGAGGGATCTGCAGGGATTAGCGATTTTTAAGTTTTAATAAAAGAATTTCTATGAGGGCTATTTGTATATTTTGTTTTTTCACCTGCTGTACCAATTTGGTTGCGCAGGAAAACAATACGTAAAATAGTTAGCTTCGTTTTTTTAAACAGATATAAGGATTTCATTAAAGAACGCCTCTTCTGCCCCCAGTCCTATTTAGAACCTATTGCTGCTGGTGTAGTCTAGGGAGGAGGAGCGATACCCCAAAACAATAATTTATTCGAATTGATAGCGCTGTTTTATAACTTGGGTTTGAGTTAGCGATAAAAAAAATAATTATGATCAGGAGAATATATATCCTTACGTTGTTTTGTTGTGCGGCACTGGTAAACTTTGCGGCCGATTTTAATGTACTGGATTTTGGAGCGGTCAAAAACCAGGTATCCACACCGGGTATTCAGCGTGCCATTGATACTTGTTTTGCTTTAGGTGGCGGACGGGTTGTCATCCCATCAGGTCGTTTTATCAGCGGTGTCCTGATGTTGAAAAGCAGGGTAGAATTGCATCTGGTCTCCGGGGCTGTATTGGAAGCCAGCCTGCATCTGGAAGATTATAAAATTGACGGCCGATCCTATGGCATGATCTATTGCGAAGAAGCTATTCAGGTTTCGATCACCGGTTCCGGCACGATAAAAGCCAACGGTATTTTGTTTTACGAAACCGATAAAAACCACGTGTTTCCTGAATTTGACCGAAAACAAATCCGGCAAAAAGACCAATACATGCCTGAAGGAATATTTACTCCGGATGGCCCCTTAAAACGAAAACCCAGACCCGGAATGACATTGGTATTTTTCCATTGTACGGATGTAAAGCTGACGGGTATCACCATTGAAGACACTCCGGTCTGGGCTATCCGGTTTGGATATTGTGAAGGGGTTTTGGTAGATGGGATTACTATCCTAAACAATCCACTCATACCCAATAGCGATGGGATACACTGCACCGCTTCCCGGAATATCCGCATAACTAATTGTAACATTGTCGCAGGTGATGACGCCATCATCATGACCGGTTTTGACAAAATTGAAAATGTACCGGATTATAATACCGCAGAACAAGCCAGCCATCAGTATGGCAACAAATCCATTTATGCTGAAAATATCAGTGTGACGAATTGCCAACTCAAGTCTACTTCTGCTGGCATCCGCATTGGTTATGGCCAACACCCGATCCGGCGGGGCATATTTTCCAATATCATTATCTACGATTCTCATAGGGGGATAGGCATCTTTGCCCATGATAAATCCGATATTGAAGACTTGATTTTTTCAGACATCATCATTGAAAGCCGACTCTACAATGGACAGTGGTGGGGAAATGGTGAACCGATACACCTTTCCTGTATCTCCAGATTTGAAGGGGTAAAGGCCGGACAAATTAAAAATGTACAATTCAACAACATCACGGCCACCGGTGAGCAGGGCATCCTGGTCTATGGGCTGAAAGAAAGCCAATTGGAAAACATCCAATTTAATAATGTACAACTCCGATTGAAAAAGGGAAAAGAAACATTAACCTATGGAGGCAACTTTGATGTACGACCAGCTACTCCCCCCCATCGGCAGTTATTTGAACACGATATTCCGGGTTTATATGCACAACATGTAAAAGGGCTCAGTATCCGGAATTTTAATCTACAATGGGGTGATGATCTGCCCTCTTTTTTTACCCATGGAATTCAATGTGAAGAAGTAACTGATTTATATATTGATGCATTTAATGGAGGGCCAAATCCAAAAGCAGCAGGGAGTCAAAAAGTGTTTTTGACGAATACGAAGTACAGAAAATAGCAACTAACACGTCACCCTTGACCTTTAACCCTTGCCCTAAAGAATAAAGGGTTAAAGCCGATAATAGGTTTCTCGCAGCGAAGCGAAGACGCAAATTCGCAAAGAATTTAAATTCAAATTTTCAAAAAAACCATTCTACCCAATTTAACCCCTTGACCTTTTAACCTTTTAACCCCTTGAAGTACTATTTACTTGTTTCTCATTATTAATTTAGAAGTTTAATTTATTGAAAGTAATAGCGAGTAGCAGGACTATGGAGCTGATAAAAATGAGGTCAAGAATATGGGGTAAGCCGATCTTAAAGCAGAAGTCGTCAATAACAGCGACGGTTTTTAGCCACCAGGGTTTGTATTCTGGGATTAAGGTTACGTCAGGCTCGATTAGCTGCGCGGCATGACGGCCACTTTCCACAGCTCCCTCAATACTCCAGATGTCAGCGTCTGTCTTAGTATGTGCGCCAGCGAGCAGCAGATTAACGATTGGTGTTGCCTGTGTTGGACGATATGATTGTGTATTTGTTGAGGTGACCCATTTGGGTTGCTTTGGTTTAATCCCCTCAGGTGAAAAAATCCATTCGTGCCAAACTTCAGTCCGTATGATTTTAAATTCTTTAACGCCACGTCCGTTGTTTGCACTCTTGATTAAAAAATTGAGACTTTCACAGCGCATTATTTGTTCTTTTACTTCTTCGATGAATTGCGCTTTGGTACACTTTTCCAGAGGTAATCCAAATTTTCTGCCTCGGATAGTGCTGACGCATGCGGTTCCGGTCCAAAGGGATTCAATATGCTCACCGAGATCCACATCAGTGTTCCAAACTTGCTCTTCGGCGAAGAGCGTGATGTTAAATTCAGAATCAGCCAGTACAAGTGCGCATCGTTTTTTCGGCCACATAATTTTTTCGGAAAAACCGAGCCGAAAAGATACTTGGGTATGCGGACCATCGCTGATAAGCGGCTTAAACAGGCGAAGCTGGTCTTGTTTTTCCAGTTCGGGAGTGAGCGCAATAATATTGGCCGCTGCAAATGGATTCACTGCTAATATATAGATATCAGCATGAACTTCTTCGCCAGTCAATAAACTTGCGCTAATGATGTTTTGGCCATCATAATTAAGTCGGGAAAGCGATTGTCTCCAATGAAAATGGACTCCAATGCTTACCAAATGACGAACCCATTTTTCAAACCAATATACGCTGCTTGGTCCACTCATCACTAACCAACCATCCCCTGAACCTTGTTTCCAGTCTTTACCTTCGGAATCTGCAGGATGTTTATGTGTTTTACCTGCCATCAAATTTTTTCGAAAAAAAATTCCTACATGGTGAAGGGATACGCGTGTCCAATCTGAACCAATCCAGGGGCCAAAAGTAGCCCGCCACGTTTTCCATCCTGTCGTGCTCATAAGAGGTTTCCAGGCCTCTGCTGCGTTCTGTTTTGCATATTTTTCATTTCCTCGATGATTAGTGGTCCAGGTTTTGAAAAGCAACCAGCCCCATTTTATTTGATCAAAGTGTGTCATTCTAAATTTTTTTAATCCTTTGAAAATTTGATCTTCACTTGGAGGCTTTACCATCGTATCCGGCGCTATACCAAAATTAACAGGCCGAGATAAGCCTTTTTCATACACAGTATGAGTATCATTAAATGGTATTTGATGCATGATATCAAATACGTTGTGGTACCACGGGCCAAAACCATGCCATGAATATTCGGATGGCATTCCTTGATCTTCAGGCATACTCGTACTCCTAAAAAACCCTCCAGCATCGGGGTTGGATTCGTACACATTAACCTTGTATCCACGCTTGGATAATTCGTGGGCCGCTGTCAGGCCTGCAACTCCAGCACCGAAAATGGCGATTGTCTTCATAGTCACAATAATAACACATAATCTGCCTTTTAAATAATTTTGGATACTTGAATTAAATATGCTTGACGCCGGGCAATTCACCGTCATTTCATATTACTTTTATTTTTTGCAAGCTGCAAGGTGACTGAGAAAATTGTCCATGGGCATTTCGTAAAGAATAATGGAATAAGTGCATTTTTCGATTTTGACACAAACAGAAGATTTAAATATGTGCAATGCAATGCCCTGAATTCGCTAGTAAAAAAAGGAGAAAATGTTTTGACTGAAGGCGCTTAGACTTTTGATGACAACGGAACAATCATTTTAAACAGTTTGACAAATAATAAGGATTACAAAAAGGTAGCAATCAAAAAAACGAATACGACAACCATTTCATCATTTACATCCTATGATATTTTTGACGATACCTTGGAAAAGATATCCGACGAATCATTTATACCACCAATGCAGTGGAAGCGCTACATCGCCAAATGCGCATAGCCACCAAAATCTAAGGAGCCTGGATAAATTCCAAATGACTTATAAAACAGCTATTTTTAAATTTGAAATTTCAATCGAAGGGATGGAAAAGAAACGTATTTAACTGGACCGCCATTCAACGGAAACTCATCGAAGTCTTTGGAAAACGTAATACCAGACACCAACAATGAAGACCTTGAAAATTGACCCCAGGGCTCTTCGTCCCCACGGACTCCGAGCCCTGGCTTTAAAGAGAGTGATACACTTTATTGAATACTCCCTCCCTTTGACCCCTTTAACCTCTTGACCTCTTAACCTCTTAACTGGAAGGGTAAAAAAGTTATTTTTCCAATTTAAGTTTTACGTATTTGATGGTTTTACGGTTGTACGTATAACATAGGTGGATCATTCCATCGGTGGACTGAATCACAGCGGGATAAGAAAATTCGCCCGGCTGGCTTTCCAATACATAGAATGGTATCCAGTCATTGCCATCGGCGGACAAGCTTATATTTAGCGGATATCTGTCGCCACCCCACTTGCCTGCAGGGGTGCCGGCATGATTATATATTAGGAGCTGATTTCCATTTTGCAAGGTGATCCCGTCTATTCCCGAATTGGGATTCGGTAATGCAGTGGGTTTTAAAGTCGACCAGGTATGACCAGAATCACCAGACCAGGTATCAATGATGGCCCCGTTTTTGGAACGATTTAACAATTGAATTTTGTTTCCGGGGTAGGTGAGGAATACCGGTTGTATAACGTCAAAGGTATCCCGATGGCCAATCGGTATGAGGGACTCCCACCGCTGAGTCTTTAAGTCAAATAGTTCAAGATGAATTTTCCAACCATCATGTTCAGTACTGGAAGGGCAATACAATATGGAGTCGATCAACACCGGCTTGTTTTTAATGGGTCCGAGATAGGGTGCAGGTATCCGCTGTGGGCGGGACCATTGATTGCCACTATCCTCTGAGGTCATCATCATGCCCCACCACTCAGAAGGGGAAGGGCCAACTTTATAAAACAAATAAAGTGGTCCGTTCTCTTGTTGAAACAATACCGGGTTCCAACAGGGATAACGGGTGTCCGCGTCAAAGATGCCATTAACGACTTCTTTCGGTTGGGACCAGGTATGTCCATTTAGTTTTGAGAGCCAGATCCCGACATCTTTATTTTTTTCATGAGTACCGCCAAACCAGGCAATGACAATGCCGTCAGGAGTAGAGGCTAAGGTAGAAGCATGACATTCCGGGGTTGGGCCCTGATTTTCAGAATAAATAAAAGATTGGCTCACCGTTATTAATTTTTGTTGTGCCAGGATCAACTGAAAATTGAAAAACAAAACACCCAAGGTCAGCTTCAAATTCATGTTTTCTTTTTTGGTATCCAGTAAGATAAAAGAAATCCCACTAAAAAAATGACCGTGGTTCCTATAACGATAGTGAGATTGGAATGAAAGGGATGTCTAAACATGATCTCACTTTTTCCGGTCAATAAGTGTGGAGAAAGTGCCAACCAAATGATCGCCAGGACACCTGCCACCACGCCAATGGCTGCATGAATCGGGTGTGCAATTTTTGCAATAAAACCCAATAAAAACAGACCCAGCATACCTCCGCTGAAAACCGAAGCCAGGGCCCACCAGGTATCCAATATGCTCTCTACACCGACTAATGCGAGTGCAACCAGGATACCGGTAACCCCAATGCCAAATGAAGAAAAATAAAGTACCCGCATCTCGGACCGATTAGAAGGGGGTGTCTGCCTAAACTTCTTGTAGAAATCATTTAATATTATCGTAGCCGAACTATTGACGCTCGTCGATATGGTACTCATTCCGGCTGCCAGAACCGCTGCCAATAAAAGGCCTGTAAAGCCAGTTGGCAGACCGTGTATAATAAAATAAGGGAATATCCGGTCAGACGCATTTTCAGCCAGGAGTTCAGCTGGCAACAGCTGGCTGTTTACTTTATAATAGGCGTATAGAGCGGTGCCTATATAAAAAAACAAAAAGGATACCGGTATATATAAAAGGGAACCGATCCAGGTAGATTTTTTTGCACCGGATTCTGAAGCAGTAGTCATATACCGCTGGATATAGTTCTGATCGATACCAAAGTTTTGTAAATTGATAAAAAAGCCATAAAGCAATACCACCCAAAAAGTGGATTGAGAAAGACCTGGCCCAAAACTACCCAGACTAAACTTGTTGTTTTCCTGGGCAATCTGTATCACCTGGCCAGGGCCACCGGGTAAACTAAAACTCAGGTAAACCGCAACTGCCAATGCACCCAGTATCAAAATGATCGCCTGAATGGCATCGGTCCAGATAACAGCCCGGATCCCTCCCAACATAGCATAAAGCGTGACGGCCAGTCCGGTGACCACTATAAAGCTAACCATACTCCATCCAAAAGCGGTGTTTAACGGAAGGGCCAGCAGCAGGAGTATAGCGCCTGTGCGCATGATTTGAGTCAGGATATAACAACTGGCAGCATACAGCTTAGCCCAGGTTCCGAAACGTTGTTCCAGGTATTGATAAGCGGATATACTATTTATATTACGGTATAGGGGGACAAAAAAACGAACGGCAAAAAACGAAGCTAAGGGGATGGACAGACTAAATACAAAAGCATTCCAGTTGCTTTGATAGGCTTTGCCGGGTAAGGCGAGGAAACTGATGCTACTTACATAAGTTGCAAATATCGATAACGCCACCAGCCAGGGGGCCAGCTTTTTTTCACCCGAAGTATAAGCAGAGGCCGTCGAATTTTTTTTATAAAAACTTAATCCAAAAAGGATTGTGCCCGCTGTAAACACAAAAAAAACCAGGACATCTAGTATTGGAAGTTGCATTTGGGCTAACAAAATCCGAAGTTCATCAAACCAACCGGATTATACAAATCTTCTAGCCATTACCCACTGACTATTATCCCCGACTACTTACTATTAGTTAAACTGCCCCAGAATCCCTTTAAGTTGCATATCGGTTTCTTTCTCTTTAATTTCCTGTATCCAGGCTTTCAGGTTTTTTACTTTTTCTTCCAGATCTTTTCTGATACTGCCTTCTTCAGCATTAACTGCCTGGGTCAGGATTATTTCCTTCAATTCAAATAATCCCCGCACATAATAAAACTTAGTCGTCTTGTCCAGGCCCTGGATATTGGCTTGTTTAAATAAAAACCCGGCCTTGGAATAAACCGTGGCCGCAGGTTGTTTTTCCAGCATGGAGATGTATTTATCCAATAAAGAGGCGGCAAGGGATGGATCTTCCGTCAATTTAATTTCAAAATATTCAAGGTTTGCCGGATTGTTGTCACCGGCAATCACATTGGCTACCGCCTCCTGGATCATCGGGTTTTTTTCGTGTTGCAGCGTTTTGGCCAGGGCATTGGCTTTCGTAGGATTGATTCGGGCAAGGGCTTTTAGTCCTTCACCGATCACAACATAAGCACTGTCCTTTTCTAAAATTTGTTCCAATATGACTTGGATGTCCTGTGATGAGTTGGGTTCGGTATTGCGATTGGATTGTTTTTCAGACCAGATTCGCAAGGCTGCAGCCCTTACATGAGAATGGGCATCTGTGGTAGCCAGCGTTTTTAGCTTCGTCCTATCCTCCGGCTTTAAGGAAGGGGGATAATCCAGGGCCCTTAACCGGATATACCAATAGGGGTGGTTAATGGCTTCTCGCCAGATTTCAGGATAATCTTTATCCTCGGTCAATGCAGACAGGGCATTGAGTTTGAGTTGCAGGTTATTGCAGGCCTTCCATTGAAATTTATATTCACTGGACGATAACTCCGGTTCATTCCATTCCGTTAATAACACCCGGTTGGGGTCGAGTACCACCAAAGCAGGCCTGGTGTCAGCAGGCAAATCAAAACTTTGTTCCCTTTCTTCCATCCAGATTCTGTGTCGCCGTATGCTGCCATCGGAAAGATGTATGTCCACATCCAGAGGCAGACGAAATGCACCGGGGAATTCTTTTTCCTGGGTTTGATAAAGTTCAAGATGAACTTGATGGTTGGCCTCATCATAGTTATGGGAATAAGACAAATTTGGGTGTCCGGACTCGAGATACCATTGATTAAAAAACCAGTTGAGATCCTCGCCCGTGATCCTTTCAAAAGCAAGCCGGAGATCGTGTACTTCTACCGATTGATAGGCGTGACGGTTGAGATAATAATTCAGCGCTGCATAGAATGCATCGTCACCGATATAATGGCGCAACATATGAAGTACCAGACCCCCTTTATTGTAGCTGTGCGCATCAAACATGTTTTCCTTGTCCGCATAGTTAAAATCTATGAGGTCATGTGCGGGGCCAAATGAAATGGAAGAGAGATAGCCGATCAGCTCTTCTTCCCGGTGACGGTCGGCTTCGTATTTACCGTATTTATGTTCAGACCAGAGGTATTCGGAGTAATTGGCAAAACCCTCATTCAGGGTAAGATTGGACCAGGATTCACAGGTGACATAATTGCCAAACCAATGATGAAACATCTCGTGCGCAACGATGTTATCATTGGCATCATCGATGAGTTCCCGGTGTGTTTTTTGAATAAAATCACCAAAGACTACCGCCGTAGTATTTTCCATGGCACCACTCACATATTTACGGACGATGATCTGACTAAATTTTTTCCAGGGATATTTTATACCCAGCTTTTCACTGAAAAAACTAAGCATTTCAGGTGTGTGGTTATAAATTTCTTTAGCGTAAGCAGCATAGGGTTTGTCGACATAATATTCAAGGGGGATCTCTTTCCAGGTTTCTGTGACTCTGGCAAAAGGCCCGACAGCAATCATATATAAATAGGGGGCTATAGGCTGGTCCATCAGCCAGGTATCTGTTCGGGTCTGATTGGTTGCATTTTTCGATGTACGCACCATCAGCCCGTTCGAAAGGGTGAGCATACTATCGGGTACCGTAAGGGTAATCTCCCCTGTACATCGTACATTTGGTTTATCAATGGTCGGGAACCATCGACTGTTGTTTTCAGTTTCACCTTGCGACCAGATTTGGCTGGGTAAATTGGGATCGGTATTGCGGGGATCAATAAAATATAATCCATCATCATCCGTAATGGCGGCACTGCCCCCGGTCGTGTTGTTGGATGGATTGGCCCGGTAATCGATGGTGAGCTCTAAGGTGTCATGGCGTGTATACTTTTTCGTCAGGAAGATTTTTAATTTATTTCCATCGTACTGGTGCTTAAGTTCTCCGGACTGGCCAGTGTATGCGATAGAATTTATATCAAATCCTTTGGCGTCTAACTCCAGGGAATCAATAGTATAAAACAGTGGTTTTAATTTTAACCTGGCAATGCCGGCTACCTGTTCGTTTTGCCAGTCAAATTTCAATTGCAGATTAAAATGTAATAAATCCCATCTCCGGGTATAAGTAGGTTGATATGGTAAAGATTCTTCTTCCATGCCGGTGAATTCTTCTTCTGGACTGACCACCATGGTATCCAATTGACGGAATTCAGTCAATTCCATCAGGGAGTCCGCCTCGGCAGGTTGGATTGGCGATTTGGCCGTTGCCTTCACACCAGAACACGCCTGGACCAACAGGGTAGTAAGAATCAGGAATACCAGATATTTCATAAAGATCAGATTCGAGGAAATGAATTAAAAAGTTTAAGTCAGGGAGTCCCTGGACGAATAAAACCAGGCCATACCACAGCCTGAAAATATTAATCCGGTAACAACAATGGGTGGTAAAAACGTAAATGTGATCATCACTGCAAATAGAACGCCGAAAACCACCATTTCAATGAATAATAAGCCCCTGAAAAGGGAAGAGTCCAGTTTTTTTCTCAGAAAGTATAGATTGATCCAGCCTCCCAGAACACAAATTAAGGGAAAACAGGCACTTAATCCGGTGAATAAATCATAGGTACTGCGTGAAAAACCTGCTCCCAGATCCTGTTTGTAATTAGTAAAAAGGTCAATGAGTTGTTTTTCCGTTTCATTAGTAGCCGCAGGTTTTCCCAGAAAACTCAGGGAATGTAAAAAAGCGGCTAAAAACTGAAAAGTAATCAGTGCAAACAAGGACTTTCTAAGCATAATACGATGTTGTTGCTAGGTACAAAGCAGGTGGTAGAAGGTTACAAAGCACCTTTGTTATTTCAATACTTTGACAAACATATTTCTCCACCGTACTTTAATCCCACCCCCATCGTGGATCTGCAAGGCCAGTTGGCCGGTACGACTCCCGATCATATCATCCTTAAGGGTTATCATTTTGTGACCGTTGAGCCAGGTGGTGACCTTATTGTTTTTGACCAGGATACGCATGGTGTTCCAGTCATCGGCTTTCAGGTACTTTGTATCCTTTCCCCCCGTAGGCTTAATCAGCCAGCCTCTTTTATATGATTCGTAAATGCCCCCGGTGCTGTGCCCGGCTGGGGCTACTTCCGCCTGCCACCCAGTGACCCGTGTACCTTCGAAAGAGGAATGAAAAAAAACACCACTATTGCCATCTGCTTCCTGTTTAAACTCCAGTCTGAGGTCAAAATTTTTGAATGATTCTTGCGTAGCCAGATATCCATAACCTTTGTCGGGCCCGCTGGCACAAACCAATTCCCCGTTTTCAACATACCATTTTTCGGTACCGACCACGGTCCAGCCGTCCAGGTTTTTGGTATTAAAAAGTTGTTTTAAAGGCTGGGCTTCAGCGCATATTAAACCGCATACGCTCAGTAAGACACTAAAAATTAATTTCATTATAAGAACATTTTAAAATATAAATTATTGAGGAAATGCATTCCGTATATCATTGAGTCCGACTCCAAGGATTTTCCTGGATATCGCATCCAGGCTGGCTTCCTTGCCCATAAAATGGAGGGTACGATGTTTATGGTCTATGGTTTCACCCGGTTTTAGTTGAGCTGCTCGGGAGGAGGACTCGATTTCATAAAAAGGTCCGAGTTGGGTGCCGTTTTCCATAGGTCCATCATTATAGGCATTCACGACATCTCCAGAAAAAGGGTTATCCTGAATTTTCCATTGAGAATTAACGTATTCACCCGGTGTATCGGGTAGCGTAAATTCAACGATAGTCAATATATTCCGTTCTTCGTCAAAGCTGCCGCATACCGGTTTTGCCCTAAAGGTATTGATCCCGATTTTACTTCGCAAATGTCCATCAGCTTTAAAATAAAAAACATTCGGGTCCATTTTGAGCCGGTCCCCGGGAACCTTGCCAAAATAATCATCCGTTACCAGGGCTCCCATATTGGCCTCAGCTCCCCCTTTGTAGGGTATGACTACGGTGGCTGAGGGAGAAGGTTTAAACATGCCGAGGATCCAGATCGAGGGCATTCCGGTTGATTTATTCCATTCATTTTGTCCGGTGTTTCGCAGGATATTCAGACTTTCAAAACCTACTCCTTTGATATCATCTTTAATCTGAAGACCGTGTTCGAAAAGAAATGCTGCGGGAGAAAGGATTTTGATCTGCCGGCTGAGAGCGATGTCGAGGATGGTATTGGAATAATTTGTGAGGTTTAATTTTTTAAAAAATGACACTTCGTTGGAGGCAATCGAAATAATTTCAAAATTCTCTGAATCAAACCCATAAGGGACTTGCCAGTTGTCAAATATAAATTCAGAGCCGGGCTTAAAATACAAGGAAAATTGCCCTCCTTCGGGGCCCAACCAAATGCGGTCTTCCCCACCATAAGCATTCATATGTTCTGCGTTTTCACCTGAACCAATAAGGTCATAATTGAGCCAGCCAAAACTATAACCGTTAAGACCTTCAGCCGTGCTGGTCAGGACCCTGCCCTGAAAATCCGGACTTACGAGCACCATGCCCTTAAAGTTTTCATCATGCAATAAAATCGGAGTTTTTCTTTGACGGATAAATTTCAGATCGTAGCCGAAAGTATTGCGTTCATAGTCCTTCATTGTTTCATCCAGGATCCATTGACGAAGGTCATTGGGATTTTTAATCACCGGGATATTCGATGTTGGTCCTTTACAAGTTGCCAGGGCGGCAACCAAAAAAGTGAATAAAACAATAGAAAACCATTTCATAACAGTATATTAAATAGAGGTGATAACATGATTATTTTATTTCCCACCGGCTAAATCCCGGTTGTCCGGAAACCGGTGCAGCCAGACCCCAACCTAATTGGGATAAATCCCCATTTCCACGGGCGAATTTGATCTGCAAAGGGAATTTTTCTTTGAGTTTTGAAAATTTTAAGCCATCAGGAGCAATCCAGGCATTTTGAGTTTCAGTAAATATGGCCAATACGCTAAGTCTGTGTTTCTGAATTAAGGTAGGCACTCCATCCAGCAAGGCCCTTGAATTATTTTGTTTGATATGGTTTTCGTTAATATTGGCAGAAACAGCCAACCCTGTTCGCGCAGTGCCACCGAATTTGTCCATACCACTGTAATAAAGCCAAATCTGGCCGTTCATATTGATTGGGTTGGGGTCATCGACTTTAAAGGCATCAAACTTCCCGGACTGTTCACTGGGTTCCAAAACCGGCTTGCCACTATTGAGTTTGATAGCCAGACGGATAGGGCCATCCTCATTAAAAATCAGTTTGGAGATACCTATTGAAGTGCGGTTGGCCGGAGACCCGTCCTGACCTGTAAATCCATTGGTCACTCCTACATAATATAGATAAAAAAAATCGTTGTCCGTAACTTTGATGACGGCAGGTTTGCTCACTCCCGCTCCATCAAACTGATCCGGCATCCCGGTGTTGATCAGGAGTCCCTGGTCTGACCAGGTATGACCCTGGTCCCTGGAAAAGGCATAATGAATAGTCCCTCCATATCCCGAACCTGCGAGCGGTGAATTCACTGGTTCCTTAACATAAAAAACATAAGAAAACCCATTTTGGCTGATGATATTGCTGGGCTGGGAAATGGTAAATCGGTCATCCGGTTCCCAACCGGCAGTAGCTGTCAGATTTACGGATTTCCCCGCCAATATATTTTCAGCTTCGGCAGTATTGGAATCCGATTTACAAGAAATAAAAAACAAAGAAATAGTTAACAGAATCAATACCGGAAAAAAGCGCATATTAAGATTTATAAGGCCGCAAAATTACAGAAAAAACAAGCAGTTTTAGGGTAAGATTATGGAGAAAGACAAGTCCAAGGGTTTAGGCCCGGAACCTGCCCGCTTAAAACACTCAGGAAGTTAATTTTTCATCAATAAATTCAATAGCTTTCTGTCCAGCTTGTTGCCGTACCAATCTTCATATACGATATCCTCCCTTCGGCTATTCATGACCCCAAAATCCCCCGAAAATTCCCAAAGTGCAAAGCCGATTTTATTCTGATGAAGTATATCCAGCACGTCGCCAAACCAGGCAAGGAATACGTCGTGCGGGGTTTTGTTCCAGCAGCCGCATTCCCCACAGTGTACCCCGACACCCTGTTTGGTCAGTTCGATCCATGGTTTGTAATATTCATCCAGCAGAGCACGGCTGAGGTAGCGGTCCCCAACCTGTCCGGGCCAGAGTGGTTTGGGCAGGTTATCCGGGTCTTTATTGGCCCAAGGCGCTTTGTAATGAGAGATGATACCTGGATTGTACCCCCGGCAACTTTGGGCGATATCGAGATCAATGAGTTCGGGGATGACGGTATTGCCTACATTATTGCCGTCGGCGATGATTAGATGTTTTTTGTTTTCTTTTCGTATGCCGGCAGCAGCGGCTATGGCCAGTTCGCGGTATAAAGGCCCGGGTACGGCGGTCCTGGCCGAGTGCTGATCATTCATGTCTTCCCGTACACAGGGTTCGTTGAGCAGATCAAAACTGATTTTTTTGCGGGAGGTAGTTTTGAATTTTTTAGCCCAAAGGTTCCAATGGAAAACAAAGGCATCCATGGCAGCTTTGTCTTTCCATAAATTATAGGGTTCATGAAAGCCGGCATTGATACAATATCCCGGTGCGCGATGCAGGTTGAGGCTGACGTGCATTTTATATTTATGAGCGAGGTGGACCAGTTGTTCGATCTTATCGGTAGCCTGGGTATTGATTTTATACACATCATCCGGTTTGATATTTTTGGTGCGGTCGATATCCAGATAATAGGGGTAGGCCATGGGTAGGCGCACAAAATCAAACCCCCAGTCCTGCATCCATTTAAAATGTTCCTCTTTGGTTTGAGGTCGGGATTGGGAGGGATTAGGATTAAAAAAGTCCAGCAGGTTAAATCCCTTCCAGGCAGGGATTTTATTTTTAGGTTTAGTTAGGGAGGAGAAAGGATCCAGATCACCGATCCCCAGGGCTAAGGATGCAGAGCTGGAATATTGTAAAAAATCGCGTCTATTCATACATATGGTCTTTAGAAATTAAGGTAATTATATTTTTACATATTTTAGATAGTCAATCCAAATCAATCCATGTTAAAACACATAGCATCTATAGGCGTTGTTGATTAAATCCTGATCAATCAAAATGATAATTGATCGTAAAAAAAGTGATTGTACTAAAACCTAAATGGTATCGCCAATTGTATTTATAAATTTCTTCAGTAAAACCGTATCCATTATCGCCACCACTGTAGGATGACAAATGGTAGTAAAAATCTCGTATTCTAAAATAAGTTGCAGTACAAACGAAATTGGTCTCGCAGGAGATTGAAAGTCTTTTGGAAATAGAATACTGGACACCTAAGGATGGTCGGAGTGAAACGCCATATCCCCGGGATGTAAAGAATTTAGCAGTAATAATATCTGTGCTGTCAGGCATCCTGATATCCAAATAGCCAATTCCATTCGGTAAATCCACCTTGTGTCGTTCATAATTTAAGATGACACCAATGAATAATACCAATTTATTGATTTGAAGGCATGATTTTTTGAATACCTGCTGAGGTGGCCATGAAGAGTTTCTCTTCTTCCCGGTCATAAAGAGTTTCGATAAAAACAGTAGCCAGGTTATTATCCATCACGATATCTAAATCTTTATCATATACTCTATCATAATTAAATCCCAAGCCAAAACGCCAGGTTGTCCGGGCTGAAACATGTTTTTTCAGGAGTAAGGAGATGGGTT